>WNGP01018641.1_pt1 | contig 13300 bp, 12 predicted proteins | sample 5407671 | NCBI WGS metagenome assembly WNGP01 (sample SAMN13153381, study PRJNA577476) | soil metagenome | isolation source: 40 cm soil or saprolite under Garry oak tree replicate 2 | place: USA:California | collected 2016-06-15 | reverse complement strand
CACTGCACTTTTCAACAGGCTGGCGCGTCCCGCCGATCCCTTTGTTCCGAAAACTTAACAGGATGGTAATTCTATTGTACTCTGCTTACAGGGATCCACTCAGCCCACGAGAGGATTGATGCTTCCCGGTTTTCGTCTGCGGCAAGCCCGCGAGCGACTCGGACTCACCTACCGGGATGTGGAGCGCGCCAGCTATGAATTAGCGGCGCGCCGAGGCCGTCCCGACTTCATTGTGCACATAAGCAGGCTGGCGGATATTGAAAATCGCGGAGTTGTGCCGGGTCTGCACAAATTGTATACGCTGGCGGCCATTTACCGGTTGAATCCGCTGGAAATTTTTCGCTGGTACGACGTGCCCATCAAGGAGTGTTTTCACGATGGAACGTCGATCGCGGTGCCGAAGACGCATCTGATGGCGGCGCCGACCTCGTTGCGGATACCGATGAAATTTGACCCCGCGTTCGACCCGCGGCGAACGGAATTCCTGTCGCGAATGGTGGAAAAGTGGGGAAACTTTGAAGGTGTACTCACGAACGGACAGAGTCATCACTTTTATGGGTATATCGGCATGTCGGACCGGCGAATGATGCCGTTGCTGCGTCCTGGAAGCATCGTGCTGGTTGATGGGTCGGTGCGGAAAATCGATGACGGCGATTGGACCACAGAACATGACCGGCCGATGTATTTCGTCGAGCTGCGCGATGGATACCGTTGCGGGTGGTTCCATCAGGAAGGCTCGCGGCTGGTCATGCAACCGCACCCCCTCTCGCATTGTTTACCGGAGACATGGCGCGTGCCGGAAGAAGCGGAAATCGTGGGCCGCGTGACAGGCGTGGTTACGCGCTTGAACGGACCGGAAAGCGTTCCGCATCGAGAATCTCCAGAATAGCGCGGAGATTCGAGCAGAAAAGCTCCTTGAGATAGTCTGGCGCCGCTTCCGGCACAAGAACCCGGTAGGCTTCGTTGCGGCGCCAGTGAGAAACCGCTACAGACAACCCGCCTTCCATGCCTGCAAGGCAAGCGCGCAAATCCTCCTCCTGGGTGGAGAGCGGAGCTTCCAGTATCCGTTCGAAAATCTGTTCATGACAAAGCTGCAAAGCCTGCTGGATGGCCGCGTCCGGATAAAGCGCGGCAAGCCCGGCATGTTCATACCGGCCGCTAGACAGATCGCGCAAGGAGGCTAGGTAGACCAGCCGGGCATATAACCCGGGAATACCCGCAAGAGTTGTCGCTGTGAAGTCCTGAATGACTCTGCGGTTTTGCTGAAGTTGTGTAAGCGTTCTCATTCGGCCCTGGTGTTCCGCATACGGAACATTTTCCAGCATTCGGCCTCGCCAAAGCTATCCCTCCTTACCCTGTTCTTCAGGAGGGATACTCCCTTGAAAAAAACAGAAATCGTCGTGGCAGTTTCTGCTTTGGCCCTATTGATGGTACTTCCTATTGTGGGGTTCGGCAACCCTTCAGCCGGTAAACTCGTCACAATCGATCGTACTTTGAGCGCCGACGGCTGGCCTCTCCCGCCGGGCCCGCCTAACTCGACCACAACGCTCGTCGCCGACGGCTGGCCTCTCCCGCCGGGCCCACCTAACTCGACCACAACGCTCGTCGCCGATGGTTGGCCTCTCCCGCCAGGCCCGCCTAACTCGACCACAACGCTCGTCGCCGATGGTTGGCCTCTCCCGCCAGGCCCGCCTTCACTGGGCCAGCCTGTTGTCGCATGAGAGTGCTCTAATTGTTCAAATGGGCTGAACCAAGCGGTTCAGCCCAGTACTCTTGAACTACGGAAAGGAGCGAACTGACCATTCAATTGACACGTGCGCATGTGTTAAGATGCGCGCGTGTTAAAAGAGATTTCGCAATCCCAGCAGATCCTGTGGGCCGTCAACCTGGCGGCAGGCACATTGCTTTTGGTCCTACTTGGAGTCCGCAAGAATTACCGCGCCTTTCCGGCTTTCTCGCTCTATGTTCTCTTGAACCTGACTCTGGGTATTTCGGTATTCGTCGTATATAGCCGATGGGGGTTTTTCTCGCGATCTTCCTGGCCCATCGCATGGGGGATGCAAGCTCTGGTACTGTGCGCGCGAGCTCTGGCTGTCACAGAAGTATGCAAGCATCTTCTGTCGCGCTACCGCGGGGTCTGGGCGCTTGCTTGGCGCGTCCTGCTGGCGTGCGCGGCCTTCGTGGTGTTGTATTCCGGTCTCGCGGCGAGGCGCGGATTGGGATTTGTACTGCCAAAAGCCGAGCGGGGCCTGGAACTGGCAATCGCCGCAGTGATCGTTGCCGTATTCGTTTTTGTGCGTTATTACGATGTGAAAGCCGAGGCCACCGACCGCTCTCTGGCGATAGGGTTTTGCCTTTATTCGTGTTTCAGCGTGCTGAACAGCACGATTCTCGAGCGCTTCCTCGACAACTATGTCGGGCTCTGGAATTTTCTGGGGATGCTGGCGTTTCTCGCAAGCTTGCTCCTGTGGTCCTGGACCCTTCGCAAACCGCAAGGCGAAACCGTTCCAGAAGAGACTCTTCTCCCCCTCGGCGTCTATCAATCGCTTGCACCACAGATCAACCTGCGATTGCGATCGCTAAATGATCAGTTGTGCAAAATCTGGAAACCAGAGGTTACTCGAAATTGAGTGTCACGCTCATTCTATTCTTCGGTCCCCCAGACCGATCCGCGCTGGTTAGAGGAGCGCGGCCAGCGCCACACAACCCACCTGCCGCAGATCCGCCAAGCCTTGGCTCCAGCGGATTACAACTACCTCTCCAAGAGAGCTCCTCGCGGAGTGCAACGGCGCGTTCGCCGGGAGCGCGTGGGTATCGCCCTGGCGTATCTGGCTGCGTTGCGTGGGGATTTCGAGAGTCTGGTTCGGATGGCGAGAGTGATTGCACTGCTATCTCCGGAAGTAGTTGCTACACGCGAGTTCGAAAGACTTCGTCTCATAGCAAAATTTGTATGGCGATACCAGATGATTCGATGGAAGCTTTTGGCGGGCTTCGCCCCGATGGCGCAACTGGATGGCCTCAGTGATTTGGTCAGTGGATTGAGTGTTCGAATGGAAGCGGCGCTGAATGAGCTCGGGGAGCGTGCCGCGGCTGCCGCAGAGTTGGCGTCATCGATGAATCGCCGCGGCCTGGGAGCTGTTTAGCAGCAAATCGTCCACGACCGCTAGAAGATTGGCCGCCTTGAAAGGTTTCTGAAGAATCTGACGGCCATTCACCGCCATGTTCTCACCTGCATCTTCAGAGGGCGCAACGGCACACATCCAAATCAATTTGTGGCTGAGCGCGGGCTTATGCTGGGCCAGCCATTCGCCTAAGCCGACCCCGTTCGCGTCTTCAGAAACATGCAGATCCGCGACGATCAGGTCAAACTCTTCATTTTGCAGCAGCGCACGGGCTTCACGAATGTCTCTTGCCGTCTTTACTTGATGATCGCGGCCACGCAGAATGGCCCCGACTGCCTCCAGCACTGAATCATCGTGATCCACCAGGAGGATTCGTCCATCCCTCCCTAAGGTGGGCTTTTGTCCCGGAGTAGAAAAGATGGGGGAGGCCACTGGTTGATGAGGCAACTCGATGGTGAAAGACGCGCCCCGCGTGGGGATATTATTTACGCGAATGGTTCCCCCGTGTTCCGTGATGATTCCATAACAAATGCTCAGGCCTAGACCCGTTCCTTTGCCGACGGGTTTGGTCGTGTAGAAGGGATCGAAAACGCGGGAAGCGTCCTTCACGCCGGGTCCGCTGTCGGTGAACTCAATGCATAGCCGGTCGCCATTGAGTCCGGTGCGTACCCAAAGATCGCCATCGGCCGAGTTTTCCAGAATCGCGTCAACCGCGTTGTTCACCAAATTCAGAAATACCTGTTGGAGCTGGTGTGGATCGGCGGACGTAATGGGGACATTCTCCGCCAGGTCCAGGTGGACACGGATGTTGTGCATACGCAAGTCATAATCACGCAAGGCCAGTGTCTCCTCGAGGGCCTGGTTGATCTGCACGGGAACACGCTCAGGCTTGTGCTGGCGGGCAAAGCTCAGGAGATTTTGCACGATGCGGTGTGTGCGCTGTGCCTGCTTGTAAAGTTTGTCAGCATACTCGATTCCTTGCTGTCCCATCTGTCCGCTGGACGTCAACAACTGGCTGTAGCCGAGGATGGCGGTTAGCGGGTTGTTCAATTCGTGCGCGACCCCAGAGATTAACTGCCCGACCGCCGCCAGCTTCTCACTGTGGAGCAATTGCTCCTGGGTGCGGCGCAGGTTTTCGTAAGCCTGGCGAGTCTCCTCATAGAGGATGGAACGCTCGATGGCGCTTGAAATCTGGCTGCCGACGGCGATGAGCAAGTTCACGTCGGCCGGAGAGAACTCCCGGGGCGTGCGGCTGCCGACGACCAGACCTCCAATAACGCGGTCTTTGGACCACAGAACGACGACGTATGCCGCAACAAGCTGCTCCCTTGCCTGGATGTCGCGGAAAATCTGCGGCAGCGGCAAGCCCTGGACGGAAAGAAACTTCGCGTGCACAGCCTTGACGTGCTGCATCAGCTCCGGCTTCACGGAGACGGGTGGAAATTGCCTTGAAAACTCCGAACGGTGTCCAACCGCCACGATGCGCCGTAACAGCGCGCCATCCTGCTCGAACAGATAGAGCGAGGTGGTATCCAAGCTGAAAAGCTCGGCCATCTGGCGCAGCGTGCGATGCAGCGAATCGCTCAGGTCCAGCGATTCGGTCAGCGTCTGGGCGATCGAATTCAATACCAGGAGTTCGCGGTTGCGGCGACGGATTTCGGACTCGGCCTGCTTCCGCTCCGTAATGTCGAGCAAAAATCCCTGAAACGCCGTCACGTTTCCAACAGCATCTCTGACCGCGATGGAAGATTCCAGCATGGTACGTATTTCGCCGTCCTTGCGCCGCATATCGAACTCGAAATCCGCGACTGTGCCGTGCTGCTGCAGAAGCTTCTTGAGCCTTTCGCGATCCGAGCTATTGGCGTAAAACGCAGTGGGAATATCTACAGCCAGCAGCTCCTCACGTTTTTCATAGCCGGTCATTCGAAGAAGCGCATCGTTGAAATCCAAGAAGCGCCCCTGGGGAGTGGAGATAAACACGCCCTCTTGAACGCTGGACACCAGCGTTCGGTATTTTTCCTCCGCGCGCTTTCGATCGGTAATGTCCTTCAAGACGTGCACGGTGCCGAGTTGCAATCCACTGGGGTCCGTGAACGTGGAGTTGGAGGCCAGGAAATATCCCGCCAGCCATGGATCAGGCTCGTCGCCTTCACCGCCGACACCCTCGCAATATGGGCAACTTTTATAGCTGGCGTTTTGGATGGGGAGGAGTTCCATGACGCTTCGGCCGACAAGCGCGCTCCCCTGACGTCCCAGGAGTTGGCTCAACCGCTGATTGCTGCGCAGAATGCGCCCCGCGGGATCGTGGACCAGAATCGGGTCTCCAATGGAATCGAAGGTATATTCCCACTGACGCTGGACTGCGGTGACTTGCTCAAACAGGTTCACGTTCTGCAGCGTCAAGCCGAGCAAGTTCGCTATGTTGACAAGATAAGATAGCTCGTCGGGCTGAAAGCGTTCCTGGCGCGTCGAACCGACGGCAATGACCCCCAACGGCCCTTGCTTCCCGGGAAGGGGCAGAGTGACGAGCGTTTTCAATCCAGCTTCGTCCACTCTCTTCCGAGCCGTGGGATCCCACTCTTCATTGGACTGCAAGAACTGGCATTCTCCCTTCAACACATGCTGTGCCCAAGGCTCCATTGCGGAGAGCCGGCCATAGCGAGTCAAGTACGAGTGGTCAAATCCTACGGATGCCCGCACCACGAGTTGTGCCGAACTTCCTTCGCCTTCCCTCAACCGGACGATGCCGTGCGTGGCCCCAAGACTCTCCACGAGATGCGACAGCACCTGGTCAATCACTTCCTGGACGGAAAGCGTCTGCGTGCTAGCGGCTGTCAAAAGCGTCAGGCGACGCATCTTGTCATTCAGTTCTTCGCTTCGACTGCGGGCACCTTCCAGGACCACCACAACCATGGCGATGCCCAAGGAAACTCCCAGAAAATGGTCGAAAGCTGCTCGAAACAGGAAGAGCGGGCTATTCAGCCAAAGCGGACGGTCCAGCCCATGCAGTCCGCTCATCAGGAATATCCCGGCAAGGAGCTGTGCGCCGTGACTGCGGCGCGCCATCTCCGACCTCAACATCAGCCAGCCGGCAAGCAGGCATATAACGGTCTCGAAAATGGCAGTTTCCCAGTGCAGGGAAGAGATCTGCTGCGGGCCTTGCCGTTCGAAGTAGTAGATGGCCGCGAGGATCAAGCCTATCAGCGGAAACGCAGACCAGATTCGCCGCTCCGAGCCCGCCGAGCAGTGCACCACGGCTACCAGGAAAAGAATCAGGGCAGCGGCTTGCGCCAAGATGCTTGCCAGACCCAATCCTGGAAGCTGACGAATCAGCAGCGCCAATTCGCACAGCGATGAGAAAGTAAAGCAGAACCACCCGGCAAGCCACGAACGGAAATAGCCCGCATGGTGATCGCGGCGGAAAAGAAGAAAGAGAACCAGCAAGATGATCGAGGCGGTTGCTTCGAAGAAAGCGATCCCTAGCAGGCCTTGATTCGCCAACACGATGCCCGCCTCCCGGCCGGTAATGCCGTCGCTGCGGTGATCGTGCTGCCGCGAAGTTTGCTCTGGACGGCGAGAAGCTCTGAGAGTATCCCCGTCATTGACGCTAACACGCTATTTTCTGACTGGGCAAGGCCATCCCCAATTGTGTGTGCCGTCACATATAATGCCTAGCGGGGGCAAACCACCGTGGAGATGGAAAACATTCTCGTCGTGGACGATGAGGAAGCGATTCGAGAAGTCGTCTCGACCATGCTCGAGTCTAAGGGTTATCACTGCACGGCCGTGCAGAACGGCCGCGTCGCGCAGGACCAGGTCAAGAAGGCAACGCCCGACCTGGTGTTGAGCGACATGATCATGCCCGAGATGGACGGGATCCGGCTGCTGGAATGGATGCGCCAATACGATCCCGAAGTGCCGGTGATCATGGTCACGGCAATCCACGACATTTCCACAGCACTGGAAGCCATTCGCCGCGGCGCCTATGACTACATCCTAAAGCCCTTCGAAAAGGACCAGCTTTTTTTGGGCGTGGGACGCGCTCTACAGCACCGCCGGCTGGTCATCGAAAACCGCAATTATCAGCGCAACCTGGAACAGCTCGTCGAGGAGCGCACCGCGCAGCTCACCGTGAAGCACATGGAACTCGAGCAATCCTACGACGACACGCTGGAAGCCCTCGGAAGCGCTTTGGACTTGAAGGACGCCGAAACGGAAGGACATTGCCAGCGGGTCACCGCCTTTTGCATTTCGATCGCCAGGGCCATGCCCGTGCCGGACCCGTATCTGCCCATCCTCGCGCGCGCCGCATTCCTCCACGATATCGGCAAGATGGCCGACGACGAAAAACAGATCATGCGCAAGCACTGCGAAATCGGCTACAACATGCTGATTCGCATTCCGTTTTTGCGTGACGCGGCAGAAATCGTGCTCGCGCACCAGGAATTTTTTAACGGCTCAGGTTATCCCCGAGGACTAAAGGGCGAACAGATTCCGCTCGGTGCGCGCATCTTTACCATCGCGGATTCGCTCGATGCCATGATCAGCGACCGCCCCTACCGCAAAGCCTTGCCAATGTCCCATGCGCGGGAAGAGATTCGGCGCTGCTCCGGAAGCCAGTTTGATCCAGCGGTGGTTGACGTGTTTATGACCATTCCGGAGGAGCACTGGCTGGATCTGCGAGAACACCTCGGCTCCCCGTTCCGCCTGGCGCAACTGAAGAACCTGTAGCGGCGGGTTATCCGCCATTCTTCGCTTCGTTCCAAGCAATCAAGGGATGGAGCCGATTTACCCTGAGTTTCGAACGGCCGCACCCCTCGGTCCGCGGAACTCTCATCCAGCACAAACTCGACCAAGAAAACATAGACAAATCCTTTTCCTCCGCTTCGCTTGCAAGCAATCGCGTGAAAACGTACTATTCCCTTGCAATGGCGCTCATTCCCATCAAGACGGCCTCCGAAACCGGCTATTGCGATTGCATCTGCGGCTGCTACGAACTGGCTAGCCTGCGCGATGAAGATACCGGCAAGGGCTACTGTCCTGCGTGCGGCAAAGACCATCTCGAGTTAAACGCCGGCGCCGGAATCCCTCAGCCGGCGCCTGTACATGTCACCGCTAATTCCCCGAGCAACGGTAAATCTGCCGCCATGCCTTCTCCCGCCGATCCCCCCGGCCGCCTGCGCTAACTCTTTAGCCCTTGATTCTGGTACGGCCCTGCGCGGAGGGTTTCCGTATCCCCCGAAAAAAAACGGGGCCTAGCCCGAAGGCTAAACCCCGCTGAAGGTGTTAGTTGTGACCCCTCGGCTAGAAGCTGACCTTAGCGCCAAGGATCATTCGGCGGCGGCCCAAACCACTCAACGTGGGGTTGGTGTATCCGCTGTTCAAAGCGTTGGGGTTTACTCCACCGCTCTGGTTGAAGAAGTTGTTGCCAAACGATCCGCCATTTGCAAGATTTCCGTCGTCGATGACGGGATCTGGTACGCCGAGGAACACGTGGTTGAACAGGTTGTAGACCTGTGCCTCGAGGCGCAGTGAGAGTCTCTCACTGATCTTCGTGGTCTTAAACATGCTGAAGTTTACTGCGCTCACTGCTTGGCCGCGAACCCCAGGATTCCGGCCAACATTACCATACGGCGTCTTGAAGAAAGCGGCGGCTGTGTTGTTGTTGTAGATCCAGCGTGCCGCCGCTATGGGACTGCCCGTGTAGTAGTCCACCAACCCACAGTTCGACAGGGCCGCGTTCGTGCACTCGCCTACCGTATCAACAGGGGCCGAATTGCTCCCCAGGAACGGACGGCAAGTGGACAGTCCGGCGAAGAACGTTCCGTCGAAACTGTTCTGACAAGACGTGTTCGCGAACGTCGTGGTTAAAGCCGGTGTCCAGAGTTGCCCGCTGGAGTAGCGCCAAGTCGTGTTGGCTTGGTAGCCGCCCAGAAGCTTTCCGAGAAAGCCATGCTGGTTCTTGTAGAACGGCAATTCGTAGATTAGGTAGAGGCCCGCAGTCTTCGGAAAATCAAGACCGCTTAACGCCTTCTCCCCTGCGGAAAGGTCGAATGGGTTCTGGGCGCCTGCCACCGTGTTGCCGCCGGCTCCGGTAGAGAAGATTTCGCTGGAATTGTCCAGCGTCTTGCTCCAGGTAAAGGACCCTGCGCCGCTCAGACCGTGCCAGTTTTGCACGCGGAATTCGCTCTGCAACCCGTTGTACCTGGACCAGGCTGTGTTCTCACGCACACGCTCGTTTCGGAAATTGCAGTCGAGCCGCCCTCCGGACACGCCGGGCGCTCCGACCGTAGTGCAGGGCGCGTCACCTGACGGAATGAACGTGCTAAAGCCGTTGGCAACTAGCCCACTGAGTGCCGGGTTTGCATTGACGGTCTGGAAGTTGCCAACGACGTGGTTGCCCACGTAGCGAACCTCCAGGACCATCTTGCTCGTGAATTCATGCTGAACGCCCAGCGTCCATTCCTGAGTGTAGGGCTCGTGGAAATTGTTCCCCACACGCGTATTGGTTCGCGTCCCCGGGTTTACTCCTCGCGGGATGTCGCTCAGGTGCGCCCCACGCACGTCACTTCCCAGGAACCCGGAGCCCACCAGGCATGGCGCAGTGCACGCTGCGCCGACGACTGTGCCCGCATTGACGACGGGGGCTGCCGTCGCCACATTGAGGAAGATGTTGTAATAAGCGGGGTCATAAGTAAGGCGGTAACCGCCCCGAATCACAGTCTTCTCGCGGGTCATCCCAAAGAGGTGCGGTTTCCAGGCGAAACCAACACTCGGACCGAAATACTTGTAGTCATTGGGAATCTCCGGCACGGTCGTTACGGACGCCGGAGCCGCGGTACTCCAGAATGGAGTCGAGCCGGCTTGGTTCGCCACGGTAATTTGGTGCAGCAAGTTGATCGCCTGGCTGCTGAATTCCCAGCGCAGGCCTAGATTGACGGTCAGATTATTCTTCATCCGCCAGTCGTCTCCAGCGTAGGCCGCGATGTCGTACTCCTTGAAGCTGAATTTCGGAGGACCATCCGTCAAGCTCAACTGCCCCGTATTCTGCAGAAAGCTGTTGAAATCGTTAAACAAATAGCTCCCGTTGATACTCGGCAGGAAGGTGTTGGGCGAACGTTGTTTGTAATACTCCCCGCCGAACTTGAAGGTATGTTTCCCGTGAATCAGTGAGGCATTGTCCTGCACCTGCGTATTGTTAATGGTGCGCCCTTGCGGAAGGTTATTCTGGATACCGAAGCTGACGAAGGCGCTTGGGAACGAAATGCTGGTTGGGCACGCGGTGATAGTCGCGCGAACACAGGTCGGGAATGAGCCGCCTTCAAACCCAAAGCCGGCGCGGGAGAAACTGTACCGCACTTGATTCAGAAACGTACCGCTAAAGGTGTGCGTCCAGTCCAGGGCAATCTGCTGGTCACGAGCCGGGATGTCCACCCAAGCACCTGCAGCAAACCGACCGGTGGCACCGGTCTGGATGCTCTGCTGGAATATGTATCGGGAGCCAAGTCGATCCTTGCTGGTTATCTGCAGGTCCACTCTTCCGGTGAACTCTCGGTCGTTGAACAGGGAGGGCACATTCCGCGTTACCGCAGCGAAATCAATAGTAGCTGTAGTAGTTCCATCTGTAACCGCGGTAGGCTTAACCTGACCCGAAGCTTGGGGGTTGCCGGTCTTCACTGCGTACGGACCTATCGCATTCAATGCCGCGACAGCGCGATTGCCAGGGAACGCTGCAGCCAACTGCGTCAGCCCGGTAGGAGTCGGCGTGAGAGTGGATGAGGTGGACGGAGAACCCGCCGAACGCTGCCGGTCGAAATAGGGCGTGAAGAAGAACCATGCCTTGTCGCGCTTGATCGGTCCGCCAATTGAACCACCGAACTTGTTTTCAACAAACCCGGGAATCGGTCCGACCGGCGTACACCCCGCCGCGGGGTTTACCGGAGCACAGAACCCCTGCACCGGGCTCTTTTCTTCATTGGCATGCGAATCCGCGAACGATCCTTCATAGTATTCGAAACCAGTGCCGTGAAAATCGTTCGATCCGCTCTTCGTAACATAGTTCACTACGGAGCCGGATGCACGCCCATACTCCACGCCGAAGTCGTTCGTTATCACCGAAACCTCTTCCAAGGCGTCCTGATTTCCCAGGAAGATGGACGGGCCGGCAACCGAATTGTCATTGTTGGATTGGCCGTCAATTTGGAAATTGTTGGAACGGCCACGCAATCCATTCGAGGAAAAACTAGCACCGTTGTTGTTGCTGAAGGAGTTGTCTCCCGAATCGGCAACGCCGGGGATAAACAGCGCCAGCGCGTCAAAACTTCCGCTCAAGGGTAAATCGGCAACCTCTTTCGTGCTGAAACTCGTCGTCACCTGCGATGTGCCGGTCTCAATCAGCGGCGTTCCACCCTCCACTTGGATTGTGTCCCCCACCTGTCCCAGCTCCAGCTTGATGGTACCCAGAGTCGAATCTTGCGCGACTACAACCTCTACTTTTTCAAGCACGACGGTGCGGAAGTCCTTCGACGCAACCGTCACCTTGTAAATGCCCGGTGGAAGAGAACGCAAGGCTACTATGCCAGCATCGTTGGTTTCCCCTGAAAATGTCTGGTTCGTTGCCGTGTTCACGGCTGCCACTTTGGCGCCGGGAACGATTGCCCCAGTCGGATCTGTTACCGTGCCAGACATCGAACCTGTGGCAATACCTTGTGAGAAGCCAGAGCTGGTGAGCAAAAGACAAAAGACGCCGACGAACAACGCTGACCACAATTGCTTCCGATCAATCTTCTTCATAGTTCAAACACTCCCCAGTAAGAACCGAGAATTTGCAAACAGCTTCATATCGTGTGCCCCCGTCAAAAGCAGCTAGAGAATGGAAGAGAACCGGTGGACCACCACAGGTTCAACGAGAAACGATGCAAGGTGGTTTCCAATCTATGACTTATCTTCAGGAACCCAGAATACAGCTAACTTCTTTGTTTCTTGCGGGGGTACTGGAACCACGGACGGGGATTTGGATTTGGTTTATTCCATAAATTGTATCTAACTCCGATATCTAGTAGTACCAGTTATCGGGCGACAAAGGTCAGCTTATGCTGTACTAACTGAATATCGGGATGCGGTTAAGGTAAGGTCTAACGCAGGAACGCCAGAATTCCCGACACGCCTTGAGTGATTTGCAGCTCCGGCGTGAGCACGCTCACGATTAAGAATCGGCCAGACGAGAAATCATAAAAGTGCCCTGGGTGAACATAGATGCCCTTCTCGTCCAGCAGGGCGAGAGCGAGGTCGTCGTCGGATCGGATGGCGGGCACACTAAGCACCGCGCACCAACCACCTTCCAGCGCCAGGCGGCTGCAAACCTTTTGCGCTGCCAATAGGCGGTCGAGTTCCGCCAGGTTTCGCCGGACGCGCCGAATCACCTGTTCCTGGAATGCGTGGCGCTGTTCGAGAAATTTCGGGATCGCCAATTGGACTGGCGCGTTCACGGAGAGATAGGTGTCGGCAATTACTTCGAGGCGCGCGAGCGCTTCGCTTTTCCATTGTTGCGGCCCGCCGGCAATCAACCAGGCGGCCTTCATCTGCGGCAGCCCGGAAATCTTCGAGAGACCGCTCAATGTAAATGTCGGCGCGCCGCGGTTCGCCGCGAAGCTCGCCGGCCGATTTTTCGGCGATGATGGCCATCTCGCGGGTGGAACAAATGGAATTCAACTTCGCGATGTCCGCCTGTTTTGCGAAGTGTCCCGTCGGATTGTTGGGGTGGACGACGATGACTCCGCGTGTGCGCGGCGTGATGGCCTGCTCCAGCGCATGAAAGTCGATCTGCCATCCGTAATCATAAACGAGGGGATAGCGCAGAAGTTTGACGTCCTGGATGACCGTGAGAAAATCGATCAGCGGATAACTTGGCGAAGGTATCAGAAGCTCGTCGCCAGGATCACAGAGCGTTCGAAAGACGTAGGAATACGCTTCGCTCGTGCTGGTAGTGAGAAGAATATCCTCCGCCGGAACTTCCTCTTTGCGATCGGCATAATAGCCTGCGACCGCGCGGCGAGCGGACTCCAGCCCCCTCGGATTGGGCTCATAGTGGAGCGCAGCTGGATTGCGTAACGCATCCAGGATTGCGGAGCCATCGTATTCGAAACCGCATTCCGTGGGATTCGAAACCGTCAAATCAA
>WNGP01003426.1_pt1 | contig 13300 bp, 12 predicted proteins | sample 5407671 | NCBI WGS metagenome assembly WNGP01 (sample SAMN13153381, study PRJNA577476) | soil metagenome | isolation source: 40 cm soil or saprolite under Garry oak tree replicate 2 | place: USA:California | collected 2016-06-15 | reverse complement strand
TGTCCTTCCGCGCCGGCGCGCGGCGCGGGATTCGACAGCGTCTATGCTGAGACGCAAGTGGACGAGAAGGCGGAGCTCATCTCGATGCCCGACCCCGAATATCCCCCCTTGCTGCGCCGAGCCGGGATTCGAGGCTCAGTGAGCGTGCAGGCCGTCATCGATACGCTTGGCCGTGTCGTCCCCGGTTCACTGCGCGTGATCTCGAGCGCGAATGCCGCCTTGGATGAACCAGCGCTGAAGGCCGTCGGGCAGTCGATATTCCGGCCGGCGCGTGTGCAGGGGCATGCGGTACGCACGCGGCTGCGGGTGCCGGTCAAATTCACTGACGGTTCGCATTAACGGGATCTGGACCTAGCGCGCGCACGGCAATTGCTACTCGGTCGACGGGTGCCGAATCACCCCCATGAACAGGATTGTCCCCGACAAATTCTCTCGCAGTGCAAAGAGGAACGGGCGGTCAATGTTGATGCGCTGCGGCCCGCAAGCGCAGGTGAAGCCAACCCCCACCTCGGTCACTGCTGCTGCCTCAGTACCCTCTTCGTTCACGTCCACGTAGGTCTTGTGCTTCACCTCCGTGATACAGAGCTCCGAGGGCTCGTGGATGCCGGTAAAGTCCGCGGTCAGAGGCTCGCAACCGAAAGCGATACCCATGCCGAGCGAGCCAAGCGTCGGAATCAGGCCGAGATCGTTCGTCAGCTTGAACTTCGGCAGCTGCAGCTCCGCCTTCCCATCGCGCAGGTTCCCTGTCCAGTCATCCCACTGCTCCGCGGTCAGGGCCATGACGAGATGATCCACACTGCTGCTGTCGTCAGGGATGACGATCGTCATGGAGAACGCTTGGCCACCGTACGGCAAATCGACGACCGTGGCGTTGGGGCGGAGCGCCGTACGAAGCTGCGCCTCGCCACGAGCCATCGTTGGCACGTTCACGTATGAGCGGTCTTCGAGACGGAAGGGCCGGGGCTGCGTGAGATTGGCATCGAATTGTGCTGTCCAGTCGCCCTTGAAGTAGATCGCATCGATGAGATATAGGCGCATGTAGTCGGGGACACTCTCGACGATCTTGTCGATGAGGCCGTGTGTCTGCTGGCTCACCCACGCATTGATGGTCGCGGGCGCGGACGGTGAGAGGAAGTCAAGCGGCGTGACCTGTGCGTCGTAGTAGTCGCGGTTGACGTCGAGGAACGACTGCTTGACGGCGTAATCCTGCCGATACCACACCGAGTTCGCGATCTGAAAGTGAACGCGGGGGTCCAGGTTTCGTAATAATTCGATGAGGCTGCGATAGCCTTCATTGACCTCGGCCACGGTCATGTCATCGAGCTCGAGCGTCGATCGCATCGCCTCGGCCGTCGTGGTGGCCGCGCCGTTGTAGGCCATCGCCAGCGCCATCGCCACCGATAGCGGCGAGATGAACAGGTTGGGCATGGTGTCGCGCGTCTCCGCGTTCACCTGCTTGAGCAGCTTGATCGCAAGGCGGTTGTCCGCCTGAATCAGGCTTTGCTCTTGAGTCGTGAGTGCGCGCGGCAGCGCGGTGATACGAGGCGGGGGACCAACGGGATCGGACGAACAGCCGACTGCGAGCACAACCAGGGCAAGCGCGGTCAAACGGAAAGGCTTCATGACGGCCTCCTTGTCCAGACTATACCCTCGCGATTGTCGTGATCGTCACTGTCGCACGTGCACCACAAGTCTCCGTTGCCGCGGCGCAAGAGATGGCCGTTTGCCTAGGGGCCCGACCGGCGCAGCTTATTAGTGACCCGCATGACGCGAGTGCGACGATCCTTAGCAGCCTGAGTCAAGCGCAATGGACCGACCGTGCCTACCGCCGACAGGAGTTGCCGGAACGGGTGCTGCAGTTCGGCACGGGCATGCTCCTGCGCGCTCTGTGTGCCGCGTCCGTGGACGCCGCGAACCGCGCGGGCGCATGGGGGGGCGGGGGCGGCCGGATCGTCGTCGTCCAGAGCACGCCCCATGGAAACGCGCGGGCGATCAACGCCCAGGACGGCCTGTTCACCCTCCTCGAACGAGGGCTGGAGAAGGGCACGCCCGTCGAGCGGACTCGCTTGATCGGGTCGATTTCGCGCGCGCTCGTCGCCGACACCGAGTGGGAAGCGGTGCGCGAAGTTGCGACACGGCCGGAGCTCCAGGTGATCGTGAGCAACGTGACCGAGGCCGGCTTCCGGATAGAGTCGGGGTTCCCCGCCCGGCTGACCGATCTACTATATGCGCGGTTCGAGCGCCTCCCCGAAGGTCCACCGGTCTTCGTGATCCCCACAGAGCTGGTGCCGGACAACGGCCCGCAGCTCGCGGCAATGGTGGATAAGGTGGCCGGGGGACGCGAGGGTGGCGACGTTTTCCGTCGATGGCTTTCGACCCACGTGCGGTTTTGCTCTTCGTTGGTGGACCGGATCACGACCGGCGCGCCCCCGGCGGACCAGCGTGCCGCGATCGAGCACGGTCTGGGCTTCGCGGATGCCTTGCTCACGGTCACGGAGCCATACGCGTTGTGGGCCATCGAGGGGGACCCGCGCGCGCTCCGGGCCGCGTTCCCAATCGACGTGAGTCCAGAGCCGGTCGTGTTCGCGACCGACATCGGGTTCTACGAGGAGCGCAAGCTCCGCCTCCTGAACGGCACCCACACTGCCGTCGCGCCGCTCGCCGTCCTGGCGGGCGTGCGAACCGTGCGCGAGGCCGTGGACCATCCCCGTCTTGGGGCATTCTTGCGGCGCGTGCTGTTCGACGAGATCATCCCCGCGACCGACTTGCCGGCGGACGCGGCCGCGGCGTTCGCCCGCTCGGTCGTCGAGCGGTTCCGGAACCCGTGGCTTGATCATGAATGGCGAGTGATTCTGACCAACCAGGAGACGAAGATGCGGATCCGCGTGGTGCCGCTGATCTCGGCATTCACAAGCCGCCGAGGGCGAGCGCCCGAGGGTCTGGCGCTGGCCTGTGCCGCGCACCTGACGTGCCTGGGACTGCCCGTCGCTGCACTCGCGGAGGCGTCGCGGCTCCCGACCTTCGTGGCGGCTGTCACGCGCTGGAAGCTGGTGATCGAGCAAGAGGGCATCGAGGGGGCGCTCGCCCGTGACTGACGCGCTGCTCGCCAGTGGCGTCATCGCCGTCGTGCGACTGCCGGATGCGACGAACCTGCGCGGCGCGACGGCCGCGCTCGCCGCAGCGGGCGTGGGCGCCGTCGAAATCACGCTGACGACGCCCGGCGCGCTCGAGACGATCGCCGAGCTCGCGTCGGGCGAGGGGGTCAAGGGATGCATGATCGGCGCAGGGACGGTGCTCGACGTGAAGGCCGCCCGCGACGTCATCGCTCGCGGAGCGCGCTTCGTGGTGAGCCCCGCGTTCGATCGCTTCGTCGTTCGCTATTGTCGCGACCACCACGTCCCGTGTCTGCCGGGCGCGTTCACGCCGACGGAGCTGCTCGAGGCGTGGCGCGCCGGCGCCACGGCGGTCAAGTTGTTCCCGGCGTCGACGCTCGGCCCCGCGTACCTGCGCGAGGTGCTCGCGCCGTTGCCGTTCCTGCAGGTCGTGCCGTCGGGCGGCGTGTCGCTCGACAACACCGCGGAGTGGATCCGGGCCGGGGCCGCCGCCGTGAGCGTGGGTAGCGCGCTGGTCACCGGGGCGCTCGTCCGTGAGGCGGCTTGGCCCGAACTGACGCGCCGAGCCCGCGCCTTGGTGGACGCCGTGGCGGCCGCCCGGCCGTGAACGCGACGGCGCGAGTCGTCACGTTCGGCGAGATGCTCCTCCGGCTCAGCCCGCCGGCGGACGAGCGGCTGCTCGAATCTTCCGCGCTTCACACGTTCTTCGGTGGGGCGGAGGCCAACGTCGCGGTGGCGCTGAGTCATCTCGGCGTGCGGGCCGACTACGTCACGCGTCTGCCTGAGAACCCTCTTGGCGACGCGGCGCTCGAGGTCTTGCAACGCGAGGGGGTCGGCACGGAGTGGATCCTGCGCGGTGGCGCGCGGATGGGGCTCTACTTCGTCGAGCCCGGCACGGACGCGCGTGCAATGCGGGTGGTGTACGACCGCGCCGGGTCGGCGTTCGCCGGCATCGATCCGCAAGAGATCGACTGGACTCGCGTGCTCGCCGGCGCGGGTTGGTTCCACTCCACCGGGATTACCCCCGCCCTCGGCGATGGGCCGTTACAGGCACTGGCGGCAGCCATCAGTCGCGCGCGCACGGGCGGCGTGCCGGTCAGCCTCGACCTCAATTACCGCGAAGCCTTGTGGAGGGGTCGAGACCCGCGCCCGCTCATCGCGCCCCTCGCACGCGAGGCCGACGTGCTGATCGGTAACCGCGAGGCGGTGGGGGCGATGTTGGGCGTCGAGGCGAGTGCCGAAGCGCTGGCCAACCGGTTCGGCTGCCGCGCCGTGGCCATCACCGAGCGCGAGATCCTGGGCCCGCGCGAGCACGCGTGGAGCGCCGTGCTGTACGACGCCTCGACGCGCGTGCTGATGCACAGTCGGCGGCACGTCGTCCGAGTCGTCGACCGCGTCGGCGGGGGCGACAGCTTCGCGGCGGGCTTAATCGCCGCCCTGCTCGGAGAGCAGGCGTCTGCCGCCGCCCTGGAATTCGCCGTCGCCGCCGGCGCCCTCAAGCTCGCCGTGCCGGGGGACTTCGGTCGCGCCACGACGGCGGACGTCCAGCGATTGGTGCGCCAATGTACATGACGTTCCGGTGGTTCGGACCCGCCGATCCAGTCCCGCTCGGTCACATTCGGCAGATCCCCGGCGTGGAGGGCGTGGTGAGCGCGCTGTACGATGTGCCCGTGGGGGACGCCTGGCCCCGGGCACGGCTCGAGCGGCTCGGCGCCGAGATCGATGCGGCCGGGCTGCGACTCGCGGTCGTCGAGAGCATTCCGGTCCACGAAGACATCAAGCTCGGAAGGCCGACGCGGGACCGCCTGATCGCGAACTACTGCGAGAGCGTCCGCACGATGGGCGAGCTGGGCGTGCGGGTGCTGTGTTACAACTTCATGCCGGTGTTCGACTGGATGCGCACCGATCTCGCGATGCGTCTGCCCGACGGATCGACCGCACTCGCCTACGATGACGCGGCGCTTGCGAACATCGACCTGGGGCGTGGGACCGGCGATCTTCCCGGGTGGGCTGCGACCTATGATGCAAGCGAGCTACGCGGGCTGCTCGAGGCGTACCGAAAGGTGCACGCGGAACGGCTGTGGGATCATCTCGCCTACTTCCTCGAGCGCGTCGTCCCCGTCGCTGAGCAAACGGGCGTGCGGATGGCGATTCACCCGGACGATCCACCCTGGTCGATCTTCGGACTGCCGCGGATCATCTGCCGCGGCGCCGACCTAGAGCGACTCCTGAAACTCGTGGACCGGCCCGCAAACGGCGTGACGTTCTGCACGGGCTCGCTCGGCGCCCTCCCGGAAAACGACCTGCCCGCGATGGTGCGGCGGCTCGGCTCACGCATCCACTTTACGCACTGCCGCAACGTGCGCATCACCGGCGAGCGGCAGTTCCACGAGACCCCTCATCCCTCGGGCGACGTGAATCTTGCCGACGTGCTGCGAGCATTGCGCGACACTGGCTTCGCCGGACCGATGCGTCCCGACCACGGCCGCATGATCTGGGGAGAGCGCGGGCGGCCTGGGTACGGGTTGTACGATCGCGCGCTGGGCGCGACGTATCTCCAGGGACTGTGGGAAGGACTGCTAAAGAATGATCAATGAACAATGATCATTGATCATTCGCCTCGCGCCTCGCGCAGATACTCACTAGCAACGGTGGCATAATGCGCGATGGCGCGCTCGGGCTCCTCGATCTCCGGGTGCCACCGCTTCTCCCATTCGAAGCTGTAGAAGCCGCGGTAGCCGATCTTCGCGAGCGCCGCGATCTGCCGCTTCACGGGCACCTCACCGGTGCCGGTGAGAACGTAGCGGCGGTCGTTGCCGGCGGGGACGGAATCCTTGAGATGCGTGTGCCGGATGTAGCGTCCCAGCTGCCGCACCGTGTCCTCGGGCTGCTCCTTGCCTGACACGAAGGTGTGATGCGCGTCCCACAGCAGCGCCACGTTCGGTGAGTCGGCTTTCTGGAGGATCTCGAGCAACGCGGGCGAGTCGGTGAAGGCGCCGTGCGACTCGATGAGCACCGTGACGCCTTTGCCGTTCGCATAGTCGCCAAGTCCATGCAGCGCGCCGGCGATGTGCGCGAGCATCTGATCGCGCGGCACGCCGGGCACGTACTCGTTCCCGAACACCCGCACGTAGGGAGCGCCAAGGGCCTGGGCCAGATCGATGAAGCGGCGCGCCTCGTCGAGCTGCGCCGCGTGCTTGACCGGGTCCATATCGTGCATCTGCGCCGACGCGCCGAGGCACGACACGGAGAGCCCGTGCGCGGTGAGCTGGCGTTTGACGTCGCCGATATGCTCGGGGGCAAGCTCCGGCACCTTGGTGAGATCCATGTTCGTCAGGATGCCGCGCAGCTCGATCGAGGCGAACTGATGCTCTGCCGCGAAGTCGAGGATCCTGGGCCAGGGCCAGGTCGGGCAGCCAAGGGTGGAAAAGCCGAGTGGTAACTTTTTGGGCGCTTGCCAGGGTAGCAGCAGCGCGGCCGCGGTTCCAACAAACTCCCGTCTAGTGGTCATAGTGTCGTCCCTGAAACTACTTTTAGAGCACCGTGACGCCCACCCCGCCCATCGGAGCCCTTATGATCACAGCCGTCCTACTCCTCTCTCTCCTCCAATCCTCACCCAACACCCTCACCCCCGCCGAGCGGACCGCGGGCTGGCGCCGGCTGTTCGATGGCCGCACGCTCACGGGTTGGCGTGGCCTCGGCTACGACACCGTGCCCACCGCCCACTGGGTCGTGGTGGACGGGGCGATCAAGAAGATCGCGTCGGGCAACGTGCCGCGCGTGGCCGACGGGCGGCCGCTCGTCGGCGGCGACCTCATGACCGTGGATTCGTTCGCCGATTTCGAGCTGAGCTTTGAGTGGAAAGTCACGCCGGGCGCGAACAGCGGCGTCAAATACAACGTGTCCGAAGCGATGTCGATGGCCCAGGGCGGCGCGGGGACTCAAGGCGGGCCCACGCACTCCGCCCTCGGCTTCGAGTATCAGATTCTCGACGACGACCGCCACGAGGACGGCAAGCTCCCGACCCACCGCTCCGCCGCGCTGTACGACCTGATCGCCCCTAACGAGAAAAAACACCTGCCCCCAGTGGGCGAGTGGAACCGCTCGCGTATCGTGTTCCGAGGCAATCACGGCGAGCACTGGCTCAACGGGCAGAAAGTTGTCGAGTTCGAGCTCGGCACCGCGCGCATGGATTCGCTGCTGGCCGCCAGCAAGTACACGACGATTCCCGGTTTCGGCGAAAAGCGCCGCGGGGGGGGGCACATCGTCTTGCAGGACCACGGGGACGAGGTCTATTTCCGCGATATCAAAGTGAGGCCACTATGAAACGCCGTCGCTTCGTGAAAACCGTTTCCAGCGCCGGGCTCGGGTTACTCGGGGCGCGCACGCCGCTGTTTGCCAAGGGCTCGCCGAGCGAGAAGGTCGTGGTCTGCGTGATGGGCCTGAACGGCCGCGGGACCGTGCTGGCGAAAACGTTCGCCAAGACGCCCAACGCAGAGGTCGCCAGTGTGTGCGACGTGGACGCCAAGGTGTTGGCCAAGGCCGCCGCGGCTGTGGCCGAGGCGCAGGGCAAGCCGGTGAAGAGTCTCGCCGACTTCCGGCGCGCTCTCGACGACAAGTCCATCGATGCGCTCGTGATCGCGGCGCCCGATCACTGGCACGCGCCCGCCGCCATCCTCGCGATGGCGGCCGGTAAGCACGTCTACCTGGAGAAGCCGTGTGGCCACAACGCGCGCGAAGGCGAGCTGCTGGTGGACGCGCAGCGCAAGACAAAGCGCGTCGTCCAGATGGGCACGCAGCGCCGCAGCTCGCCGCGCGCCATCGAAGCGGTGCAGGCGATCCGGGACGGAATGATCGGCCGCGCGTACTTCGCTCGCGCGTGGTACGCGAACCGCCGCGCTACCATCGGGCGGGGCAAAGCCGCGCCCGTCCCGGCGAACCTCGATTACGAGCTGTGGCAGGGGCCGGCGCCGCGCACGCCCTACCGGGACAACATGATTCACTACAACTGGCACTGGTTCCGACGCTGGGGCACGGGCGAGATCTGCAACAACGGCACGCACGAGATCGACGTCGCCCGCTGGGCCCTGGGCGTGGATCATCCGGTGCGCGTCACGTCCGCCGGCGGCCGCTACCATTTCGACGACGACTGGGAGTTCACCGACACGCAGGAGGCGGCGTTCGAGTTCGACGGCGGCCGGTCGATCGCGTGGCAGGGGCTGAGCTGCAATCCCTATCCTGTCGAGGGCCGTGGCCGGGGGACGATGGTGCACGGCACGACGGGCTCGATGGTGCTCGATCAGGACGGGTACGTCGTGTACGACATGGACAACAAGGTCGTGAAGCAGAACGTCGCGCCCCCGCCCTCGGGGACCGATTCGCTCGCGGTGAGCGGCGACGACCAGCTCACGGCGCTGCACATCGCGAACTTCGTCGCAGGCGTCCGCACCGGCGCCCCCGTCAGCCAGCCGATCGAAGAGGGCGCGAAGAGCGTGCTGCTCTGCCATCTGGGTAACATCGCGCAGTGGACGGGTCGCGCGCTCCGCGTCGATGCGGCGACGGGCCGCATCCAGGGCGACGAGGCGGCGATGGCCTTTTGGCAGCGGGACTACGCGCCGGGGTGGGCGCCGACGGTCTGAACCCGGATCGCTTCTTCGATCCCGACCCCTCGATACGGCGCGTCGCGCGCGCGCTGTACGAGGACACTCGGGGCTTACCGATCGTCTCGCCCCACGGCCACGTGGATCCGCGCATTCTCGCGGAGAACGCGCCGTTCCCCGAGCCGGCGTCGCTGATCGTCCAGCCCGACCACTACATCCTGCGCCTGCTGTACGCGAATGGCGTTCCGCTTGAATCGTTGCTGCAAGGAGACCCGCGCCGCGTCTGGCAGCTATTCGCCGGCCGTTATTACTTGTTTCGCGGCACGCCGACGGGCGCGTGGTTCGACTACGAGCTGCGCGAGGTGTTCGGTGTCCGCGAGCAGCTGTCGAGTGAGACAGCCGCTCATGTTTACGACGAAATCGTCGAGAAGCTCGCCGCACCCGAGTTCCGGCCGCGCGTCTTGTTCGAGCGCTTCAACATCGAGGTGCTGGCGACGACCGACGCGGCGACCGACAGGCTGGAGCATCATTGCGCGATTCGCGAATCCGGTTGGAAAGGCCGTGTGATCCCGACGTTTCGGCCGGACGCGCTGTTCCGGATTTCGTCGCCCGAGTGGCCGGCGGCGCTCGACGGACTCGGCCGCGTGCGCGACTACGTCGGCTTCGTAAGGGCATTGGTCGAACGCCGCAAGTACTTCAAGCAGCTGGGTGCGACGGCGACCGATCACGGCGTGCTCGAGCCGTACACCGCCCTGCTGCCCGAGGAGGAAGTCGAGCGCCTGTTTCAGCGCGCGCGGCGGGGCGATGCGACGCCTGATGACGAGCGTCGCTTCACCGCCCACCTACTGATGGAAATGGCCGGGGCTTCGTTGGCCGACGGTCTGGTGATGCAGATCCACGCCGGCGCGCTGCGCAACCACAACCAAGCGGTCTTCGAGCGGTTCGGTCCCGACAAGGGCGGCGACATTCCGGTGGCGACGGAGTTCACGCGCAATCTGCGCCCGCTGCTCAACGCCTACGGCAACGATCCGCGTCTCACGCTCGTGCTTTTTACGCTGGACGAATCGACGTACAGCCGCGAGCTCGCGCCGCTCGCGGGCCACTACCCCGCGGTGCGCCTCGGCCCCCCGTGGTGGTTCCACGATTCGATGGAAGGGATGCGGCGGTTTCGCGAGCAGACCACCGAAACGGCGGGCATCTATAAGACCGCGGGGTTCAACGACGACACGCGCGCCTTCTGCTCGATTCCGGCGCGCCACGACCTGGCCCGCCGCATGGACGCCAACTATCTGGCGGGCCTGGTGACGCGCCACGTGATCGAGGAGAGTGACGCGCACCGCATGGCGCGCGCCCTCGCTTACGAGCTCGCCAAGGAGACCTACAAGTTGACAAACCTTGACTCGGAGACTGTCTCATGAGAGCTCTCGTTGCCGCCCTCGTCCTCCTGACGCTCCCAACCGCCGACTGGGAATTGCTCGGCACCCGGCGCGTGAGCTTCACGCTCGATCACGACGCCATCATCGTGGGCCCGCGCGAAGGCGGATTCACCGCGATCAAGATCGAAGTCGTGGGCGGCAACCTCGAGATGTACAACGTCAAAGTCACATTCGGGAACGGCCAGACGTTTTCCCCGGAAACCCGCATCCAGTTTCATGAGGGCTCGTGGAGTCGCACGATCGATCTGCCAGGCCCCGTGCGGATCCTGCGGCGCGTTGATTTCTGGTACCGCAGCCGGCTGCGCCGCGGCGTGGCGACAGTGCGTCTCTTCGGCAGGAAGTGACGGCCGTCCAAGGTGCGGCTTTCGCGTACGCCATTCTCAGTCGAATGGCGTACGTGCTGTTCGTGGGCGGCGTGCTGCGGCGCGAGGACACGAGCAACGTCTACACGAAGCGCTTCGGACGGGCCGAAGCGTTCCGCCGCTTCCGACGAACGGCGGCGTGGGTCATGAACCACGACGCCTTTGCGTTCGTGGTCCTCTGCCTCGCGACCCGCAACACCTGGCGGCTCCCCATCTCTGGCACGACCGCGTTTGCGATCGGCGCGGGTTTAGGCATCGTGGGGCTCGCCACGAAGCTCTGGGCGGCGCGAACACTGGGGAGCAACGCCTATTACTGGCACAACTTCTTCGATCCTGATGAGGCGATCGGCCCGGTCGCGACCGGCCCGTATCGTTTCATTTCGAGCCCGATGTATACGGTTGGCTATCTGCAGATGTACGGCTTGGCGCTCATGCTGCGGTCCTTCCCCGGATTGATTGCCGCGGGATTCAGCCAGGTCGCGATCCTCACTTTCTATTTCCTGATTGAGCAGCCCCACTTCCGCCGGCTGCATCGCTCTAGCTGACGGCGAGGGGAATGCGTCTATTCTGCGGGAATGCGATGCGCTGCCCTTCTACTATATGTTCTCGTCACGGCCTGTCACCGCGGCGCGGGATCCATGCCGGCAGACGATCAAGAGATGGCGGCGCCGGAGCAGCACCCCGACGAGCACGCGGCGATGGCAGCCGAGCACGCAATGGCCGGGATGGTGTCGAACGAGGACCTGCATCTTCGGCTTACGCCTGTCCGCCCCGCGGCTCCTGGTGACTCGGCGCGGGCGGCGGAAATCCTCGCGGTCATGCGGCGCGAGCTCGCCAAGTACCGCGACGTCCGCGTCGCGCAGGACGATGGCTTCCGGGAATTCATCCCCGCCTCCGGCGCGCCGGTGCGCCACTTCACCAAGCTCCGCTGGGCGATCCAGTCCCGGAACGGCTTGGATCCCGCGCGACCGACCTCGCTGCTCTATCAAGCCGGTTCGGATGAAAGGCTGACGCTCGTCGGCGCGATGTTCACCGCGCCGCCCCAAACCAGCGACGCCGATCTCGACGCGCGCCTGCCGCTGAGCATTGCCCGCTGGCATCAGCACATCAATTGGTGCCTGCCACCGCTCGCCGACGCGCGGCGGCGCTGGCGTGAGACCAAAGACGGCCAGCCCGTGTTCGGCCCGAAGTCGCCGATTGCGACAGCGGAAGCGTGCGAAGCGGTCGGGGGACGGTTTCGCCCGCGACTGTTCGGGTGGATGGTGCATGTGATGGCATTTGCCGGCGTCGACCCATGGAACGCGCATCATCACTAGCGTCGCTTGACGGTCTACCCGGCGAGCGGTAGCACTAGGGCGACGACTACCCACACAGAGGCATAAGTATGCGACGGGTTGAGAGTTTACTCGCTGTGCTGAGCATCCTGCCGGGCCTCGCGCTCGCGCAGAACGGTTCGATACGCGGTCGCGTGACGGACGCCACGGGGGCGCCGCTCCCGCGCGCCACGATCTCGGCGGAGGCCGCAGGCCTCCGGGCGACGAGCGATGAGCAGGGACGCTATGAGATTCGCGGGGTGGCGGCTGGCACGTACACCCTGCGCGTCCGGCTGCTCGGCTACGTCCCGCAGTCGGTCAAGCTGACGGTCGGCCAGAGCGCCGTGACGCAGGACTTCAGGCTGGCCGAGCAAGCGATCAGCCTCTCGCCGGTCGACGTGACGGTCGGATCTCGCGCGCGGCACACCGCCGCCGAGCAGCTGGCCGTGCCCGTGGACGTGTTCTCGGCGGAGGACATTGCGGTGCAGGGCACCAACGAAACGAGCCAGATCCTGCAGGCGCTCGCACCGTCGGTCAATTTCCCGCGGCAGAGCGTGACCGACGCGAACGACATCGCGCGGCCGTTCACGCTGCGGGGCCTCAGTCCCGATCACACGCTGGTGCTCGTCAACGGCTGGCGCCGTCATCAAATGGCGGTGCTCAATACTTTCGCCTACGGCATGGGCGCCGGATCGAGCGGAGTCGATCTCAACGCGCTGCCCGGCGGGGCGATCGATCGCATCGAAGTGCTGCGGGACGGCGCGTCCGCACAGTACGGCTCCGACGCGATCGCCGGCGTGGTAAACGTGGTGCTGAAGGAGGGCGGCTTCGCGCCATTCATCAACGCCGACGCCGGCCAGTACAACTCGAAGGGCTACCCGGTCGATGGGACTACGGCCGACCTGAACGGGGGCTGGGGCGTCCGGTTGGGACGGGGCTCGCTGGCGCTGTTCGGCGAGTATCTCCATCGCAACAAGACCAATCGCGCCTGGCCGGATTCCTTCCTGGTCGACGTCAACGGCGTGAGCGATCTGATCGATTCGAACACCGGCCGGATCATCGAGAAGCGCAATGCGCTCCCCCAGCCGAACTATCACTGGGGCGACGGCCTCGAAGAGGACGCCATGACGTTCGCGAATTTCCGGATGCCGCTGAACCCGGGCGGCACGAGCGAAGTCTACGCGTTCGGCGGCTACAGCCATCGGACCGGCACGGGGAACGGCTTCTGGCGCTACTTCGACAGCAACAAGAACTGGACGGAGTTCTACCCGCAGGGGTTCCTGCCGCAATTTCGCCCCGATGTGGCGGACTACTCCGGTGTCGCGGGATTCCGCGCGAACGTCAGCGGCTGGTCCCTGGATATCGGCGGGTCCTACGGGGGCAATCGGTTCGACTACGATCTGGAGCACACGAACAATCCGTCGCTGGGTCCCTGTCTGGCCACGCCGTGTGCGCCGGGACCGGACGGCATCCTCG
>WNGP01006181.1_pt1 | contig 13302 bp, 12 predicted proteins | sample 5407671 | NCBI WGS metagenome assembly WNGP01 (sample SAMN13153381, study PRJNA577476) | soil metagenome | isolation source: 40 cm soil or saprolite under Garry oak tree replicate 2 | place: USA:California | collected 2016-06-15 | reverse complement strand
CGGCATACAGAGCAACCGCGCCACCGACCGCCGCCGCCAGGATACCACCGCCAAGCAGCGCGAAGACGAATCCGCGCCGCGCATCGATAGCGCCGGGAACATCTTGCTGCCTGCGGCGGTGCAGGTGTACATCGAGCGCGATATAGGCCACACCCGTAATCACTAACGCCAGGGCTGCTGCCCAGGAGTCAGGGCTGGCTGGCAACTCAAAAAGATTGAGCAGCACCAGTGCCGCGCCCCAGAAGAACGCTCCCGCCATCAACGCCGCGATAATGACCTCACCGATCAGCAGCGTCGTCCTCCATCCATCCGCCTGTTGGCGCGACGCGCTCCTCAACCAGAGTGCATACACACCCATGACCACAACACCCAGCGAGAGGAACGCCGCGAAGTTATAAGAGGAGATTACCTCGGCAGGCGAAACCCTCACACCAAACAGCGACAACAGACCCAGTTCTATTCCCTCACGAATGCCATAGAGAACAAGGCCAACGCCATAGGCAAAGCTGATATACTGCGCGATGCGCCGCAGCAATGATGCCGTGTCACCGCGCGCGATGTAGCCGTAACCTAGCCAGAATAACGCAATCCAGAGCGTCGCGGCCGCCGAGCTGAGTATATTCGTTTGCGGGCATGCCACGAAACCTCCACACGGGGTGACGCCCGAACCTTTACCGCCAAAAGCGACCGCGTCCACCAGTTGATTGAACAGCAGAATCCACGCGGGGATCAGTAAGTTCAACAAAATGAACTGCGCGCCATAGAGGTGCAGGCGTTGAAAGAACAGCGCCGGGCCTGTCCTTGCCGTAGTGCGCTGCCGCTCCCACTCGAGTACACCCACCAGCGCAAGCATGGCTATCACGATTGCCGCCAGGCCACTCACGTCAGGCGCATAAACCAGGCCAAGTTGCTCAATGACGCCGTATGCCGCTAAACCAATGGCTATGGGCGCCGCCAGCAACTCTGCTATATTCAGGAAAAAGGCGCGAATGGCGCTGCCCGCGCTATCGGGATCGTTATGCATATCGCGGCGTATCAGCCAGTAGTGCAGGCCACCCAGCAGGCCGGCGATCAACCACGACACGCCAAAAAACACGCTGTCCTGTACAATTACAGCGGTAGTAGGGCTGGCTCCATAGCTACCCCGCAAAGGCGTAAACGCGAGCAGGGGTTGCAAGAGCAGCCCCAGGCCAATGGCAGCGAAGATGAGCATCGCCAGAAAAACGGTGTAGAGATAAAAGCGATAAAGATTGTGAACCATAATTCCCTCCTGATGAAAGCGGTCTCATTGAGTTTTCATACGAGTATCTTATCGCATTGCGGCAGCCCTGGCATGGGTCAAATGTCACATCTTGCTCTCGATAGTTTTTCCTGTGTCATAATGGAGTATGACTGCATAATTGCTACCCCGTTGAAGAGGTGTGAACGCCATGAACCCTTTCGAGAGAATTGTAAAGAAAAACCAGCCGCTTCCTAAAGTCGATCTGACTCAGGGACGGAGTATCGCCTACTCACGCAGCACCACCAGGCGGCTCATGGAATTGATAGATGCGAATGTACACGGCAACGTGCATGGGGGCGTCATCATGCGCATGGTAGATGAGTCCGCCGCGATTGTCGCCATTAAGCACAGCCAGTCTCCCAGGGTTGTCACCGCCAGGGTTGAGAGATTCGATTTCCTGGCTCCCGCTTATATCGGGAACGTGGTGACTATAGACTGCGAGATGAACTTTGTTGGGCGTACCAGCATGGAGGTTGGTGTCGAGGTCTTGGCTGAAGACCTGAGAACCGGAGAAGTGCGTCACATTGCCAGCAGTTATGTAATCTATGTAGCGCTAGATGAGAACCGTAAACCAAGCCCCGTGCCTCCCCTGGTGCCTGCTGATGCCGAAGAGCAAGCGATTATCGAACGGGCGCGTATACGCCGCAAGCATCGACAGAAAATAGATGAGGAATTAAAGCGAGCAGATGTATTAAAAGACTCTGGGGAAAATGAATGTCAGGGAGCGTCAGAATGCTAATTGGCCGGTGCCTGGATGGGTGAAGGCCTCGGTAGGTCCAACTTTACCCTGTTCAGCCGCCCTGCGTTTCCTTTGCCAATCTCGCAATGATCTGTGCATGATTGCCAGCCAGGACGTATCCTGCTGGTGGGCGGCGAAGAGCGCCCACGCGATCTTCGGCAAGTGCGGGCTGTGGGGATAGATCAGGTAGCGGCTCTCCCATCTGGGTTGGAACTTCTGCTTGAACTTGAAAAGCGACTGGCTCTGTTTGATATAGCCGTACCGCTGTGTCAGGAAGTCAATGATGTTGTCGATCCCTGTTTGATCCTCCTGGTTAATATTGCTCATCGGGGCCAGACCGAGGCTGACCACTTCGGCTCCGGTACTCTTCAGATAGTCGATGGAGCAGGAGAGCAACAGTTCCATACAGCCTGGAGCAGCCTTTTCGGCACGGCGCATCAGGTCAAGCCCCCAGCCGCGACGCCCGTAAATTGGGATGAAGGTCACGAAGGCGTGAACCCGGTTAGTGCCGTCAACCGCCAGTGCGCTCACCTGCTCATCATCCTCTTGCATGTCAAAGTGCCCCATACTGAACCCCATCTCCGACCCGCCTTTGTTGGCCAACCACGCCCATGAGATTAACTGCATCTGGAAGAGCTGCTCGGCATGCTCGATCTGCCCGCGGTAGAACACGATGCGTACTCCTTCTTTCTCGGCCCGCCGGGCACTGCTGCGCACATTTGACATCGCTTTGCCTTTGAGAGTGAAACCATCCGTGTTGATGACCGCGTCTTCACCAATCTTGAGGAGGTGCAATCCAATGAGGAATGCTATCATCTGTCCAATGGGAAGGCGGAACTTGCCAAACACAAGAGCATCCGGTCACCCCTTCGAACTTTGGTTCATCTTCGCAAGAGGGTTTTATGCTGAAATACGCCAGGATATTCAACGAAGAACAGTATCCGCCTGGTTCTGAGAGTGTGAGTTAAGAGGATCTGACATCGCTTGCCTTTTCGCATCATGTCGCACTATCTGCTGGCATAATTTCTCGCTCAGACGCATTCCCGGCTTCTCGATGAGCACAAAGAGAAAAAAGCAGAAAACGACAGAAACAGTAAATCCTATCACCCAGAACAAACTTACAGTCAGAACAGGATTCAGGCGCCGCAAATCTGGGCCAAGATTCGCGGCTAAAATCTGGATGAGCGGGCGATGCCAGATATACAGGCTGTAGGAGATCAACCCTAGCCAACGCAACGGGGTCCAGGAAAACACGCGCACAAGCCAGCCATCTGGACGATTGAAGAGCACAGCAGTAACCAGGTAACCATAACACGAGGCAAAGGCGAATTCGTTCATCCAGGGAAAAGCCTGGAACACACGAGGGACAAATGGCCAGGTATAGCCGGGCATGGCCGCGTAGACAAAAAGCGCGATACAAGGGATCAGGAGCCCGGTGAGAAGTCGCCGCATCCTCAGTAAATAGTGATCTTTTCTGGGCGAATTCATGATGGAAAGATAGCCAACTGCAATCAGCATCCCGATCGCAAAATCCTCCAAGAATTTGCTCCGATCGCCATAAACGACGAAGAGCACCACATTGAGGAGAGGACGTGGTATCAGAAACGTCTGATCTGGATGACTGGCAAAATACGCTCCATAGCAAGCTGTCACCAGGCCCCAGATGATCATGGCAAAGAGAGAGCCAACAACCATCCACAATCGTTTCTCAGGGCGCACCAGGCGGGTCAGTCCTAATATGCCGAAAGCGATCAGTGGCAAGATCAGATAATATTGAAACTCGACTGCTAGCGTCCAATAGGGGCCGTTGATTAAGCCAGAAGAGTTGTAAAATCCCATAGTGAATGTGAGAAAAGGGACTAACTGTCCCCAGTTGTGAGGTTGTATGAAATACGGCTTCGTAAACATTACAAGTATAAAAAGTGAAAAGAAATATCCGGGAAATATTCGTAGAGTGCGACGTATATAGTATTTTTTGGGCTGCGGCCAGTCTTTTTCGAAAAGAAGTGCCTGAGTATAGGAAAGAAAGAGCAAAAAACCAGAGAGGACAAAAAAGAGGCTTACCCCTGTGTTTCCTACCAAAAAAAAAGCAACGATAAATGGATTATTACCATAATCCAACACGCCCGCATGATTGAGATGAAATGCGAAGACGAGCAAAAAGGCCAGAGCCCGGACACCGTCCAGCGAAGCTATTGTTCCCTTTGGCTTTTGATCATTGAGTTGCTGAGCAAACCAGGAGTGTACATTTCGCCGAAATGAGGAAACGTATTCTTTTAAACCCATCAATCCTATCATACAAAAAAAGCCTTCTATCTATGAACCTTGTCCAATAATTACATGTATCTCGTATGACGTCTCGCTATATTATGAGGCTTGTCCAGTCCGAGATGCTCTTCAATGGTACTAATGCGCTGGTCTTGCATTTTCAGTATCTCATCTGCGGTATTGGTAAGGAGCTACCCCGAAAGATAGCTCCCGCAAGGTTTGCGCTTCGCTAGTATTGCCAACTGAGGATATAAGCACTCTCAACCTTCTAGTATTTCCAGCATGGTTGTTCCCTACACATCCCACCTCATCAATGGTTCTTTGAGTCCGAGTGCCGCTACAAACGATAGCAGTATCCTCACGCACTACAGCATTACGAGGTAAATTTGAACGATTGCAGCATCGGTTGGAAGTACGTCGAGCTGGCTGTCGCAAACAACTGTTTAGCAGTGATGTAGACAATCGTAAAGCTGTTGGTCGACGGCGAACTCGCAGGATGATTGTCACCAATCACAACAAATTGCAGGTCAACGCTCTGTCCACCAGAAGTTGTCGTACCAGAGGCCGATTTTTGCACCCAGCTATCTCCTCCAACAGTCGTAGTTGCAGACACGTTTTCATCTTTGGAATTAGTGAGCTTGGCTTTGGCTGCGGTTAGCGCGGTATTGGCAATGAAATCGGCGCTTGCAAGTCCGTTAGGATTGGGAGCTACGCCAATCGTCAAGCTATAAGCGCCCGTTGCATCAGCAAAGGTAACCCTGTTTCCCGAACCGTCGACTTTCCAGCCCGCCGGATAGGTAATAGTATAGCCGGTACCGCCAGTATAGGTATTTGAGCTTGTTGTAGGAGTGGCAGATGGCGTTGGCGACGGTGCCAGTGTAGGCGTAGGGGTCGGTGTAGGCGATGATGTTGTTCCACCGCCACCACAGGCAGCAAGAAGCATAGCAAGAAGTATACTGCAAGCCAGTAGAACGAAACTATGTGATCCATGTCTGAATTGTGAGAGCATTAAGAGTCTTCCTCCTCAGGTATTGAAATATATGCGAGACTTCTTTGTCAGAGGTCTTCGCATCTCAGGCGATTATAACACACTTCAAAACACAAAAGACGAAACAGCAAGTGTTTCCGAACTTTAACCCTGATACCGATGCGGTGGCATTAAAACCGGATATTGTTACAGAAGAAAGGCAACAACACAACAACCCATAATATTACAACGAACGACCAGGGAATTGTATCCCTGGTCATTTTCTAACCGCGCAAATTCCACCTCTTACAAGTGCAAAGCCTCTATTGTTTCGAGAACTTCAGTAGCGTGTTCGTCAGGTTTCACCTTATGCCAGGCCTTACGCACAATGCCATCTTTATCAATTAAGAAAGTCTCCCGGCTGACACCCATGTACGTTTTGCCGTAATAATTTTTCTCTTTCCAAACTCCATACAACTGCGAAACGGTTGTATCAGTATCAGCGAGCAAAGGATAGGACAAACCGTACTTTTCCGCAAATTTCTTATGAGACTCAATACTATCCGCACTCACACCTAATACCACAACCCCACGTTTTTGCATCTCATGATTGGCATCGCGGAATGAACACGCTTCGGCTGTACAGCCGGGGGTGTCGTCTTTTGGGTAGAAATATAAAACGACAGGTCGCCCCTGAAGCTCTTGCAAATGCACCTGCCCGTTTTTCACAACATCCGCGCTTCCCACCGCGGGAAGCGTAAAATCAGGAGCGGGTTCTTGCTCTTTAATCTCAGTATCACTCATAGTAATTTCCTCTCACTGTTAAGACACGATAGGACAGAGACAAACCAACTATCTCTTCCTATCTGCTTTCAGTTGTGACAACACGTTCATATTGGAAACTATTCCTTTTTTAGTCTATGGCACGTTGCCAGGAAAAGGTATTCATACCACTATTGAGATGTATGAACAAGACCGCTTTACCACCATAACCACCAATCACTTACCAGGAACACCTCCCACTATTGAAAAAAGTCCTTCCAGCGCGTTCTCTTCCCTCGTACATTATACAACTTTGTTGCCTGATTTTATATAGAATTAACCATAGAAATACTAAATTCACATTTCAGAAATTCTAGACAAATGGCTTGCATGATGGTAGTATTTAGAGACGAGCTTCGTTGTTCTCTACACAGTCATCGGGGGGTGTATGACTTACAAGAGATCAGCTTCAGCAGGAGAGCAGAGCAGCGATGCATTTTGTCTCTTTCTCCAAACGAATGCAGCTTCGAGAGCGTACCAGGAACAGGAGAGGTCACTCGCGCTCAACGAGTTCAGCGATGAAGCCCTACTTCATGCTGTCGCTTGTGGAGGCGTTTGGGCGCTGGAACCGCTTTACCAACGGTACAGTCGCCTGCTCTATGCTGTAGCCTATCATATGGTCGGCGACCATCAGATGACCGAGAATCTTTTGCAAGAAGTGTTTGTCGCCGTCTGGCGACGTGCGACGTTGTACGCTCCCCACTTAGGCTCAGCCCGCAATTGGCTGATCTCGATCATGCGTCACCGCGCGATTGACTATGTACGCAGTACAGGCCACCGTGCCAATGTGAAAGAGGTATCCTGGGAGCAGACTGAACGGAATGAGCGCATGCTCTTGCCCGATGTCTGGGAGCAGGCGTGGCGTTCCCTGCAAAGCGCTGAGCTACGGGCAGCCTTGCTGACCATTCCCCAAGAACAACGCCTCGTGATCGAACTGGCGTATTTTCAACAATGGACGCACGCAGAGATCGCGGAGCGGTATCACCTCCCGCTTGGCACGGTCAAAGGGCGGATTCGACTGGGGTTACTGAACCTCAAGCGAGCATTTGTGCACGGCGAAGAAGATGCGTGGTGATATGCTTGCTTTCTCTAGCTCTCCACTGAAGAGGAGTCTCTACCATGAAAAATTTCCATTTCTCGCTGACCAAGCGAGAACTCGAAGTCCTGCATCTGGTAGCAAAGGGTCACACTGACAAGCAAGTTGCCGGAACACTGGTCATTAGTCCGCGTACCGTCAATCGTCATCTCAGTAATATTTTTATCAAGCTCGATGTACCAGGACGTGCTGCCGCAGTTGCTTATGTCATCCGGCAAGGGCTTGTCGGCTGACTGAACCTTTCCCCAAACTCGTCAGCCATTAAAGACGGCTATAATATGAAGGCAGTGGGCCGTCTCCTCCAGAAAGGGTATCTCTCTTAGGCCTCATGTGTTAGATGAGACGTATCAGTCTTTACTGGCTGCACAAGTACTTTATCAATGCGGCGACCATCCATGTCCAAGACTTCAAAGCGATAGTTGCCCCACTTAAAATGATCGCCGGTTCTCGGAATACGTCCAAGCTGCATCAACACAAAGCCTGCTAAGGTAGCGTAGTCACTGCTTGCCTCGTCAGGTAACTCCCGAATGTGCAAGATGTCCTTCATTTCTTCGATCGGCAACAATCCGTCAAATACCCACGAGCCATCCTCTCGCTGCACGGCTTCTGGATGCTCTACGTTCTCACGTGACGAGATATCGCCCACAATCGCCTCCAGGATGTCATTGAGGGTGATCAAACCTTCAATATCTCCATACTCTTGAATAACTAAGGCAGCTTGTTGTCCGGTTTGCTTGAACAACTCTAACACCTTTAAGGTGCTGGTGCTTTCGATTACATATAAAGGTTCTTGTATGGCTGCCTTGAGATCAAGAGACTGACCCGCCAGACAGTGCAGGAGCAGGTCTTTGACATGCACCATGCCCAGGACATTATCCAGGCTCCCCTGACAAACGGGAAAGCGCGAATAGGTACTCTCGCGTATCCGTTGGCTGATGTCTTGCGGTGAAGCCTCAGCGTCAAGCCAGATAATATCCGGCCGATGGGTCATCATGGCACTGACTCGCCGATCAGCCAGGCGGAATATCCGTTCGATCATCGCTTGTTCCGCCGCCTCAAATGTGCCGATGTGCGTGCCTTCCTCAATGAGAACGTTAATCTCCTCTTCGGTAATGGGTGGTTCACCTGATGGTCGCAAACCGATCAATCGCAGTATTCCCTCAGTTGAAATACTCAGTAAGTGAATAAACGGCGAGGCAATGGCAGACAAGACACGCATCGGTGTCACCATCGACATCGCAATGCGTTCCGGGTTATTTAACGCGATGCGTTTGGGAACCAATTCACCAACCACCAGGGATAGATAGGTAATGACGACAACAACGATGGTAAAGGCAATGGCATCACTTGAGGCAGCGAGCCAGGGCACGGCGCGTATGTACACAGCGAGTGTCCCGGCAATCGTTGCACCTCCAAAAGCTCCTGCGACAATGCCAATAAGGGTAATCCCAAGCTGAACGGTTGAGAGGAGTCTGTTGGGGGCATTTGCCAATTCCAGCGCAGCGGCAGCTTTTGCATCCCCTTCATTAGCTCGTTGTTGAAGTCGAACTTTCCGTGCAGAAACAAAGGCGGTCTCAGACATAGCAAACACGCCATTGACGATGATAAGCAGAATGATAATGACCAGTTCAATGGTGGCAAAGAGCATCCTTCTTTCCCCTTTCTTCGTAGCAAGCAGAGTGCGGCCTGGCTGAACGTTGCGTACCAAAGCCTCGGTGTCTCCTACACATTCTAACAGGTCGGTCTGACATCTTCCTAAATTAGCACACCTGCATCTGCCCGCAAAGAAAACTGTTCCTTTGTTGCTTTTTTCGAGAATGGAAGGTATGCTTCTTACGTGAAGGAAGAGATGTTGTCCACTACCCCCATTGGGCTAGATCCAGGAGAAGTTCCCATTTCATGAACCATCAGGTATTTCCCGCAGGCAGCCGTGTACGCGTCGTCAGTTATAGCCCTTTCAGAGGGCTGAAAGGAACCATCCGCATCGTCAATGCCATCCCCCATCCTGACATTGACGAGCCATTCTGTTTCTACCAGATAGAACTGGAAGGAACGCAGCTGAAGGAACCGATCTGGTTTCAACATGACGAAATCGAGATCACCTCTCTCCACAGAGGAACCCTCTACTAAGCAGGGAACATTGATGGGTATCAACGCTGATACCCATTTCTTCATGACATCGCACGTTGGCGATTGTATGTAGAGTATCTGACCCTACAAGACTACACCCCAAAAACTCGCTTCAGGTTGTGAAAAACAGCAAAAGCTGCACTTGAGGAAATCATGAACTAAAAACATGGAGGCTGGGCGTTCAGCTAGAGGTGGCAGCTATCGATGATTTCTAGCTAGTGACGTACGGCTCTCGTCGTACGCAAGGAGCCTTCTCATGAAACTGACTCGCGTCACTTGTTGTCTGTTCGTTCTCCTATTGTCCCTCGTAGCATTCGCTTTCACCACCGGCGTTCCAAGAGCTCATGCCGCATCTGGAAACACCTTCCAGTTCAAGTTCCATGGCCTGTCCGCCACAGCCAGCTTCGACAACCTGAGTTCCGATGGCTGTATCGACACCTTTGTGGACGTCGACGGTTCTCAAAACCCCGCCGGCAAGCAAACCTTTATAACCTCTGCACGAACACGCCCTTGCTGGAAGCCTCCGGCTTTACTCTCAACCCTGATTTCCAGATCGATAAGAAGCTCCTCTCGGCGAGCTTGAACACGACCATTTCAGTCACTGACTTTGTTTCCGGCAATACGTTCGACGTCTCCGTGAGCATGGTCTGGACGTCCACCAGCGCTATCGGGCACGAAAATTCAACCTTCCATTTCCACACAAAGGCCTTCACGGAAAACGGCCACTTCAACGCCGACTTCCGGGACGCGGTCGCTTCGGGTACCGTCTCTGATGGGACGACCAACTTCACCCCATCTCCATCGGTTTTCGCCCAGACCATGTCGGCCAGGGAAGTCGATGTGTTTATCACCCACCCGTAGGAGAGTCAGGACCACGGCGAGCCGTGCTAGCCCTCGTTGAGCATACAGAAGCCGCCTCTCTTGGAGCTGCCAGAGGCGGCTTCTGATCGGTACAGACCTGTGCCCTCCACTATTCTTTCTCAGAAGACACAATGAAAAGCTAGCGAGAGCGTCTTCTTATAACGCCAGCATCCGCTCCAACGCCACCTTTGCCCAATACACCGTCTCCTCGTCCACCTTGACCTGGTTAATCACTTCACCCTCAACCAGCCCCTCAAGCACCCACGCGAGGTACGCCGGGTGAATACGGTACATAGTCGAGCAGGGGCAGATGACCGGGTCGAGGCAGAAGATGAACTGTTCCGGGTGTTCCTGCGCCAGGCGGTGCACCAGGTTAATTTCAGTGGCAACCGCCCACTGGCTGCCCGCCGGAGCCTTTTCAATCTGCGCGATGATATACTCGGTTGAGCCGTAGAGGTCAGCCGCCTCGACCACCTCGCGGCGGCATTCGGGATGGACCAGTATCTTAATGCCTGGATACTCGGCACGCGCCTTCTCGATCTGCTGCACGTTAAAGCGCATGTGCGTGGTGCAGTAGCCTTTCCAGAGAATAATCCGGGAACGCTCGATCTCTTCGTCGGCGCTATCGGAGGCCATCGGGTCTTTGGGATTCCACACAAACATCTGCGCTTCGGGAATACCGTACTTCAGCGCGGTATTGCGTCCCAGGTGCTCATCCGGGAAGAACAGGACGCGCTTCCCCCGCGCGAAGGCCCAGTTGATGACGGCTGGTGCATTTGACGAGGTGCAGACAATACCGCCATTGCGCCCGCAGAACGACTTGAGATTGGCCGCCGAGTTCATATAGGTAACGGGGATAATGCCCGCGTCATCCCCCAGCGTGTCGATCAGCATCTCCCAGCACTCTTCGACCTCGGCAATGTTCGCCATATCGGCCATCGAGCAGCCAGCCGCCGGGTTGGGCAGGATCACTTTTTGATGGGGCGCGCTGAGGATATCCGCGCTCTCCGCCATGAAATGCACGCCGCAAAAGACGATGTAATCGGCCTGGGGCCGCGCCGCCGCCAGCTGCGCCAGCTTGAACGAGTCGCCGCGATAGTCCGCGTATTTGATGATTTCGTCGCGCTGGTAGTGATGCCCCAGGATCACCAGCCGCTCTCCCAGCGTGGCCCTCGCCGCCGCAATGCGCTCGTCCAGTTCCTCGCCCGACATCTCCGCGTAGTGCAGGGGAATACTATCGATACGCTTCGCATGCTCATGACGCGCGCGCCCGTTTGGTGTTAATAGTGGCAGAATGCGTTCTTCTTTGCTCGAAGCACATGCCGATTGTAGAGCCATATATCTTCTCCTTTGAGATCACGAGGGCGCGATAAACCGGCCCGCGTTGGAAATCAGGCGAACTCTAACGAGACATCGAAATTGGGCGCGGAATGCGTCAACGCGCCCAATGAAATGAAATCCACGCCCGTCGCCGCGACCGCCGCAATTCTGGCGGGATTGGTGCCGATGTTGCCCGATGCCTCGATCAAGACATGAGGAGCCGCGCGCCGTATCATCTCTACCGCGCTGCGCATCGTCTCCACATCCATGTTATCCAGCAGCACGACATCCGCTCCCGCCGTCACCGCCTCGCGCACCTCCACGAGCGTCTCGCACTCGATCTCGATCTTGAGCAGGTGGTGAGCCGTGCGGCGCGCGGCGCTAACAGCCTGTGCAATACCTCCGGCGGCCTTGATATGATTGTCTTTAATCAACACACCGTCTTGCAGGCCAAAACGATGATTCTGCCCACCGCCTAGGCGCACCGCTTCCTTCTCCAGGCTGCGCAGCCCCGGCGTGGTTTTGCGCGTATCGAGGATGCGCGCGTGCGTTCCCTCAAGCGCCCGCACACACTGCGCGGTGAGCGTGGCGATACCAGAGAGACGCCCCAGGAAATTCAGCGCAACCCGTTCCGCGCTCAGCAGCGAACGCGCCGGCCCTCGCACGTGCGCGATAATCTGGTCGGCCTGTACCGCTGCGCCATCTGCTGCCAGCAGCTCAATCTCAACCTGTGGGTCAAATTCGCGAAACGTCGCGGCAGCAACTGCCAGGCCCGCGATCACTCCCGCCTGGCGCGTGATAATACTACCCTGCGCCCGCCGTTCCGCCGCAACAGTACTCAAGGTCGTCACATCGAATTCAGCCCCATCCTCCTCCAACGCATACCTGATAATTTCTACCACCCCATTATGCATAAACTCTTACCTCCTCTGATTCCCCCCGTTATCGAATGACACACGAAATGGCTCCCCATCCGTCTAGGGTACGGGCCGGGCTTGCCCCCGCCCTGGTTCGTGTCATACGCAAGGGCTCGCCACGCCGTATAGGGTACGGGCGTGGGCTTGCCCCCGCCCTGGTTCGCGTTCTTGAGTGCCATGCTGAAGCACATAATGACAGCCTGTCAGCGTTTCATCCAGGAAATCATAATCGCGCCGCCAATGACTACCCCGGCTTTCGCATCGTTGCAGTGCAGCAGCGATCACCAGTTCGGCCACCTTGAGCATATTGACCGTTTCTTGCCAGGCAGGTACGATCTCCGTTTCATGCTCTACTCCATCACATGCGGCAAGCAGGCGATCACAGAGATCTTGCATGCGCGCACGCGCTGCGAGCAGCCCCTCTTCATCCCGGCTGAGCGAGACGTACTGCCACATTACCTGGCGTATCTCGCGCCGCACCTGGCTCATACGCGCCGGGTCAGGCTGCATCCGCAGCAAGCCCTCATAGCGCTGGAACTCGTCATGCACAAGGAGATGCAGAGGGCGGCGCGCAGGCCGGACAGCTTCGCCAATCACACCTGAGAGGCTATCCGCCAGACGCAAACCAAAGACCAGTCCTTCCAGCAGCGAATTGCTTGCCAGTCTGTTCGCTCCATGCACGCCTGTACACGCCACTTCTCCAACCGCATATAAACCTGGAAGTGAGGTGCGTCCATAGCTATCCGTCATGACGCCTCCCATGCAATAATGCGCAGCTGGGGCCACAGGCAGCAGATCTTTTGCCAGGTCAAGCCCATACGTGCGACAGATTGCGGAGATGGTGGGGAAGCGTTCATGCATGCGCGCAGCAGGAAGATGGCGCAGGTCAAGATACTGGCA
>WNGP01003608.1_pt1 | contig 13305 bp, 6 predicted proteins | sample 5407671 | NCBI WGS metagenome assembly WNGP01 (sample SAMN13153381, study PRJNA577476) | soil metagenome | isolation source: 40 cm soil or saprolite under Garry oak tree replicate 2 | place: USA:California | collected 2016-06-15 | reverse complement strand
GCCAGTTTCTCACGCTCATTCTCAACAACCTCCGGCCTGGCCCTGGCAACAAACGCTTCGTTCGCGAGCTTGCCCTGTATGCGCGCAATCTCCCTCTGCGTCTGAGCAAGTTCCTTATCGAGGCGTTCCAGTTCTTTGCTGGTATCAAGCATCCCTTCCAGGGGTAGGTAGATCTCCACCGGGCCAGCCAGCAGGCTCATCGCCTGCTCCGGCTTCTGCGTAATCTGCTCATACAACTGCGGCTTCTCCGTGCGCGCCAGGAACTGGATGAGCGGCGCCTGCGCCTCGAACATAGATACCTGGTCGCCAGCAGCGATAAGCACCGCAATGCGCCGGGCGGACTCAACTTTCATCTGGTTGCGCGCGTCGCGAATACGCACGATCACCTCTTGTAGTAGAGCAAAAGACTGCTCAGCTTGCTCATCTATCGCCGCTGCATTGCCCTGCGGCCAGGGCGCAACAATCAAGGCCGAGGCAGGCCAGCGATCGGTGTCTGGTTCGCTGGTGTGATAGAGGTACTGCCAGACCTCCTCGGTGACGAAGGGCATGAACGGGTGCAGTAAACGCATACTCTGATCAAGCACAGCCCGTAGGATGCCGGCCGTAGCGCGTCGTGCCTGCTCGTCGGCTTGCAGCTGCACCTTGGCAATTTCCACGTACCAGTCGCAGTAGTCCGACCAGAAAAAATCGTTGATCTGGCGACCAGCCTCACCAAGCTGGAACTCATCGATCAGCCGTGTCACCTCGAGCGTTAGCTTCGCCAGCCGGCTGAGAATCCAGCGGTCGGCGAGCGTCTGCGGCTGCACCTCGTCGATCGCTGGGACTCCACTGCCAATTTCAGTAGTCGTCATCAGCACAAAGCGCGAGGCATTCCAGATCTTGTTGGCAAAGTTGCGGTTACCCACAATGCGCTCTTCCACCAGCTTCATATCGTTACCAGGAGAGCTACTCGTTGCCAGTGTGAAGCGCAGCGCGTCGGTGCCGTACTTATCCATGATCTCCAGCGGGTCGACCACATTGTTTTTGGACTTGCTCATCTTCTCTCCCCTGGCATCGCGCACCAGCCCGTGCAGGTAGATGGTTTGGAAGGGCAGCGTGCCGAGGAAGTGGATGCCCGCCATAACCATGCGCGCCACCCAGAAGAAGATGATGTCGTAGCCCGTTTCCATCACCGTGGTCGGGTAATAGCGGCGCAGGTCGGCGGTCGCTTCGGGCCAACCAAGCGTGCTGAATGGCCACAGCCAGGAACTGAACCAGGTATCCAGCACATCTTCATCCTGGTGAATATCAGAGCTATCGCAGTGGGCGCACGTCGTCACATCTTCGCGACTGACTGTCATCTGGCCACATGTGTCGCAGTACCAGACGGGGATGCGATGCCCCCACCAGAGCTGGCGCGAGATGCACCAGTCGTGAATATTTTCCATCCAATCCAGGTAGACCTTGTTGAACCGCTCCGGTACGATCTCTATCAGGCCATACTTCACTGCGCCTATGGCTGGCGTGGCGAGCGGCATCATTTTGACGAACCACTGCTTCGAGATCAGCGGCTCAACCACGGTATCGCAGCGCTGGCAGTGCCCCAGCGGCACCACGTAATCCTCGGTCTTGACGATCAGGCCAAGCTCCTCCAGGTCTGCCACCAGGTTCGCGCGCGCTTCGTAGCGATCTTGCCCGGCGTAGGGACCTGCTTCCTCCGTCATCTTCGCGTCGAAGCCGATCACCTGCACGCGCGGCAGGTTGTGACGCAGGCCAATCTCGAAGTCTGTCGGATCGTGAGCAGGCGTCACCTTCACCGCACCTGTACCAAAGGAAGGGTCTACCGCTTCGTCCGCCACAATGGGCAGCTCGCGCCCGATGACGGGCAGGATAGCCATGCGCCCCACAAGGTCCTTGTAGCGCTGGTCCTTTGGACTGACGGCCACGGCAGTATCGCCCAGGATCGTCTCGGGGCGCGTGGTAGCCACGCTGATATATTCAGGAGCATCGTCCTCGTGTCCCTCCAGTGGTTTCAGAGGATAGCGCACATAGGTCAGGGTGCCCAGGGTATCGACATGGTTGACCTCCAGGTCTGACAGCGCGCTCATGCAGCGCGGGCACCAGTTGATAATGCGCTCGCCCCGGTAAATCAGCCCTTCGTCGTAGAGGCGGACGAAGACCTCGCGCACCGCCTTCGACAATCCCTCGTCAAGGGTGAAGCGTTCGCGCGACCAATCGCAAGACGCGCCCAGGCGTCGGTGCTGGTCCTGGATGCGGCTCTTGTACTGGTACACCCATTGCCAGACGCGGTCCAGGAATACCTGCCTGCCTATCTTGTGCCTGTCTGTGCCCTCCGCTGCCAGCACGCGCTCGACCACTGCCTGTGTGGCGATACCGGCATGGTCTTCGCCCGGCACCCAGAGCGTATCGTCGCCCTGCATGCGGTGGTAGCGAATGAGTATATCTTCTATAGTGGCGGTAATCGCATGGCCCAGGTGCAGCGCTCCCGTTACATTGGGCGGCGGCATGCTGATCACGAATGTCGGTTTAGTTGTATCGCCCCTGGGCTTGAAGTAGCCCCCCTCTTCCCAGAAGCGGTACCATTTGCCCTCCACGGCCTGTGGATCATATGCCTTCGGTAAGGATGCGATAGCCTGCGTCTCCGGCTCCTTATCTTGCTCGATCATGTCCTCCTCCAATCAAAAAGCCCTTCTCGCCGCCAAGGACGAGAAAGGGCGTTGGTTGCTCGTGGTACCACCTTGTTTCGATCAATCTTTTAAGGATCGATCCTCAAACAGCGCGTTAACGGGCGCTCCGTGTTTCCAGACTCCCAGGCAACCTTCGGTACGTCCTATCCGGGGAAGACTTACAGCCTACCGATCTTCCCTCTCTCGCGGGGTGCGTACTTACTCCTCCTGCTCATCGTCGCGTGTGCAGTTGTATTACATATAGTCTATCGAGTTGCCATACGCTTGTCAAGTGCCATCAACCTGTCTGCGATTGTCAGGCCGATTCACTCACCAGTACCCTGGGAGGAGGAATAGGGTCACCCCATGCGATGCTTTTGCATCAATCCAGCTTTCAATGGCATCCTGGCCTTGTCTGATGGCCTCCTCGTAGGTTTTACCGTGCGTCTTACATCCTGGGAGTTCAGGTACTGTGACGATGTACACATTATCTTCTTCACTCCATTGAATGATCATGGAGTAATGCTCATACTTTTGGCTCATTCTTGTACCTCACTTCTTAGTCGTCAAAACCAAAGGAGGCAACGAGAATAACCGGTCGGCCACCAGATTGCCACTGAAGCTAAAAGGCTTCAAGCCTTTTATGGCGCTTGTGTCGACCTCTATCTCCACGGTAGGAACGTAGCCGCCCTGCTTCTGCACCATGATACTGTATGGCGCCTGGCCAGCAACGTGCTTCACAGCATGAGGCACGTACCACGACACGGTAATGGTGGAGACGCAGTTCTTTGGCGTCTCAGTCAAGCCGCCAAACATCGCGCGCCCCGGCAGATCGCTGGTCAGCGCTGTAGGAGCACCCAGGCTATCGACGACCCATACCCCCTTGGAGTTATTGAGGGTGTAGCCACGGGCGCCGAGCGAGTAGTTCCCGCTCGGACAGTAACGGGCAGAACTCGGGAAGGATTTGTTATACTGTGAACAACCCCTTTTGCAGAGCGGCTTGCCCGTGTCGAAGCCATCGCCATCTAGGAATTGAGCCGAGGCAGGCGCGTAGACGCGGATGTAGTCCGCGTAGGTATCAAAGCCATAAACAGGGCCAGTCTGGTTATAGGTGAGCGTGATCGTCAGGTTATGTGTTGCGCCCCCGTGTGCATCCAGGGTAATAGAATCATGCTCGGTCGTGTGGACGTACTGGCTGGCCTTGCTGATGCTGATGTTGGCCTGCACTACCATAAAGCCGTCCTGCTTTGCATAGGTATCCATTGCGCCGCTGTACCCGTGCTCTACCAGCCACGCTTCGGCGGCGGGGTTATTGAAGTAAATCTCCAGGTCGCGCGATTGGATGTCTTTTACTGCATTTTTAGCAATGACGATAAGCTTGCTCACCGGCAGGTGGCGCACCTTGTCAAGCAGGAGCTTTCCTACAAGAGAAGTGAAACTCTTACGGGCCTCGTGACCGTAATTATTGGTCTTCTGTTGTTCTATAGCGATAGCGGCATAGTTCTGCTGGTAATAGTGAAGGCGTTCTTCCAGGTTTTTTGCGGTAATGACCTCACCGTATAGGGGTACATTAATGGGCCCAACCACGTCAAGAATGTGGCTAATCACGAGCGGCGTAAGAGCAATGTCGCCGTCGACAGGGCCGCCACCTTCCTCCTGAAATACTTGCATGGCCAGCCTGGCGCTGGTTGGAAAATCGCCAGAAAGGTTTGCATCACGTAATCCCCAGTTGCCAAAATTCATCCAGTGGTACTGCGGCGGGGGGAGGCGCCCCAATTCTATCCCATTGCCAGCGTAATCGAGCAGGGCAACATCGCGCAAACTAAAGGGGGCCATGCGCCCATCCTGAATCTCCAGTATGCCATACTGGCCGGTGAAACCGCCGCCGGGGCGCAGTTCGGCCCGGTCCATCGTCTGCACGAGGAAACGACGATCGTGTCCAATGCCCAGCAGCCAGGAAACGATACTCACCAATCCCTGGGCTTGCACAATGGCATTGCGGGCTGTGGGTAACAGCGACAACGCAGAGGTTAATTGTGCCTTCTGCCTGTCGCTGATTGGCAAGTCTTTCAACTGCACCTGGCTCATCTGGAATTGTACGTCGTCAATATAGTAGAGGGCGTGAACCATGGCCCCTTCGATTGCCGTTATATCTGACACGGTGATGAGCGGCTTGTTAGAGCCGCTGGCAAGGGGCGAGCTATGAATAATGTTGGCGCCAAGCATGGCAACACTGCTCATCTCGCTGCCCATGCGCGATATATCCAGGCCGACCTGCACCAGTCTCTGTACCATGGTCAGTTTACCGCTATACTCCGGTGCAAATTGCGTAATAGCATTCTGTACATCGGAGCGATTTACCAGTTGCTGTAACCCTATAAAATCGCTTTCTGCCTTGGTAAAATCATCCTGTGCTTGCTGTAATTTCGTTGCATTCAGCGCCGCCATGGGATTGCTTTTAGCGACACTGAGCACGTTCTTGACATCTAGCAAGCGATCGACGCCGTCTGCAGCCAGGCCACGGATGTTGCTGTAGACACTGTAAGCAGCAAGGCCTATTCCCACCGGCATAACTATGGTGAGTATTATAGCTGCTACCAGGGAGATACTGAATATGCGCCTCCACCGTTTCCGCTGCCGCTGCTGGCGTTCATCGCGCACCCGGCGTTTCCGCACCAGGCGCCGCTGCTGTACGCCCTTCTTGAAGGAAATATGGTATCGACCTTCAGGACAAAATGGCACCACAGCTGTAGTTAAATCAATTGCATCTACCACTTCGACTTTAGAAGAAGGGACCAGTTGCCTGTCTGCGTCAACTTCTTCGTTCTCCAGGATCGAGGCAGCACGAGATTCTGGTTCTCCGGTTTCGAGCGCAACAGGTTGGACTTTGAGAGCCCGGCGCTTTCCTGTATCCTCGTCGTCTTCGGTCACTTCATCATCTAAAGCCTGTGCATCATCCAGGGGACCGTCGAGATTCAACGCGATGTTGGCACTCCCTGCTATACCTGTCTGTTCTAGCGATTCCACTTCCTGGTCTACGGAGATATCTTCAATTGCCGTTGGCTGCTCTTCTTCGGGTGTTGTTGGCACTGTTTCCGTGGGAATCACTTCAATGGGGACTACTTCGAGATGTGATACATCGCTGGGTGCCAGTTCCCCCGAGTGAGTCTCACTTTGTGTGAGCTCGGAAGGTATCACCCCTGTGGATGCTGATTCGCCGGGTGTGGTCTCGGTGGCTTCTGCTCCGGCAGGCGCCGTGTCGTCAAGTACTGTTTCAGCAGGACCTTCATCCGGGGTTTCGGCTGCTATGGCGGATTCTAACGCGTGATCAACTACAGCTATGCCTGGCAGCAAGGCGCGAAAACCCCAGGGCTTTCCATCTTCATGTTGCGCCAGGCATTGTTGAGCAAGCCTCTCAAGGGTTTCCGCCGTGATATGATACTTTAGTGCGAGCTCGTCAATAGAATCTTCAGATGTGAAGTAATTTCGCACTGCGGCATAAAATGTATTAAAACGTTTCTTTTCTCTTGTATTTAGCGTGTTGGTTTCTACTTCTTCCCACGAAGAGATATCATATATATGCGTCGTTACTGCCGGGGTATCCTCTTCTCGTGTGTCGGGCAAGATTCACCTCCGCTCATTATGCCTATGAAATGGCTTTTGACTTCCCCAGATTGGATAGACCAGTTAAAGACGAAGATGGTGACAGTCTTTTCATTTTAAGCTGCATAGGGCTTAAAAATCTGTGAAACAAATTACTGCCTCTCGATGCATGGAACTATTCTCGTTGTCCTCTATCATCTCTATAATAAATGACGCACCAATAGACCAAAACATCACGATGAGATTGTAACATGTAAATAGGACAATATATAAGGGGGAAAGGTTAAAAACTCATTAATCGCCAGGGCCATCGAGGATATTGATATGCGTGGTAGCCAGGAGCCTCTCCCCCAGTATGACTTTCTGCTGGCTACCACGCAAGTTCTGCTATTACTAATCGACGATGAAGACTAGTTCGTGACAAGAAGCCGATTTTCAGAGATGAAGATATTGCCAGAGATATACAATACAGCAATTGCAGGATATAATGTGAATGAGCAAACTTCGAGGTTGGCAAGGGAATGAACAAACGAAAACTACTAATGAAAGCTTTGGTCGGATCGAAAAATATTTCTTTCAGTGATATGATTTCACTTGTAGAGGCATTTGGCTATTCTTTATCGCGTATCAACGGTAGTCATCATATTTTTGTTCACCCGAAGATAAGAGAAATTGTGAACCTACAAGAGGTGAATGGGAAAGCAAAACCATATCAGGTTCGTCAATTTTTACAGTTAGTAGAGCAATATGACCTTGAGCTAGGAGACGAATCATGAAAGATTACCATATCAACATCTTCTATAGTGAGGAAGACGAAGGATATATTGCGGACATTCCCGACCTGAAGTTCTGTTCCGCGTTTGGTAGTACGCCCGAAGAAGCACTTAGAGAGGTCCAGATTGCGAAGGCGACCTGGCTAGATGCTGCCCGCGCTGAAGGGAGGCCTGTTCCGCTACCAAAATACAGACCCGTGATTTATCAAACGGCATCTTAAAGGTGACCACACCATCCCAAGGGTGGTGTGGTCGTTGGGCAATCATCCCTTGAGTATCCTTCTCAAGCATCTCCCCGTATAACTCTCCTTCGCCTTCGCCACGTCCTCCGGGGTGCCTTGGGCAATCACCCTCCCGCCGGCGTCGCCGCCCTCCGGTCCCAGGTCGATGATCCAATCGGCGGTCTTGATCACGTCCATGTTGTGCTCGATCACAATCACCGTGTTCCCGGCGTCTACTAACTTGTGGAGCACATCTAACAGGCGCTGGATGTCTGCAAAATGCAGTCCTGTCGTTGGCTCGTCGAGGATGTAGAGCGTCCGGCCAGTTGCCACGCGGCTGAGTTCCCTGGCAAGCTTGATGCGCTGGGCTTCGCCGCCACTGAGGGTTGTGGCGCTCTGGCCGAGCTTGATGTAGTCGAGCCCCACAGCGTGGAGTGTCTGCAAGATGCGCGTAATCCTGGAGTAATCAGCGAAGAAGGCGAGTGCCTCCTGTACGTCCATGTCGAGAACTTCGGCAATGTTCTTGTCCTTGTAGCGGGCAGTGAGCGTCTCGCGATTGAAGCGCATACCTTCGCACTCCTTGCAGGTGACCCACACGTCGGCCAGAAAGTGCATCTCGATCACGTTCTGGCCGTGCCCCTTGCAAGTTTCGCAGCGCCCACCAGGCACGTTGAAGCTGAAGCGGTCGGCTCCGTAGCCGCGCTTGTGGGCCTCCGGCGTGGCGGTAAAGACCCTGCGTATCTCGTCAAAGACACCAGCGTAGGTAGCAGGGTTGGAACGGGGTGTGCGCCCTATCGGGTCCTGCGTGATGTTGATGACCTTGTCCAGCTGTCCCTGGCCATCGATATAGTCATGTGGACCGGGTGTAACCTGGGTGTCATGCAATGCGCGCGTCAGAGCAGGGTACAGCGTGCCGTTGACGAGGCTGCTCTTGCCGCTGCCACTCACACCCGTGATACAGGTCATCAGCCCCAGCGGGAAGCGCACATCGATGTGCTTGAGGTTGTGCATGCGCGCCCCCACGACGGTCAGCCAGTTGCTGGCTGACTTGCGGCGCTGCCAGCCGTTGGGTGCAATGACTGCCAGTTCTCCGCTGAGGTAGCGACCGGTGAGCGAACCAGGATGTTCGGCGACCACTTCGGGTGGTCCTGCTGCGACAACCTCGCCTCCCAGTACGCCCGCGCCTGGTCCCAGGTCGATCAGCCAGTCAGCACTGCGCATGGTCTCGGCATCGTGTTCAACCACGAGCACAGTGTTTCCCATGTCGCGCAGTTGCAGCAGTGTGTCGAGCAAGGTGCGCTGGTCACGCGCGTGCAGGCCGATGCTCGGCTCATCCAGGACGTAGAGGACACCTACCAGCCCGCAGCCGAGCTGGCTGGCGAGGCGGATGCGTTGCCCCTCGCCACCGGAGAGGGAAGGCGCTACGCGGTCAAGCGTCAGGTAGTGCAGGCCAACGTTGAGCATGAACTGCAGACGGTCGCGCGTCTCTTTCAGCGCTTCGCACGCGATCTCGACCTGTTCGTCGCCGAGCCAATCGTAAAGGCTATCCACCCATTCCAGTACATGATCAAGCGCCATCGACCCTACTTCATGGATCCCTTTCCCGCCGAGGGTCACGGCCCTGGCCTCGGCAGAGAGCCGTGTGCCGCCACAGGTGGAGCAGGGCTGCTGGCTCATGAAGCTGGCGTACCAGCGTCGCGTGTGGTCCGACCTGGTCTGGCGGAAGAGGCGATTGATGTGGTAGATCAGCCCCTTGACAACGCGTGTGCTCTCGCCGGACCAACTGCCCTCGTCCCATTCGTTCTTGTGGGTGAAATGTATTCTCTCGTCGCCGGAACCATACAGGATAACGTCGCGGAAACTCTGCAGCAGGTCCTGCCAGGGCTGCTTAAGGTCTACCCCGTAATGGCTGGCGATGCCTTCCAGTTGGCCCAACGGCCAGTTCGTCTTCTTCTTACGCAGGTTGCCGTACCAGCGCAGGGCTCCATCCAGGATCGAGAGCCGCGCGTCCTGCACGATAAGCGCGGGATCGACTTCTAGCTTTGTCCCCAGGCCATTGCAGTCGAGGCACATACCAGCGGGCGAGTTGGAACTGAAGTGCTGCGATGTCATATCGGGAAAGCTCGTACCGCACTGCGAGCATACGCGCTTCTCGCCGGCTATTGTTTCATTGCCGCCTCCCAGGTCAACCACAAGCATGCCGTTGCCCAGGCGCAGTGCAGTTCGCACCAGCGTTACCAGTCCCGTGCTGAATGCCTTGTAGACATCCTCTGTTTCCGCCGGTACCTTCAGGTTTGCCACTACCAGTTCTATAGTGTGCTTCCTGTTCTCGGCCAGGGTGATAGGTTCGTTGAGGTCCACCAGTGCACCGTTGATGCGAGCGTGCTGGTAGCCATCGCGCAGGCAGCGTTCAAGGACTTCAGTATGCGTGCCTTTGTGCTGGCGCACGATTGGGGCCAGCAAGCGGAAGCTGGTACCTGCGGGCAGGGCAGCCAGCCGCTCTGCAATCTCTGAGGGCCCCAGGGGTTGTATAGCGCTGCCACAGCGCAGGCAATGTGCGGTACCGACACGTGAGTAGAGCAGTCGCAGGTAGTGCAGCACTTCGGTCACCGTACCGACCGTGGAGCGCGGGTTCTTGCTGACCGTCTTCTGCTCTATAGCAATGGCCGGGCTCAATCCGCTGATGAAGTCAACTCTGGGCTTCTCGACCTTCTCCAGGAAGTGCCGCACATATGGCGAAAGGCTCTCGACGTAGCGCCGCTGCCCTTCTGCATAGATGGTATCGAACGCAAGTGAAGACTTGCCGCTCCCGCTGACGCCGGTGAGCACCACGAGCTTGTAGCGGGGGATGGTCACGTCGATGGTCTTGAGGTTGTGCTGCTGCGCGCCGCGTACAACGATCTTGTCAGGCTCCAGGCCGCCTGCTGGTCTCTGGACGGCAGGATGGGGAGATCGAGGGTGGGATGGACGAGCATTGGCCCCAGGTATAGCATCGAACAACCCATTCCCCTGCCGGGTGACAGCAGGTACATCCTCCTTGAGAGGTGGTGGTGATCCTACGCCCGCTTTAGCATCAACTGCTGTATAAGACCGGGGCATATCCGAGTACCAGGTTCCCTCTTCCTCGTCGTCCTCCAGATCCTGCAGGTAGCGTTCGACGGGGATGTAGATCTTTGGGTCGTTCTCATATATGTACCGTAGCTGGGGGAACCTATCATCGATATCCGCCATGAGTTCGGCGATAGAGTCAAGGTAGGTCAGGTCACCCGTGGTGAAGATCTTCTGCTCTGCAAGGTCCCAGGGTCGATTCCAGGGCAGCAGTTCGACCTTATTGAGCGACACCAGGTCCAGCAGCAGATTGCCACAGATGAAGGGCAGGCCGCAGTGTGGAAAGAAGCCAAAGTTGCGCGGGTTGGCCTGCTTTGTACGGCATAGCTGCCAGGCCGCGCCAGCAAGTATGAACTGGTCGCGCGGCACGTCGCAGGGGTCGAAGTCAATATGCAGGTCGTCACGCTGGATCTCGTCAAGCTGGGCGTCTACCAGCACCCAGCGCTGTTGACTGGCATTCCAGTACTCGCAAACCCAGTGGTCCCAGTTCCTGTGATCTTCAAAGTATGCGGCGAAGCCCACGCGCGCACGAGCTGGTATGCCGCAATGGCGCAGCATAGCACAGGTCATGGTAGCAAAGGTCCGGCAGTTGCCGACGAAGCGCAGGTGCGGTGGGCGGGCGATGGTCAGGGAGCGCTCGTCCATTTCTTTAATGCTTGCCAGTATCTGTGCGATGGGGCGCAGGTGTACTTCATGGCGGCGGTCGCTCCTTGTCTTCACATTGTACAGGCGGGCTGCATGGCTGTGCATGAGGAGGCCCTGCACGATCCTACAGAGCGCCGGTATGTCGCCGGGCAGGCTTGCAAACATCTCTGCGTGTTCGTGTGGGTCGGTCATGATTCCGGGTTCGGCATAGTAGCTCAGGACGGCGGTGAGGACAGCAGTCATTCTGTGTGATCTCCCTTGGTGTATGATGAACGTCGTAGCGTAGTCAATGCTAGCATGCTATAGCTGACACCTGCTGTCATGATCTCTTACTTCTAACCCCCATCTTGTCTCTAACGTAGATAATATGCTAGGGTTATAGGGGTAATGAAAGGTTTTTCCATGGCGACAAAGACATCGCGTATCAATAGATTTTCGCAAATAGTGCGTTTCCTGCGGGTTTCACGCCTACTTTTATGGACGATTTGGGTTATTTATCGCGAACGACGCCGCGTGATACGCGCTCGCGAGCGCGGCAATTACGAGGTCCAGCCCAATGTAGAAGTGCTGATCCAGGTACTGGTGGTCTTCCGCAGGACTGCAGTGAAGCTCGGCGTATTGATGATTAAGCTGGGGCAGTTTCTCAGTTCTCGTGCAGACCTGCTGCCAGAGCGGGCGCTCGAAGTGCTCAGTTCGCTGCAAGACGAGGTGCCTCCCGCCCCATTCAGTCACGTCGTTTCCGTTATCGAAACGGAACTGGGTAAACCGATCGAGCAAATATTCAGTGTGCTGGAGCGTAAAGCCACTGCCGCCGCCTCGCTCGGTCAGGTCCACAAGGCTGTACTCGCGGCTAGCGGGGAAGAGGTTGCCGTCAAAGTGCAGCGCCCCAACATCGATCAACTCGTACGCATGGATTTGAGCACCATCCGCTTTGTCATCTGGGTGATTAACCGCTTCGTCGACGTCAATGAGTTTATCGACCTGATGGGCTTCTACCGGGAGTTCAGGCGCACCATCTTTGAAGAAATAGACTATATCACTGAAGCAGCCAACGCAAAGCGTTTTCAAGAGATGTTCAAAGATAATCCCACCATCTCCATCCCCAGCGTCTATGATGACTACACGTCCCGGCGCGTCCTGGTGCTGGAGTGGGTGAATGGCATCAAGGTCAATGACTACCCCGCGCTTGAGGCAGCAGGTATCGACCGCCTTGAGGTAGCCAAACGTACTGTGCAGACCTATTTTTACCAGTTCTTTGAAGAGGGCTTTTTCCACGCAGACCCGCATCCTGGCAACATCTTCGTGCAGAAAGGCCCCCCGGGAGAAGGGCCGGTCATCGTCTTTGTTGATTTCGGTATGGTCGGCTCACTCACCAAAAATATGAAGAAAGCGCTCAAAGACCTCTTCCTGGGCTTCCTATCGCGGGACTCGCATGGCCTGGTAAATGCCCTGCAGAGGCTGGGTTTCATCGGCCAGGGGGCGAACATGGCAGCTATCGAACGCGGGATGGCGTTGATGATGGAGCAGTACTACGGTATAACGATGGGTGAGGCGCGCGACCTGGAGTTTCCCGAGGTAGCGCGGGATATAGAGTCGTTGCTGTACGGCCAGCCATTCCAGATCCCTGCGCAGTTCGCGTTCACGGGTCGGGCCGTGGGTAGGCTCACTGGAGCGGGTCATTACAAAACTCGAGACAGGGCAGATCGAAGTCAGGCTCGCCGGAAGTGCACAAAACGGCAGGTCACGCCGCCGTGGTCGCAGGCGGGACAACAGCAACGGAAATGGCAATGCGCCCGGCATTGGCGGCTTCGCCTGGGCCTTGATCTTCGCCGCGACGCTGGTCGGGGGTATTTTCCTGATGAACATACACCAATCTACCCCCGGCTGGTTCTGCCTTGGCCTGGCCGGTGTGACAGTCCTGGGGCTGCTGGTGAGGAAATAAAAGATCGCGAAAAACGGATCTTCTGCACACAGGTGCGTGTATGCCTTGCAGCTCTCATGTAGAATGACTGTACACTACCATGTAATTAAGGAGATCACATGCTCCAGCTCTAGAGTAGTGGATGTAGCAGGAGTAGTGGGTGTGTACACTACCATGTAATTAAGGAGATCACATGCTCCAGAGGTTGCGTGCAGTTCGGCCCGCGAGACTGAGCGCCATCGAGATAGCCGAGGGAGCGCTGCTGGCAGATATTGCCGTAGTGTTCCAACTACTCAGCATCTACCTGCCCATTGGCGGGGGCTACCCTGCCCTGATGGTTCCCATCCCATTTGCGATACTGGTGCTGC
>WNGP01003422.1_pt1 | contig 13308 bp, 23 predicted proteins | sample 5407671 | NCBI WGS metagenome assembly WNGP01 (sample SAMN13153381, study PRJNA577476) | soil metagenome | isolation source: 40 cm soil or saprolite under Garry oak tree replicate 2 | place: USA:California | collected 2016-06-15 | reverse complement strand
CGCTCGGCTTGACCTTCACGGCGATTCTCTCCTCAGGTACATCACATCAGCGCTGCGTGGCCATCCGGCTACTTGTACCGGTAGACGATCCGGCCACGACTCAGGTCGTACGGGCTCAACTCGACGACCACCCGGTCGTCGGGCAAGATCCGGATGTAGTGCATCCGCATCCTGCCGCTGATATGAGCAAGAACCTTGTGCCCGTTGTCAAGCTCCACCCTGAAGAAGGCGTTGGGCAATGATTCGACCACCGTGCCCTCGATCTCGATGGCGCCGTCTTTCTTGGGCATGTCCTCCGCGCTTCGCTGTTGGCTTGTGCTGCTGTCGCTTGTCGTTGCTGTTCGCTTGTGTTGCTGTGCTGCTGCTGGCTCGTTGTCCTGTGCTGCCTGCTCCACGGTGCCGCCTGCACCAGTGAGCTGACCGCACCAAGGAGCTGACCGCACCACAGCACAAGTAGAACGCTCGCGGGTGGCTTTCCATTCCGGCAAGCGCTCGCACGTGCGCCGGAATAGGGCGGCCCACTGCAACTGGTGCCGCGCCAGCCTCGCGTCCATGGCGGACGACAGCTTTATGGGCCGCAGCAGAGTCTACTTGAGCCGGGCGGGCAATGCGAACTGGGGACCCGATTCCCGGCTCAGCCCTTGCCGCGCGGCTCGCCGGGCTCGTCGGTGCCCGGGCCGAGTTGCCCGCGGTCGAACGGCTCGCCGCCGCGGATCCGGCCGCGGCGGTGGCTCTCGGGATGCGATCCCACGATCCACCGCCCGGCCATTATCGCGCCCCACGGGCCGATGACCCACAGCGGCCACGGATAGCCCGCGCCGGTCAGCAGCCAGATCACGATCATCAGCAGCGCCGTGCAGAGCCACGACCCCCAGGCCGCCTGCCAGGCCGGCGAGAAACGGCCCTCGCCGCGGCTCATCGCGCCGAGCACCGACGAGGCCGGCAGGCCGGCGCCGCCGCCGGTGTAGTGCCGCGGCAGGGACGAGGTGGGCAGCGGATACGGATCGACAGCCGGCAGGTCGGCGGTCAGCTCGTCCAGGTCGCCGATGGTCTTGGCCGAGAAGACCTTGTCCAGCCGGTCACCGAACTCGTCGGCATCCAGCCTGCCCACCGCGTGGTGCTCGCGCAGCAGGTTGGCGGTGCGGTCCCGGTCCTGGTCAGAGGCGCGCATGAGCCTTGGGTCGGGCGGCATCACGGCCTCCCCGCGCCGCTCGGGGAGGCGTCCCGCGCGACCGCCGCGACCGCTGCGGCGTCCCGTGCCCCGGCGCTCGCACCGCCCAGCGCCAGGCCGGCCGCCCCGCCGTCTTCGGCGGTCAGCACCCAGGGCCCGTCCGCGGTGACCGCGACCGTGTGCTCGAAGTGAGCGGCCAGGCTGCCGTCGGCGGTCACCACCGTCCAGCCGTCCTCCAGCATCGTCGTGTGCGGCGCGCCGAGCACCAGCATCGGCTCGATAGCCAGCGCCATCCCCTCGGCGAGCACCGGCCCGCGCCCCGGCCGACCGTAGTTGGGCACGGGCGGCTCCATGTGCATCTGCGAGCCGATGAAGTGCCCGGTGTACTCGCGCACGACCCCGTACCGCCCGCTGGCCAACGCGCTGGCCTGGATCGCGTGCGAGATGTCGGTGAGCCGTGCTCCGGCCACGGCGGCGGCGAGGCCCTGCCACATCGCCAGCTCGCACGCCCGCAGCAGGGCGGCGGTCTGCTCGGGCAATGCTCCGACGGCCACGGTGACCGCGGCGTCGCCGTGCCAGCCGCCGACAATCGCTCCGGCGTCGATCGAGAGCACGTCGCCGGCGGCCAGCGAGACGGCGGGGCTCGGGATGCCGTGCACGATCTGGTCGTTCACCGACGTGCAGATGGTCGCCGGGTAGCCGTGGTAGCCCTTGAACGACGACCGGGCACCCGCCGCCTTCATCTCGCGCTCGGCGATCGCGTCGAGCTCTGCCGTGCTGACCCCGGGCTCGGCCGCGGCCGCCGTCGCGGCGAGCATGCGCGCGACAACTAGGCCGGCCTCGCGCATCAGCGCGAACTGGCCAGGCGTCTTGATCTCGATCGACGGTATCCGGCTGAGCCGCATTGCCCCAGTGCCTCCCTAAACACCGTACCCGCAGTCCTGGGCACGGTCATCAGTGAATGAACCGGCGCAGCGCGAGCAGTGCCCGCTCGGTGACGTCATCGACCGGCCCGGTGGCGTCTATACCGAGCAGTATGCCCTCGTCCGCGTAGTAGGAGATCAGCGGCTGCGTCTGTACCTGGTACACCTCGAGCCGGTGCCTGATCGTGTCCTCGCGGTCGTCGTCGCGCTGGAACAACTCGCCGCCGCACTCGTCGCACTTGCCGGCCACCGACGGCGGGTCGAACGCGAAATGCCAGACCCGGCCGCACTTGCGGCACGTCCGCCTGCCGGACAGTCGCCTGATCACCTCGTCCTGGTCGACCACCAGTTCGAGCACGAGATCCAGGCGCATCCCCCACTCGGCGAGCATCTTCTTGAGCGTCTCGGCCTGCGGCACGTTGCGCGGGAAGCCGTCGAGCAGGAAGCCGGACTGGGCGTCTTCCTCCTGCAGCCTGCTCGCCACCATAGCGACGGTGACCTTGTCAGGGACGAGGTCACCGCGATCCATGAACGCCTTGGCCTGCCGGCCAAGCGCCGTGCCGACGCTGACGTTGTAACGGAAGATGTCACCTGTCGATACCTTCGGTATCGCCAGGTGCGAGGCTATGAACTGGGCCTGAGTACCCTTGCCCGCACCGGGTGGCCCTACGAGGACGACTCGCACTACCTGAGGAAGCCCTCGTAGTTTCGCTGTTGCAGCTGGCTCTCGATCTGTTTGACCGTGTCGAGCCCCACTCCAACCGCGATCATGATGCTGGTGCCGCCGAGCGGGAACTGGTTCCCCGCGTGGACCAGCGAGATGGCCAGCATTGGGATCAGCGCCACGATGCCCAGGTATAGCGAGCCAGGTGCGGTCAGCCGGTTCAGCACGAAGCGCAGGTACCCCGCCGTCGGACCGCCCGGCCTGATGCCGGGGATGAAGCCGCCGGCCTTGCGCATGTTCTCGGCAACCTCGTCGGGATTGAAGGTAATCGAGACGTAGAAGTACGTGAACAGGATGATCAGCACGAAGAAGCCCAGCATGTAGTACGGGTCATCGCCCCTGATCAGGTGCGTCTGCACCCACACCGTCCACCCTGAGGTCGCCGTCTGTTTGCCGAACAGGTTCGCGGCCAGGGCCGGGATGTACAGCAGCGACGACGCGAAGATCACCGGGATGACGCCGGCCTGGTTCACCTTCAGCGGGATGTACGTGGACGTGCCGCCGTACATCTTCCTGCCGACCATCCGCTTGGCGTACTGCACCGGGATCCGGCGCTGCGCCTGCTCCATGAACGCCACGGCCGCGACGATGAGCACGCCGACACCCAGCACGAGCAGGAAGATGAACGCGCCCTCGGTGCCCAGGATCTGGTAGAGCTGGCCGGGGATCACGGCGATGACCTGCGTGAAGATCATCAGCGACATGCCGTTGCCGACGCCGCGGTCCGTGATCAGCTCACCCAGCCACATGATCACCGCGGTGCCCGCCGTCATGCAGATCACCATCGTGCTGATCGTGAAGACACTCCGGTTCGGGATCAGGTTCTGGGTGCAGCCGGGGAGCAGGTTGCCGCTCTCGGCCAGCGCGACGATAGCCGTGGACTGGAGTATCGCCAGGCCGATGGTCAGATACCTGGTGTACTGGGTGATCTTCGCGGTACCCGCCGCGCCCTCCTGGCGGAGCGCCTCCAGCCGCGGGATCACCACGGCGAGGAGCTGCAGGATGATGCTCGCCGTGATGTAGGGCATGATGCCGAGCGCGAACACCGTCAGCCGCAGCAGCGCGCCGCCGCTGAGCAGGTTCACCAGGCCGAGGACGCCGGTCTTGGTCGCGCCTTTGACGCAGAAGTGCACCGCATGCTCGGAGACTCCTGGCGTCGGCAAGGAGGCCCCGAGCCGGAAGATCACGATGATGAAGAGTGTGAAGAGCAGCTTCTTGCGCAGGTCCGGCGTACGGAAGGCCTGGTAAAACGCGGTCAGCATGCGCCGTCCTGGGGTCGAAGGGTCAACGTCATCTGCCGCTCCTTGTCGCTGGCGGCCTGGTGCGGCAGGCTAGCCGGTGAGCCGGGCGCCGTGCAGCCAAGCGCGACACGCACGCCGAAGTCTAACGCGCTCCGCGCAGTCCGGCAGCCTGCCAGCATCCTATGTCGCCAGTGAAGCAGGGCGTCCACGCCGAGTCCTGGCGATGATGTCCCTAGAGCTGCGTGGTCGTGCCCCCGGCCGCGGTGATCTTCTCGACCGCCGAGGCCGAGAACGCGTGCGCGGTGACCCGCAGGCCGCCGACCGCCTCGCCAGAGCCGAGCACCTTGACCAGCTCGCCGCGGCGGACGGCACCGCGCGCCGCGAGGTCCTCGGGCGTGACCTCGCCGCCCGACGGATACAGGGCGGCCAGCCGGCCGGTGTTGACGACCTGGTAGCTGGTCTTGAACCGCGCGTTAGAGAAGCCCTTCAGCTTGGGCAGCCTGCGGTGCAGCGGCATCTGCCCGCCCTCGAACGCGGGCGAGATGCTGGTCCTGGCCTTGCTGCCCTTGGTGCCGCGGCCGGCGGTCTTGCCCTTAGACGCCGCGCCGCGACCTACCCGCGTCTTGCGGGTGTGCGCGCCGGGTGCGGGGCGCAAATGATGGACTTTCAGGCCCGCTCCGCCGCCTACGGCACCGCTGTTGGCCACGTCGCTGTTGGCCACGTCGCTGTTGGCCATGTCGCTATTGGGCATGTCGCTCTTCGCCACGTCGCTCTTCGCCACGTCTACTGCACCTCCTCCACGACGACCAGGTGGCGCACCACCTGGATCATGCCGCGGATCTCCGGCCGGTCGGCCTTGACGACGCTGTCCCCGATCCGGTGCAGCCCGAGCGAGCGCAGCGAGTCGCGCTGCGTCTTCGTGCCACCGATCTTGGACTTGGTCTGGGTTACCTTCAGCTCTGCCATCTCAGGCTCCCGCTCAGCTTCCTGGCTCGGCGGCCGTGGCCGCCGCGGCCCGCGCCCTGAGCATCGCCGCCGGGGCGACGTGCTCGATCGGCAGGCCCCGCCGGGCGGCGATCTCCTCGGGGCGCGACAGGCCCTTGAGGGCCGCCACGGTCGCGTGCACCACGTTGATCGGGTTGGATGAGCCGAGCGAGCGCGACAGCACGTCGTGCACGCCGGCGCACTCCAGCACGGCCCGGACCGGGCCGCCGGCGATGACGCCGGTGCCCGGGCTGGCCGGCTTGAGCAGCACGACCCCCGCGGTGTCCTCGCCGGTCACGGCGTGCGGGATCGTGCCGCCGATCCTCGGCACCTTGAAAAAGGACTTCTTCGCGGTCTCGACGCCCTTGGCGATCGCCGCGGGCACCTCCTTGGCCTTGCCGTAGCCCACGCCGACCATGCCGTTGCCGTCTCCGACGACGACCAGGGCGGTGAAGCTGAAGCGCCGGCCGCCCTTGACGACCTTGGCCACCCGGTTGATGGTGACGATGCGCTCGAGGTAGGCGGTGCCCTTGTCGGCCCCGCCCCGGCGGTCATCGCGGCGGTCGCGGCGGTCTCCGCCGCCGCTTCCTGGCCCGGAACCGCGCCGTGCCGGTGCTGCCATCAGACTGTCCTTCTCTCGTTGCTGCGTATTGCCCGGCGCCGCGTCACGGTGGGTGTTGTCACGGTGGGTGTCACAGGGCCAGCCCGCCTTCGCGGGCACCGTCGGCGAGCGCCGCGATCCTGCCGTGGTAGGCGTTGCCGCCGCGGTCCAGCACCGCGGCGCCGATTCCGGCGCCCGCCGCGCGCTCGGCGAGCAGCTTGCCCACCTGGCGCGCCTTGGCCTTCTTGTCGCCGCTGCCCTGGCGGATCTCGGCCTCCAGGGTGGAGGCGGACGCCAGCGTGCGGCCCGTCACGTCGTCGACGAGCTGGGCGTACATGTTCCTGGCCGAGCGGGTCACGGCGAGCCTGGGCCGCGCCGCGCTGCCCGACATCTTCTTGCGTACCCGCAGATGCCGCCTGGTCCGCGAGGCGGCCCGTGCCGACGTGCGGCTCTTGCTGCGCACGTGCGCCGTCGTCCTGGTGCCAGCCATGTCTTACTTACCAGCCTTCCCGGCCTTGCGCCGAACCTGCTCGCCCGAGTACCGCACGCCCTTGCCCTTGTAGGGATCGGGCTTGCGGAGCTTGCGTATGTTCGCGGCGACCTCTCCGACCTGCTGCTTGTCGATGCCCTCGACCACGAACCTGGTGGGCGTCTCGACCCGGAACGCGATCCCTTCCGGCGGCCGGACGACCACCGGGTGACTGAAGCCGAGCGCGAACTCCAGGTCCCTGCCCCTGGCCTGCACACGGTAGCCGACGCCGACGATCTCCATCGTCTTCGCGTAGCCCTCGGTCACCCCGGTCACCATGTTGGCGATCAGCGAGCGGGACAGCCCGTGCAGCGCCCTGATCTGGCCCTCGTCCGACGGCCTGGTCACGGTGATCACGGCGCCGTCGCGCTTGACCTCGATCGGCACGGCGACCTCGAGGCTGAGGGTGCCCTTCGGGCCCTTCACGGTGACGTCGCGGCCGCTGATCGTCACGTCCACGCCGGCGGGCACGACGACGGGCATTCGTCCGATTCGTGACATCGTCAGCTCCCCTACCAGACGAAGGCGAGGACTTCCCCGCCCACGCCATGCTTCTTGGCCTGCCGGTCCGTCATCAGGCCGGCCGACGTCGAGATGATCGCGACGCCGAGGCCGCCGAGCACCCGCGGCAGGTTGTCCTTGCGTGCGTAGACCCGCAGGCCCGGCTTGGAGACCCGCTTGATCCCGGCGATCGAGCGCTCCCTGGTGGGGCCGTACTTCAGCGCGATCACCAGGCTCTTGCCCACCTCCGCGTCCTCGACCCGCCAGCCGGCGATGTACCCCTCCTGCTGGAGTATCTCGGCGACGTGCACCTTGATCTTGGAGTGCGGCATGGTCACCGCGTCGTGGTAGGCGGAGTTGGCGTTGCGCAGACGGGTCAGCATGTCCGCGACCGGGTCGGTCATTGTCATGGCCTGATGGCCCCTCCTCGTCGCGGTTTCCTCGCGGACCTGCGACGTAGTCGGCGGGCGCCGGAGCGCCCTGGTCAGTGTTCTGCTGGCGCTTTCGCGCCGTTCCTCGGCGCTCGCGCGCCCCGTGTCCGGCTGCCGCCTCGCGGCGGCTACCAGCTTGACTTCGTGATGCCAGGCAGCTCACCGCGGTGCGCCAGGGTGCGGAAGCAAATCCGGCACAGGCCGAACTTGCGGTAGACGGCCCGCGGCCGCCCGCACCGTGAGCACCTGGTGTAGGCGCGCACCGCGAACTTCGGCTTGCGCCCTGCCTTGGCGATCAGGCTCTTCTTCGCCACTACTCAGTTCTCCTTGAACGGGAAGCCGAGCCGTCGCAGCAGCGAACGGCCCTGCTCGTCGGTGGTCGCGGTGGTGACGAGGGTGACGTCCATGCCCCGCTGCCTGTCCACCTGGTCCGGGTTGATCTCGTGGAACATCAACTGCTCGGTCAGGCCGAACGTGTAGTTGCCGCGGCCGTCGAACTGCCGGTCGGACAGCCCGCGGAAGTCGCGGATCCGCGGCAGTGCCAGGGTGAGCAGCCGGTCGCAGAACTCCCACATCCGCTGGCCGCGCAGCGTCACGTGCACACCGATCGGCATGCCCTCCCTGAGCTTGAACTGCGCGATCGACTTGCGTGCTCGCGCGACCGCCGGCTTCTGGCCGGTGATCAGCGTCAGGTCCCTGACCGCGCCCTCGATCAGCTTGGCGTCCCTGGCGGCCTCGCCGACGCCCATGTTCACTACGATCTTGGTCAGCGTCGGGATCTGCATGACGTTGGTCAAGCCGAATTCCTCGCGCAGCGCGGGGGCGATCTCGCCCACGTAGCGCTCCTTGAGCCTGGGAGGCACCGCCGACGGCGCCGTCTCGGCCACGGCGGTGGCGGTCCCGCCGCCCTGGCCGGCCCGGGCGGGAGCCCGCGCAGCGGCATCCGCCGCCCGGCCGCGCGCCCGGCCTGGCGCGCCGCCCCCCTTAGGTGTCTTGGTCGCAGCCATCAGATGTCCTTACCGCTTGGCCGGAGTACCCGGACCTTCTTCTCGCCGTCCAACCGGTATCCGGCCCGCGCTGGCTTCTTCGTCTCCGGGTCGATCAGCGCGACGTTGCTCACGTGGATCGGCGCTTCCTGGTGCACGATGCCGCCTTCCTTGGCGCCGCGCCGACCCTGGTAGTTCACCTTCGTGTTCTTCTTGATCATGCTGACGCCCTGGACAAGCACGCGCTGGTCGGCCAGATAGACCTGGATCACAGTGCCCTCGCGGCCGATGTCCTTGCCCGCGATCACCACGACGCGGTCGCCTTTCTTGATCTTCATCCGACGTGCCTTCCCCGACCGGGCTCGGTCCGCCGCACCGTTCTTCGCCATCACAGCACCTCCGGCGCCAGCGAGATGATCCTCATGAACCGCTTCTCGCGCAGTTCCCTGCCCACCGGCCCGAAGATGCGGGTGCCGCGCGGGTCCCCGCCGTCCCTGATCAGGACCGCTGCGTTCTCGTCGAAACGGATGTAGGAGCCGTCGCCGCGGCGCCGCTCCTTGCGCGTGCGAACCACGACCGCCTTGACCACATCGCCCTTCTTGACGCCCGCACCAGGCAGGGCGTCCTTGACGGTGGCCACGATGACGTCGCCGATGCCCGCGTATCGCCGGCCCGACCCGCCGAGCACACGGATGCACAAGAGCTCCTTGGCACCGGTGTTGTCGGCGACCTTGAGCCGCGACTCCTGCTGGATCACGTCAACTCCTGCTTGCTCTGTCTCAGTTGCCTAGGTTTCTGCCGCCCGGCGCCCGATGCTGCTGTTATTTCGCCTTCTCCACGATCCTGGCCACGCGCCACCGCTTGGTTGCCGACAGCGGCCTGGTCTCGGCCAGCACCACCCGGTCGCCCACGCCGCAGGCGTTCTCCTCGTCGTGCGCCACGTACTTCCTGGTGCGGCGGATGACCTTGCCGTACCTGGGGTGTTTGACCCGGTCTTCCACCATCACGATGATGGTCTTGTCCATCTTGTCGCTGACCACGAGGCCTTCCCTGACCTTGCGGTAGCCACGCGCCTGGACCTGCGCCGGGACCTGCGTAGCCTCACTCATCGGTTTCAGCCTCCTGCTCCAGCGTGACGATGCCGAGCTCGCGTTCCCGCTTGACCGTGTAGATGCGGGCGATCTCCTTGCGCACCGCACGGAGCCGTCCGTGACTCTCGAGCTGACCGGTCGCGGCTTGGAACCGCAGGTTGAACAGCTCGATCTTCGCCTCGGCCAGCTTGTCGTCCAGTTCTTCCTCGCTTGAGGCACGCAGATCGGCCGCTGCCAGTGCCTTGGCCATCACGCCTCACCCACCTCACGCTTGACAAACTTGCACTTCATGGGCAGCTTGTGCATGGCCCGCCGAAGCGCCTCCCTGGCGACCTGCTCGGGCACGCCGGACAGCTCGAACATGACCCGCCCCGGCTTGACGTTCGCGACCCACCACTCGGGCGCGCCCTTTCCCGATCCCATCCGGGTCTCGGCCGGCTTCTTGGTCAGCGGCCGGTCCGGGTAGATCGTGATCCAGACCTTCCCGCCTCGGCGGATATGCCTGGTCATCGCGATACGGGCGGCCTCGATCTGGCGGTTGGTCACGTACGAGTGCTCGATGGCCTGGATGCCGTACTCGCCGAACGCCACCCTGGTGCCGCCCTTGGCCGCACCAGACCGGTCGGGTCTGTGCTGCTTGCGGTGCCTGGTCCTGCGCGGGATGAGCATGCGTCAGCCCTCCTGGCCGGTCGTCGCCTGCGCACCGGGAGCCGTCTCGGCCGCTCTGGCCTCCGCGGCCCGGCCACGCCCGTCCTGCTGGCCGGCGCCGGCCTGCTCGGCCGACCGCGAGCCGCGGTCCGTCCCGTCGGACCCGGGCCGCCTGCCACGCCGCGCCGCCGCGGACGGCGGCCGGTCCCGGCCACCCGGCCGTTGCCCCGCGCGCAGGCCGGCCGCGGCCGCCTCGCGCTCCGCCCTGGTCTGCGCCGCGTCGCCGCGGTAGATCCAGACCTTCACGCCGATCCGGCCGAACGTGGTGCGGGCCTCGTAGAAGCCGTAGTCGATGTCCGCGCGCAGCGTGTGCAGCGGAACCCGGCCCTCGCGGTAGAACTCCGACCGCGACATCTCGGCGCCGCCGAGGCGCCCGGCGCACTGCACCCTGATGCCCTTGGCGCCGCCCTTCATGGCGGTCTGCATGGCCTTGCGCATGGCCCGCCGGAACGAGACCCGGCTGGACAACTGCTCGGCAACGCCCTGGGCGACGAGTTGCGCGTCGATCTCGGGGTTCTTCACCTCGAGGATGTTCAGTTCGATCCGGCGGCCGGTCAGCTTCTCCAGGTCACCCCTGATCCGGTCGGCCTCGGCGCCGCGCCTGCCGATGACAATTCCCGGCCTGGCGGTGTGAATCCACACCTTGACCTTGTCCTTGTCCTCGCGCTCGATCTCCACCTTGGAGATGCCGGCCCGCTCCATGCCGCGCTGCAGCATCCGGCGGATGGCGACATCTTCCGCGACGTAGTCCTTGTACAGCTTGTCGGCGAACCACCGGCTCTTGAAGTCGGTGGTGATGCCGAGCCGGAACCCGTGCGGGTTCACTTTCTGGCCCACTAGCGGGTCCTCTCCCTGCGGTTAGCGGCATCGCGGCCCGGTGCCTGGCCGGCGCCGTCGTCCGAGACGATCACCGTGATATGGCTCGTTCGCTTGTTGATCCGGTAGGCACGGCCCTGCGCCCGCGGCCTGAACCGCTTCATCGTGGGCCCCTCGTCCACCCAGGCGCGGCTCACGACGAGCGAGGACGCGCTGGCCTGCCCGGTGTTCTCGGCGTTGGCGATCGCGCTCGCCAGCACCTTGCCGACGGTCTCGCCCGCCGACTGCGGCGCGAAGGCCAGCACCGCCTGCGCCTGCTCAGCGGGCAGCCCGCGGATCAGGTCCACCACGCGGCGGGCCTTCCGCGGCGTGACGCGGACGTACCGCGCCTTTGCCTTCGCTTCCATCGGTCCTGCCTCTCGCTCTCTGGCCCGTGGGTTACGTGCTCTGTGGTCAGCTCGGTAGTCAGTCGGCTCTGTCGTCCGCGCGGCAAGCGGGCCCGCCGCTAGCGGCGGCTCCGCCTGTCGTCCCTGACGTGGCTGCGGAATGTCCGGGTCGGCGCGAACTCGCCGAGCTTGTGGCCGACCATCGACTCGGTCACGAACACCGGCACGTGCTTGCGGCCGTCGTGCACCGCGATCGTGTGGCCGAGCATCGCCGGGATGATCATCGAGCGGCGCGACCACGTCTTGATGACGTTCTTGGTGCCCTTGGTGTTCTGCATGTCCACCTTCTTGATCAGGTGGTCATCCACGAACGGGCCTTTTTTCAGACTACGAGGCATCGCCTAGTGCTCCTGCCGTTCCCTCTCGCGACTGTCGCGGGCATTTCTCGGACACTCCTACCGCTTCTTCTTCGCGCGCCGTCTGGTGATGAGCTTGTCGCTCGGCTTGTTCGCCTGCCTGGTGCGCCCCTCCGGCTTGCCCCACGGGCTGACCGGGTGGCGCCCGCCCGAGGTCTTGCCCTCGCCGCCGCCCATCGGGTGGTCGATCGGGTTCATCGCGACGCCGCGCACGCTCGGCCTCCGGCCCTTCCAGCGGCTCCGGCCGGCCTTGCCCAGCTTGATGTTGCCCTGCTCGGCGTTGCTGACCTCGCCGATGGTCGCCCGGCAGGCCGCGTCGACCAAGCGGATCTCGCCCGATGGCATCCGCAGGTGAGCGTGCCTGCCCTCCTTGGCGAGAAGCTGCACCCCGGACCCCGCGGACCTGGCGATCTTCGCCCCGCCGCCCGGCCGCAGTTCGATCGCGTGCACCACCGTGCCGGTCGGGATCGAGCGCAACGGCAGGCAGTTGCCGATCTTGATGTCCGAGCCGTGCCCGTTCTCCACGATGTCGCCCTGGCGCAGCCCCGCTGGCGCGAGTATGTAGCGCTTCTCGCCGTCCGCGTAGTGCAGCAGCGCGATTCTCGCGGTCCGGTTCGGGTCGTACTCGATGTGCGCGACCTTGGCCGGGACGCCGTCCTTGCCGACCCGCCGGAAGTCGACGACCCGGTAGGCGCGCTTGTGCCCGCCGCCCTGGTGCCTGGCGGTGATCCGGCCGTGCACGTTCCTCCCGCCGCGGTTGTGCAGCGGCCGGACGAGCGACTTCTCCGGCTCGCTCCGCGTCACCTCGGCGAAGTCCGAGCCGCTCGCGCCCCGCCTGCCCGGGGTGGTCGGCTTGTACCTGCGGATGCCCATGTCTGCTTAAGCTCCTAGCTCGTCCGGCCTAGCTGCCCAGGCCGCCGATGTCGATCCGATCGCCAGCCGCGACGCTGACGACCGCGCGCTTGGTGTCGGGCCGCTTGCTCCAGTACTGGCCGGCCTTGGTACGGACGCGGCGCCGCTTGCCCAGCCGGTTCAGCGTGTTCACGCCGGTGACCTTCACGTGGAAGATCGCCTCGACGGCCTGGCGGATCTGTGTCTTGGTGGCGTGCGGCGCGACGATGAACGTGTACTTGTTGAACTCGTCCTGGAGCCCGTAACTCTTCTCCGAGACGACCGGCCGGAGCAGGACGTCCCGGTGGTTGAAGATCTTGCTCATCGCTCCTGCTCCTCCTGGCTGCCCGCGGCACCGACCCTGGCGACGAAGGACTCATAGGCGGCCGAGGTGAACACCACGCGGTCGCTCACCAGCACGTCGTAGGTGTTGAGCTGGCCGGGATCGATAAGGTGCACGCCGCGCGCGTTCCGCAGGCTCTTCCAGGTGAGCTGGTCAGCGATGTCGGCGACGACAAGAACGGCCACCGCGCCCGCCGCCGCGCCGGTGACCGCGGCCAGCACCGACACCGCGTCCGCGGTTTTCGGCGCCTCGCCGTCGACGAATCCGGAGACCACCTGGACGAGCCCGTGCCTGGCCCGGTCGGACAGGGCGCCGCGCAGCGCGGCCGTCTTCATCTTCTTCGGCGTCTTCGGCGCGTGCGAGCGCGACACCGGACCATGCACCACGCCGCCGCCGGCGAACTGCGGGGCACGGATGGAGCCCTGCCTGGCCCGGCCGGTGCCCTTCTGCCGGTACGGCTTCCTCCCGCCGCCGCGGACCTGCCCGCGGGTCTTGGTGGCGTGGGTGCCCTGCCTGGCCGCCGCCTGCTGCGCCACCACGACCTGGTGGATCAGCGGCACGTTCAC
>WNGP01003419.1_pt1 | contig 13310 bp, 10 predicted proteins | sample 5407671 | NCBI WGS metagenome assembly WNGP01 (sample SAMN13153381, study PRJNA577476) | soil metagenome | isolation source: 40 cm soil or saprolite under Garry oak tree replicate 2 | place: USA:California | collected 2016-06-15 | reverse complement strand
GACGGTCTCATCAAGGAAACCGGGCACGAGAACTGGTACTTCCCGGCGCTGATTCCTCTCAGTTTCCTGCAGAAGGAGAAAGACCACGTCGCCGGCTTCGAACCCGAATTTCAACTCGTCACCAAAGGCGGCGGCAAGGATCTCGAGGAACCGCTCGTGTTGCGGCCGACCTCGGAGACGATGATCGCGACGGTGCTGCGCGATTACATTCAGTCCTATCGCGACCTGCCGGTACTCACCAACCAGTGGAACAACATCTTTCGCTGGGAGTTGCGCACGCGATTCTTCCTGCGCACCCGCGAGTTCCTCTGGCAGGAGGGCCATACCTTTCACGAGACCGCAGCGGAGGCCGAAGAAGAAGTCGCGAAGATGCTCGACTGCTATCGCCGCATCGCCGAGGAGTGGTGCGCCATCCCCGTCCTCACGGGTCGCAAGTCCGAGACCGAGAAGTTTGCGGGCGCCCAGTACTCGACCGCGATCGAGGGCATGATGATGGACGGTAAGGCGCTGCAGATGGGCACCTCGCACTACTTCGGCGAGAACTTCACGCGCGCTTACGACCTGACCTACACGGGGCGCACCAACGAGCGGCAGTACCCACATTCGACGAGCTGGGGCATGTCCACGCGCATGGTGGGGGCGGTCGTGATGGCACACGGCGACGACTCCGGCCTGCAACTGCCGCCCCGCATCGCTCCAGTGCAGGTCGTCATCATCCCGATCTTCCGCGGCGACGCCGAGCGGAGCCAGATCGAGACCGCGCTCCAGCAGGTGCGTGCCGACCTGGAGGACATCCGCGTCAAGGTGGATTGGCGTGATGAGCGGCCTGGATTCAAGTTCAACGAGTGGGAGTTGAAGGGTGTTCCGCTGCGCATCGAGATCGGTCCGCGCGACCTGGCCAAGGGCGAGGCGACCGTGGTCCGTCGCCTGAACCGCGCCAAGCAAACCATCCCACTCGGTGAGCTGGGCGTGGCGATCCCGGCGCTGCTCGAGGAGGTCCAGGGGGCGCTCTTCAGGCGGGCTCGCGAATTCCGCGAGGCGCACACGGTCAGGGTGGATTCGCTGGACGCGCTGGTGCGCTTCTTCGAGACCTCCATCGGGTTCGCCGTCACCGCCTGGTGCGGCCGGGAGGACGACGAGCGCACGGTGAAGAAGCGGACGACGGCCACCACCCGGGTGATCCTGTCATCCCGACGGCCGGAACAGCCCTGCGCCGTCTGCGGCCGTCCGGCCACGGTGGAAGTGGCCTGGGGGATTGCCTACTGATTCATTCCCGGAAGTTCGGGGATAATTCCGCCATCAACGAAATAGGGGCGCGGAGATGCAGTTTGCCGACCTTCTGACCCGGGTGAGCTATTTACCGCCGAAGGACATCGAGGTCCTTTCGCGGGCGTACGACGCTGCCGCCAGCGCCCACCACGACCAGAATCGCCTGTCGGGCGAGAAGTTCATCGAGCACCCGCTGAGCGTCGCCGCCATCCTGGCCGACCTCCAGCTGGATCGCGACACGCTGGCCGCGGCGATCCTCCACGACACGGTGGAGGACACCCACCTGACCGTCTCCGACCTGGAGCAGAGCTTCGGGCCGACGGTCGGCAAGCTGGTGGCGGGCGTCACCAAGCTCGAGAAGATCTCCTTCCACAGCCCCGAGCAGGCGCAGGCGGAGAACGTCCGCAAGATGCTCGTCGCCATGGCCGAGGACGTCCGAGTGGTGTTGATGAAGCTGGCCGACCGGCTCCACAACATGCGGACGGTCGAGTCCCTGCCGGAGGTCCGGCGGCGGGCGATGGCCCAGGAAACGCTTGACATCTACGCCCCGCTGGCGCACCGCCTGGGCATGTGGAACATCAAGTGGGAGCTGGAAGACCTCTCCTTCGCCCAGCTGCATCCCGACGAGTACCGCGAGATCGTCAAGAAGATCGCCCGCAAGCGGAAGGAGCGGGAGACCGCCGTCAACGACATCAAGGAGATCCTGGAACGCGAGTTGACCAGCGTCGGCATCAAGGCCGATACGACGGGGCGGCCGAAGCACGTCTACAGCATCGCGAGCAAGCTCGCCATGGGAAAGGAGTTCGAGGATATCTACGACCTCTCGGCCATTCGGGTACTGACTGATTCCATCAAGGATTGCTACGGTGCCCTGGGTGTCATCCACTCGCTCTGGAAGCCGATTCCGGGCCGTTTCAAGGACTACATCGCGATGCCGAAGTCGAATGGGTACCAGTCGCTGCATACCACCGTGGTCAGCCACAGCGGCGAGCCGATGGAGATCCAGATTCGCACCCAGGAGATGCACCGCACTGCGGAGTGGGGCGTGGCGGCCCACTGGACCTATAAGGAGGGCGGCAAGGACGACCGCAAGATGGACCAGCGCTTCGCCTGGCTGCGCCAGCTGATGGACTGGCAGAAGGAAGTGCTCGACGCCGAGAAGTTCGTCGACGCCGTGAAGGTCGACGTCTTTCGGGACGAGGTGTTCGTCTTCACCCCGAAGGGGGATGTGCTGGCCCTGCCGACGGGCGCAACAGCCGTGGATTTTGCCTACCGGATCCACACCGAGGTGGGGCACCGCTGCATCGGCGCCAAGGCCAACGGCCGGATGGTGCCGCTCGACTACCAGCTCCAGAACGGCGACATCCTCGAGGTCCTCACCTCGAAGGGACCGCACGGACCGAGCCGCGACTGGCTGGGCTTCGTCAAGACGGCGGGAGCCTCGCAGAAGATCCGCGTCTGGTTCAAGAAGGAGCGGCGCGAGGAGAACGTCACCAAGGGCAAGGAGCTGCTCGACAAGGAATTCCGGCGGATGCAGCAGCGGGCGCTCGCGTCCATCGGCGACGAGCGGGTGCTGGAGCTTGCCCGGGAGTTTCGCTTCACCGACCTCAACGATTTCTACGCCGCCATCGGATACGGCGACGTCAGCCCGCACTCGGTGCTCCTCAAGTACATGGCGGCCGGTGAGCCGCAGGCGGACGGCAATGGCGAGTTCCCGCTCATTCCGCTGGTGCCCCAGTTCAAGCCCACGGGCGAAATTCGCGTCAAAGGCGAGCGGGGCGTGCTCACCCAGATCGCGCAATGTTGCAAGCCGGTGCCGGGCGACCCGATCAGTGGCTACATCACCCGGGGCAAGGGAATCACGGTGCATCGAACGAGCTGCAAGAACATCATGAACGTCAGCAACCAGGAGCGCGTCGTCGCGGTCGATTGGGACACCGGCGGCCGCCAGCTCTACCCGGTCGGGATCAAGATCGAGGCCTGGGATCGAACTGGCCTGCTTCGGGATATCGCGACCGTGATCGCCGAGAGCAAGATCAACCTCACCGGCGCCGAAGTCCAGGTCTACGACGACAAGACGGCGGTGATCTCGACCACCGTCGAGATCAGTAGCCTCACCCAACTCAGCCGGCTGATGGAACGGCTGGAAACGGTCAAGGACGTCCACACCGTGGCCCGCGAAGGCAACCTGGCGCATAACTAAACCCACGCTGACCGTTACCGCTTCGTCACGCTGAACGGTTCGGCGGCGGAGAAACGGTGGCCGTAACCCGGCCTGCCTAGCATCGAATTCCGATGGGTGCCCCGTCGAAGAGCTGGCGCGCGCTGGCGGGCTTCCTCGGCGTTGCCGCCGGGGTCGCCCTGCTGTTCACCCTGGTCGCGATGGTCGCGCTCCGACCCAAGGACGGCCTGGCCTGGGTATGGGTGCCCGATCTCGGCGCGGACCTGCGGGTCGACGCCGGGCTGCAGACCAAACCGCTAAAGGACACGGTCGTGGCGGCCGTGCTTCAAGACCGGGCGCTCGAGGGCACCACGGCAAGCGGCCTCTCTGTCGCCCCCGCGCTGGCCCTGACCCCGCAGCCAGCCGTGGCCATCAACACCTCGCCGGCCGCACGGCCGGTGACGACGCCGGCCCCTTCTCAACCCGGGCCAACGGCAACGCCCGGACCGGGGCCAACCCCAACACCCACGGCGGCGCCAACCCCCACCCCGACTCCGGCGCCGACGCCGACACCCAGCCCGGCTCCGACGCCCGTCCCCACTCCGAGCCCGACCCCCGCGCCGACCCCCAAGCCGCTGTTCGCGATCAGGTGGGCTGGCGAGCTGGTCACGAAATCAAAGAACGGCAACGGCGCCCGCTGCTCGCAGAGCACGGTCACGGCAGTCGGTGGCTTCACCACGAACGGGGCGGGCGGCACGGTCTCCTACCAGTGGGTGCGGGTCGATAACCTGGGTAACCGGACCAACGGCGCATCCGGCACGATCCAGGTGGCCGCCGGCGATTCGAATCTGCACCAGGTCACCACCGACACCTTCACCCCGGTACACAGTGGCTCGGATCAGTTGGTCTTCCTGAGTCCCGCCTACTCTGTCCCGGCGCAGAGTTGGAACTGTGTTGGCTAGGCCACGCCTGCGCCGCCCCTTGACGCTGCCCACCCTGAGGATCCGCACCCAGATCATCCTGCCGTTCCTGCTCCTGATGCTGATCCTGGGCGTGATCGGCACCTTCCTGACAACCAGCCTGGTCGCCACGTCGCTGGAGAACCGCATTGCCGACCAGCTCGTCCACTCCCAGGATGCCGCGCTGGACGCAGCGGTCAAGCTCCAGGGCCGCCAGGTGGCGGCGATCCGCTTGATCGCCAATACAGAGGGGATCGACCAGGCTGTCCGCGCAGGCGACGCCGCCGCGCTTCGCCGGCTGATCGTGCCCCTCGAAGTGAATAACCGCCTGGGCACTGTGATGATCTTCGACCCTAGTGGAAAGACCATCCTCGAAATCAGTCAGCCCGACGAGACAAACCCGGACGGCCTCGTCTTTGGGAGCGGGACCGATCTCTCGAGTGAGCCCGTGGTGCAGCCGGTACTCAGGGGCGATTACGACGCGCTCGGGGACAAGTACATCGGCTACATCGGGTCGCCGCCGCGCGCGCTGGCGGCGGCGGGTCCTGTCCTGCTCGGCGACCGCGTTGTCGGTGGAATCCTCGTGCAAACGCCACTGGCCGGCGTGGTCACCGAGATGCAAACCAAGGCGCAGGCCGAGGTCGTCCTGCTCGACGCCGGCGGCCGCCTGCTGGGAAGCACGCTGCCCGGGATCAAGGGAGAGCTGATCGACGAGCACCTGCGCTCCTACCTGGCGCTGGCATCTCCCGGCCGGGCCGCATCGCGAAGCCTGTCGGTCGGCAGCCAGGAATACGAGTTTCAGTTCACCAACTTCTATCTACGGCAGGACCCTGCCGGCTTCCTCGCCGTCGCGGTCTCTCGAAAGAGCGTGATGCAGGCCGGCACCCAATCCGCGATCCAGATGACCACGCTCTTCGCGGGGGTCGTGCTGGTGCTGTTGCTGATCGGCTACCTGCTGGCCCTGCGTCTGACCCGGCCCATCGAGGCGCTCGTGAGCGGGACGCAAGCGGTCGCGCGAGGCGACCTGACCAAGCGACTCGAGGTCAGGCGTCGAGACGAGCTGGGTGAGCTGGCAACTGCCTTCAACACCATGACCCAGGACCTGCAGGAGCGAACCCGATCCCTCAACGAGCAGATGCGCCGTCTCGCCGCCCTGTCGCAGACGAGCCAGGGCCTCGGCAAGGACTCAGAGCCGGGCGCCATGGCGGAAGCGATCCTCGGGGTCAGCCTCAAGGCGCTCGGGCTCGACACCGCCCTGTTGCTCGCCCGAAACGAGGCGAACGGGCTCGAAGTGCGTGCCACGGTCGGCGCGTCCGGCAAGGCAGCCGGTCAGCTGACGCGGGTGAGTCCCGTCAAGCTGGCGGAAGGCTTTGCGGACGAAGCAACGGCCGGCGTCGAAATCGCCGAGACGCTGGCCAGCGATGCCCGACGCGCCCTCCGCCTTTTCGCCGAGCTCGCCGATGTCGAGCGGGCCCTCGTGGTGCCCCTGATTCGCGGCGAGCGCAACGCCGGATACCTCGTCACGGGCCTGGCCCCGGGATACACGCTGCCCCAGCAGGATGTCGAGCTGCTGCAGACGATCGCCACCGAGATGGCGTTGATGATCGAGAATGCCGACCTGCGCAAGAAGGCCGAGCTGCAGTCACATCGTCTCGACCAGGCCATCATCGCGCTGGAGAAGATCTCGCAGGCATTGACGGCCGTGACGGTTGGAACCGACAACCTCTTGCGCGCGGTGGCGCATGCCACCTCCGAGATCCTCGACGTCCCGTATGCGTCCCTCCACCTGCGCAAGCCGGCCTGGCGGCAGCAGTTCTCTGATGTCATCGTGGGTGCCACGACTCGGCGCGAGCTCGCCGCCGTCCGCCAGGGCGGCGACGTCGCGACGCCACGCGTGGTGCGCCCCGAGCAGCTGGTGGAAATCGACCTCCTGGACGAGCGTGGCGAGCCGTTGCCGCTGGCGCGACGGATCGGGCTGCAGCGGACGGTCGCCGTCCCCATGTGCCTGGCGGGCGAGATCGTCGGTGTGCTCGCCGTCCACATGAAGGAGCCACGGCCGCTGGAACGAAGCGAAATCCGGGTGCTGCAAACCCTGGCGAACCAGGCGGTGATCGCGATCGAGAATGCGGCAGCCTATGAGCGCACCAAGGAACTGGCGACGACCGACGCCATGACCGGGGTCGCGAACCATCGTGAGCTCGAGACCTACCTCGACCGCGAGCTACAGCGGGCACGGAAGACGAAAGAACCTCTTGCCATCATCATGTGCGACGTCGACCACTTCAAGGCCATCAACGACAGCGTCGGTCATCCCGCCGGTGACAAGGTGCTGCGCCACCTCACGCGACAGATCCTGCTGCCCGCGATGCGGCCCAAGGACCTCGTCGCCCGCTATGGCGGGGATGAGTTCGTGCTCGTGCTGCGGGGTGCGGACAGTCGGGCGGCGGTGGCGATCGCGGAACGGATCCGGCGGACAGTGGCCGGCCAGGCCGTCATGCTGGATGGCAAAGCGGTTTCCAATCTCTCGCTGAGCCTGGGCATCGCCGTCTTCCCGCGGGACGGCGACAGCCGGGAAGCCCTGGTGCAAGCCGCCGACCAGGCGCTCTACGTCGCCAAGCGGACCGGTCGCAACCGGGTGGTTCGCAGCGACGAGGCATCCGCCGAGACGCACCTGGCGAGCTAGCGCGGAACCACGCAAAGCCATTCGCTAAGCTTCGTGACCATGGCGTCGATCGCGCAGCGTCCGCGCGGCACGCAGGACCTGTTGCCCGCGGACCAGCCGTACTGGGCGGCGCTTGAGGCTGCCGCCAAGAACGTGGCGGAACGGTTTGGCTACCAGCGGATCGAGACGCCGATCTTTGAAGCGACCGACCTCTTCGTCCGTGGCGTGGGCGAAGCGACCGACATCGTGAGCAAGGAGATGTTCACGTTCAGCGATCGCGGTGGCCGTTCGCTCACGCTGCGACCGGAGGGAACGGCCCCCATCGTACGCGCCTATTTCGATGCCGGCATGCAACTGCAGCCGCAGCCGGTGCGGCTCTACTACATGGGCCCCTATTTCCGTTCCGAACGCCCGCAGGCCGGGCGGTTCCACGAATTCCATCAGTTTGGGATCGAAACCATCGGCGATGCGAGCCCGCTCCTCGACGTCGAGGCGATCGTGCTCGGCTGGAACTGGTTTGCCGGGCTCGAGATTGCCGGCGTGACCCTTCACCTCAACAGCATTGGCGACGAGGTCTGCCGGCCGGCGTACCGCGAGCTGCTGCGCGACTACTTCCGGCCGCATCTGGCCAGGTTGAGCGAGGAGAGCCGGGCGCGGTTCGAGCGCAACCCGTTGCGGCTCTTCGATTCGAAGGATCCGCAGGACGAGGCGTTGAAGCGCGATGCGCCGCGAATCGTCGATCACCTCTGCGCTCCCTGCGCCGAGGCGTTCCGCATCGTCAAGGAGGGACTGGCTGCCGAGGAGATTCCCTTCGAGCTCAATCCCAATCTCGTTCGCGGCCTCGACTACTACACTCGGACGGTCTTCGAGTATCAGCACGAAAGTCTCGGCGGGGCCCAGAATTCGCTGGGAGGCGGCGGCCGCTACGATGGCCTGGCCGCTGCGTTGGGCTATCGGTCGACGCCCGGGGTGGGTTTTGCTATGGGCATGGACCGGACCGCCATCGTGTTGAAACCGAGCACGCCAGTCGCGCCACCCGTGCCCGATGTCTATGCGGTGGCGCTGGAGGCGAAGGATGAGCTGTATGTCTTCCACCTGGCGTCGACCTTGAGGGCACGCCGGATGCGTGTCGTCTTCGACCCGGGTCCGGCGCGGCTGGACGCGAAGCTGCGCAAAGCGGCGCGGCGCGGCGCCCGTCTGGCGCTGCTGGTCGGCCCCGAGGAGCGCGAGAAGCATCAGGTGGTGATTCGCGACATGCAGGAAAAGACCCAAACGAGCGTGGCGGAGCGCGACCTGCTGTCGACGATCAGCCAGATGTTGGGCGGCGCGTGAGTCTGACCCCGCGCACGCCCGCCGGCACGATTCGATCCGACCAGGTCGGACGCGACGTGGACCTGTACGGCTGGGTGCATCGGCGGCGCGACCTCGGTGGTCTGATCTTCATCGACCTGCGCGATCGAAGCGGAATCGTCCAGGTCAAGTTCGACCCGGTGAACGCCCAGGCGCACGCAGTCGGTGGCGAGCTTCGGCCGGAATGGGTGGTCCACCTAAAAGGCCCCGTGCAGCGGCGCCCACCCGGAACCGAAAACAAGGAGCTTCCGACCGGTGAAGTGGAGATCGAGGCGCGCGCCGTGACCATTCTCAACCGCGCCCAGCCACCCCCCTTCGCCGTCAATGACGACAGTCCGGTCGACGAGCAGGTGCGGCTTCGCTATCGCTACCTGGACCTGCGCCGGGCGCGGATGGCGCGCAACCTCCAGCTGCGGCACCGGCTGACAAAAGCGATCCGCGATTTCCTCGACGCCGAAGGGTTCCTCGAGATCGAAACCCCAGTGCTGATCCGGAGCACGCCAGAGGGCGCTCGCGACTTCCTGGTCCCCAGCCGGCTGAAGCCGGGTTACGTGTACGCGCTGGCCCAGTCGCCCCAGCTCTACAAGCAATTGCTCATGGTGGCCGGCATGGATCGCTACTTCCAGATCGTCCGCTGCTATCGCGACGAGGACCAGCGTGCGGATCGGCAGCCGGAGTTCACCCAGCTGGACCTCGAAATGTCCTTCGTCAACGAAGACGATGTGCTCGACGTCGTCGAGCGCTGCTTCGCCCACGTCTGGCAGAAGGTGCTCGGTGTCACGGTGCCGATGCCGATCCGCCGCATCACGCACGCGGACGCCATGCTGCGCTACGGCGTCGACAAGCCCGACCTGCGTTACGGCCTCGAGATCGAGGAATTGTCGTCGATCTTCGACAAAACGGAATTCAAGATTTTTCGCCAGGCGCTCGACGCTGGCGGCATCATCCGCGGGCTGCGGATCCCTCGAAGCGTCGGTGCAAAGGAGATCGAGGCGCTCACCGAGATCGCCAGGGCCGAGGGGGCGAAGGGCCTGGCGTTCTGGCATCGGGAGGCGGAGGGGTGGCGCTCCCCAATCGCGAAGTTTTTCGGCGAGCGAGAGCTCGTCGAGTTGCAGGCCGCCACCAGGGCGGAGCCCGGCGACGTGGTCGTTGCCGTTGCCGACCAGGCCGAAATCGCGTCGGCCGCGCTGGGGGCGGTGCGCAAGGCCGCCGCCCGAACGCTTGGCCTGGTGAAAGAGGGGGCTTTCGAATTCGTGTGGGTTACCGACTTTCCTCTCTTCGAGCGCAGCAAAGAAACCGGAGAGATCACCGCCGCTCACCACCCCTTTACTTCGCCCAGGCCCCAGGACCTCGAGCGGCTGGCCAGCGAGCCGCTCAAGGTGCAGGCCCGCGCCTACGACCTCGTGCTCAATGGCACCGAGCTCGGCTCGGGCAGCATCCGGATCCATGACCCCGAGTTGCAGCAGCGAGTTTTCCAGGGACTGGGCATCTCGCGCGAGGAGGCAGAACAACGTTTTGGATTTCTGCTGACGGCGTTCCGGTACGGCGCGCCGCCGCACGGCGGGTTCGCGTACGGCCTCGATCGGGTCGTCATGCTGGCGGCCGGCCAGGAAACGATCCGGGAAGTGATCGCCTTCCCCAAGAATCAGCAGGCCGAGGAGTTGATGACCGATGCGCCGGCGCCCGCCGATCCGAAACAACTCCGTGAACTCGGCCTCGAATTGGTCCGGCCGCCCCTGAAACGGCCGCAGTAACGTTTCGATCGAAACGGTGACCGGCCTTTTGCGGGCCTGTGACGGACCGCAAGATCAGCGCCATCTCGGGCGTAAGGTACGGAACTTACAGTAGGCGACATGAACGCCGCCCTCTTCACCAAATCGACGACTGGACTCATTCTCGCTTCCGGTTTGATCGCCGCCTCGAGTGTTCTCGGCCATGCGCAGGATGCGCCGGTGGCCCTGGGCACCCTGGCTACCTATCCGTTGAGCTCGGCGTATGCGACCGTTCCGACCGGCCAGGCAACCCTGGGCGGCCACACCTTTGACATGACCAGCGGAAACATGGTGAAGCTCGCCACGAATGCCTCGGCAAGTTTTGCGGGCTCGTACCAGAACCCCACGGCCGTCCACTTGCTGCTTAACTCGGCCAACACCTACAGCTGGTACGACGGCACTCCCGTCGGCACCGTCGTGCTGACCTTCAGCGATGGCACGACGCAAACCGCGACCCTGACCGTCGGCTCGAACCTGCGCGAGTGGAGCCTCGGTGGCTTCGGTGTCGTGAACAGCGTCACCGATGTCACGCCGTCGACCACCACCCCGTACTCGAGCCAGGTTTGGACGACCACGGTGCTGGGCGGCACGGGAGCTGCGGTTCTCGACATGCTGACCATCCCCGTCGCGACCGCGAACACGACGCTGACGAGCGTGCAGGTGACCAATAACAACCCGTTCGGCGGCGCCCTGTCGATCGACCTCTCCGGCCTGACCGTCGAGTTGGGAGCAGCGCCAGTCCCGACGCCGACGCCGCAGCCTCAGGACTGCACGCGCCCGGGCAACTCGTGCAACACGCCCGCCGCGGATAACAGCCAGGCGTGGAAGTGGCAAGCGCCGGCTCCCGGAGCAACCGTCACGAATCCGAACGCGAAGAGCACCGCCAGCGCGACGATCAAACACAAGAGCCACTAGGCAACGCACCGTCCAAGAGGGGCTCGGCCAACCGGCCGGGCCTCTTTCGTTTTCCAGGACTCCGCAGGCTGATACACTCGCCTCGTTGCCTGTGCCGATCCCGCCGGTGTTCGTCCTGGCCGCGCTCGTGATCCTGCTGGGCACACAGCTCGCCTACGTGGTGGCGCCACGGGCGCCGCGCTACCTCGTCCGGCTTGGCCTGAGCACGCTGGCCGTCCTCCTCGGAGAAGCGCTTGGTATCGCCGGCGTTGGCGGCCGCCTGGCCCTCGGCGAGTTGCACCCGGTCAACGACCTGGTGGTGCTGGCCGCTGTCCAGTGGGCGGCCACCCGGTGGTCGCGGCGCGTCCAGGCCGTCTAACCCGTGTCGGCGACGTTTGACGCCTTCGCGAATGAGGTACAACTTGGGCAATATCCCGTGAGTGGGGAGCTCGAGAGGAGTTCGTAATGGTGTGGCAAGTCGGCGTGCTGCTGGTCGGCATTGGATTCCTTCTGCTCAGCATCTTTGCCTCCTTCATCCTCCTCAACATGACACGCAGCCTGCGGACGATCGAAGCCATCCTGTCTCTGACACTCGACGAAGCTCGGCTGGCGCTGCCCGAGCTGCGCCACAGCCTGCAGCAGGTCGATGACATGGTCAGCGGCGTCAACGACAAGTTCACCGCCGCCGACCGGGCGATGAATGCCACCGGTGCCGCAATCAGCGGTTGGCGCGATCGCGTGCGCGATGCGTTAGGCGGACTCGGGCGCCGCCGTCGATCACCAGCCGGTCAGCATCGGGAGGAAGCATGAGGGAACACCGACTCCGCCACCAGCCCGCGACCACCGGCCACGAGACGCCGACGACAAGTGCTTACGTCACTGAGTTGAAGCTCCCGGCGGTCGGCGATTACATCGTCGTCGCCAAGCGGGCCGCCGCCTCCCTGGGCCTGGTCGTCGGGTTTTCGGTCCAGGAAATCGACGATCTGAACATCGCAGTCACCCAGGCATGCGAGAGTGCCATCGCCGCCGCCACCCAGCAGTGGGGGAGTGGCAACGGGCAACTGAAGTTGGTCTTCAAGAGCCGTCCCCGTCGGCTCGAGGTCGAGGTCCGCAGCGTGCCGCCGCGCGCGGTCGAGCAGCAGACCGTGCGCCGTGCCCAGCGCGAGGCGGACCTCGATTATGAAACCATTGGCTTGAACATGATCCGGCTCTTCGTCGATGAACTCCGCTACCAGGTGGACAACCAGACTGGAAGCATGCGGATGAGGATGGTCAAATACCTGATCGAGTAGACCGGCCAGCGGCTTCGCCGTCCACCGTCCGACCCAATCGAGAGCTCGTTCGGCGCCTGTTCCTCAAGTATCAGAAGACCAAAGATCCCGAGGTCCGCCAGCAACTCGTTGAGCTGTTCAACAACCTGGTGATCTTCCTAGCCAAGAAATTCAGCAACCGTGGCGAGCCGCTCGAGGACATCGTCCAGGTCGGCTACATCGGCCTGCTTGCAGCGATCGAGCGCTTCGAGCCGCAGCGTGGTCTGGAGTTTTCGACCTTCGCCACACCGACCATTGTTGGCGAAATCAAGCGGTATTTTCGCGACAAGAGCTGGGCGGTCAAGGTGCCACGCCGCCTCCAGGAAACGATGCAGCGTGCCGACGTCGCCTCGCAGCGGTTGCAAGCGAAACTCGGTCGCCAGCCGTCGGTGAACGAGATCGCCAAGGAGCTCGAGTTGCCGCCGGAAGATGTGCTGGAAGCGATGGAGGCAAGTCCCGCGCAGCGCACCATCCCATTCGAATCGACCGGACCCGCGCCCAAAGATGACGACGGCCTCCAGCTGACCGAACGTCTCGGGCGAGAAGATGAGAACCTCGACAAGGTGGAATTGCAAGATCTGCTCGACCAGGCGATGCGCCATCTGACGCCGCGTGAGCGACGGATCATGTACCTGCGCTTCGTCGATGAGTTGCCCCAGGCCGAGGTCGCCAAGCGGCTCGGGATCTCCCAGATGCATGTCTCCCGCCTCCAGCGCGCAGCCGTCGAGCAACTGAAAAAAGAGTTGCCGGTATCGAGTTAGGCCCATAGGCGGACGGCGCGACCGACACTAGGAATGAGAGAGGCCCGAGGGGGCTGAAGGGGAGGGTGTGCGGATGGGCAGCTACGTGCTGGGTTTCCAGGAGATCGACCAGACGCAGGTCGCAATCGTTGGCGGCAAGGGCGCGCACCTAGGGGAGCTTTCGCGGATCGAA
>WNGP01009315.1_pt1 | contig 13312 bp, 12 predicted proteins | sample 5407671 | NCBI WGS metagenome assembly WNGP01 (sample SAMN13153381, study PRJNA577476) | soil metagenome | isolation source: 40 cm soil or saprolite under Garry oak tree replicate 2 | place: USA:California | collected 2016-06-15 | reverse complement strand
TAACGGGTGATCCAGATGGGTGTTGGCTGCCGCTAGGTTACGCATCAACCGCGGATGCGAGGGCATCAAGTGCGTTCCTGGAGCCCCGCGCGCGACGCCGCCAATCTCATGTCCGGCGAAAGACGGAGAGCAGACTATGCGCCGAGCCAGATCGTCGGTGCCGTTGTTGGGGTTTGGGTTGCGCACGCCATGTTCGGTGTCGCGGTGTTCTCCTTGTCGACCCATGCGAGAGCCGGTGCGTCGCAGTTAATCAGTGAATTCGTTTCCACATTCGGTTTGGTGGGCGCGCTCTGGACATGCTCGCTGACGCGCCCTTGTTCGGTACCGGGCGTGGTCGCCGCCCATATCGGCGGTGCTTTCTGGTTACCGCGACCGACTTTGCCAATCCCGCCGTGACCATCGCGCGGGCCCTTACCGATACGTTCTCCGGCATTCGGCCCTCTGATATCCCCGGCTTTATCGCCGCGGAAGGCGCCGGCACGGCGGCCGCGGTGGTCATGTTCCGATGGCTCTTGCCGAACGCGATGCGCTAGCCGACCATCGGATCTTGACACTTTACCAAATGGTAAAGTTTTGTAATGGTTCCTCAAGACCTTTCCGGCCCGGCGCGACCAGCCGCGGCACAGGCCTGTCGGATCGGCGCGGCCGGGGCCAACCGTGCCTTGCAACCAGGAGGTTCGCATGATGCCGTATGCGGGCGGATGTTCCTGCGGCAAGATCCGTTACGAGCTCGCCGCCGAGCCCATTCGAGGCTTCCAATGCCAATGTCGCGACTGCCAGCGGGATACGGGCTCCGGACACGCGTCGGTCATGGTGTTCCCGCGCGCCGCCCTGCGCGTCACCGGTGCGGTCTGCGAAATCTTGCGAACCGCCGACAGCGGCGCGGAAAAGCTGAAGGGCTTCTGCGGAAGCTGTGGCTCACCGCTTTACAACAAGCCCGTATCCAAGCCGGACATGGTCGGCATCTATGTCGGCACGCTCGATGATCCGTCCAGCTTCAAGCCGGCGATGGTGATGTTCTCCTCACGCGGGCACGCCTGGGACCATCTGGACCCGGCGCTGCCCAAACTCCCGAACATGCGGCCTTCGTAAAGCCAACCGCGCGGCTACAGGATTGCGGGCCAACACCGCGGAGAGACAGGCCATGACGAAACCGGAAATCATCGGCTCTGCGCGATCGACCTACACCTGGGCCGTGCGTATGGTTTGCGAGGAGAAGGGAATCGAATATGTGCTGACCGAGAGGCCATTGGGCGCGCCCGAGCTTCTTGCGATTCATCCGCTCGGCAAAATGCCGGTGCTGCGTCACGGCGATGTCGAGCTGTTCGAATCCAAGGCCATCGCTACCTGGCTCGACCGCTGCTTCCCGGGCCCTTTTGTGTTCCCGTCCGATCCCCGCCTCGCCGCGCTCACCGAGCAATGGGTCTCGCTTGTCAACACGGTGGTGGACCGCGCCCTGATCCGGACATACCTCTATGCCTATATCGCCCCGAAGACATCAGACGGAAAGCCCGACCGCGAGGCGATCGAAGCCATCATGCCGGCGGTGCGCGAGCAGCTCCGAATTCTCGACAAGGCGGTCGCCAGGACCGGCTACCTCGTCGACGATCTCTTTACCTTCGCCGACATCAATCTGCTGCCGATTCTCTATCGGATCCGGCAAGCCCCCGAGGGCGCCGCGGCGCTGGCCGCCACGGCCCATCTCGCCGGCTATTTCGACAAGCACACGGCGCGCCCAAGTTTTGCGCGCACCATTCCGCCGTCCGGTCCACCAGGGCGGGCGAGGCTGGATTAGTGGCAGCCGATTCGGATCGGCGGCGAAGGCGGCGCTGCGTTGTCAGGAGCTGTAGCTTCCATGTAGCTTGCATGTAGCTTCCATAGGCTAAGCTCGCTTATTTCTTGCGGCCATAGAGCCCGGTGAACGTCACCCCGGCGCCGCCGCAGCCTGAATTGTCCTCAACCAGCAGCCACGGGCCGATGCGCTGCATCCGCACGCGGCATTCGCCTTGATCCGTTTCCTCGAATGGGACGCTGCCGTCGTGCATGAAGGCAATGGTGTCGTCCTTGGGCATCACCTGAGCTTGAATCTCGCCGGTATGAACATCACGCGCGCCCGGAACGATCATTTCGCCTTCAACGCGCAACTTGCCGCCATCGCCGCGCTTGATCTCGATGCTGCCGCCCGGATGGGACCAGGTGCCGATCCAATCCGACATCTTCGGCGACGGCATAGGCGCGACCGGCGTCAGCACCGAACTCGGCAGCCAGCCCTGGGTCCAGTCCTGCTTTTTCGCCAACGGCGATTGGTAGGCGGCGCAAGTGAAGTCGCCTTGGGTCTTGCCAGCGAGCACGAGGTCGCCCGCAACGAGGTAGGACTTTTTCCGGCAAGACTCGGAGGCCGTCGGGCAGGCTGTGGCCTTGAAATCATCGTCATAGGGGCTCTTGACGAAATTGACGCGCGGCTGGGCCGACACCTTCGACACCGCCAGGGCACGCTTGTCGTTCCAATCGACGCCGCTGCAATTGTTCGGGTCATAGGCGTCATAGGCTGACGCAGATTCTGCAAACAGGATCGCGCTCAAGAGCAAACCAACGGCTGTCGCTCGCATCCTTGGCCCCGTGCACTACCGGTATTCCTGCGTCATGATGGGTCGCATCGTCAATGGAGCCGGTTCAAGGGCACCCGGGCCGCTCAGCGGCCAAACGCATGGTTGCCGATTGCCAACAGACGGCCGCGCGTCGCTACATCAGCTTCAGCCCCTTCATGCTGCATGCTCGTTGTTGCCGACGATGATGTGATGCGCGCAGATGCCGAGCGGGCCGGCGATGCCAATGATCGCTTTCGTCATCTGGATATCCGACTACGACGGCGCCGGATCGCCGGAGCTACCGGGAAGAGTCAAGGCGTCTCTCGCCTTGGGCTTTTTACAACGCTTCTTCATTCGTCCGTCCTCCACCGTCTCCTCGATGCGCCGGCGACGGTGTCGTGAGCGTTTGCCGGCGGCAATCAACAGGATCGCGCCGCAGCCAATGGCGTTGCTTAGAAATACCGACGCCATCGTCCAATCCTCCTTGTTCACGAATGCATAGGCCGCTGCCGACGCATGCGAGACGAGGAACAGACCCCAGGTTGCAAACGAGATGGCTTCCGCACCACTGCGGTCCCTGGCCGCCTTGACGATCTGCGGGAGGTACGCCACGACACGAAGGCTGTTGCATAGCGTGAACGCTGCAAGCGTGATGTCTTCGATCGTCATCCCGCGGGCATCCTTCTTGGTCTGGAGCTGCTGTCCGGTTTCCGGTCGCCAAACATCTGAACCGAAAAATGCCTCGGTAGTCCCCCAGCTCTGGAACGGTTCCCCCCACTCAGATTCTTGCGGCTCAGTGCCAGTTACTGACGGTAGTGAGTCCGATAGGACCTACTACCGGTGCGTCGCCTATTTCGGTTTGTCTGCCGGATTGACGAACGCACGCCCGCTTGGCCCGGTGCCTCGCACCTCGATTACCACCGGCTCCCGCACTTCGACGAAGTGGCTGACGTTTGCGGGCTCCGTGTAGAAGCTACCTGCGGGCAGGGCTTTCAGCGCCGCCTCATCGAACCTTTCGCCGTAGCCCGTGTACCAGGTCCCGGACAGGATCGTCACCTCGCGATAGTCCGGATGCGTGTGCGGGGCTAGCTTGTATCCAGCGGGAAACTTCAAGCGCAGCGTATAGGGGCCGGGCTTGGATGGGTTTCCCACCAGGTTCACCTGTTCCATGCCCGCCATCGCCAGGCCGCCCTGCGTCTCCCACCTCATTTCCGAGGGTGTCATCGCCATCGCTTCCGGCTTGGCCTGGGCGTGAAGTCCGTGAACGACAGCGGCAAATCCCAGGCAGCACAGCAGCAGAGCCAATCGCCGAATGATCATCAAAACTCCCATTCGATCTTCGGCGGGCTTCTTGCCGGTCGATCGTGGGAAAAACCGTTGTTGTCAACGTAGAAAAGGTCGGATGCCGGCGTTGGAATTTGCGGGCCAGCCCGGCGGCTGGCTGTGCCTGCGAGCCAAGGCACTCGGACTGGCAGAGGGAGATGAGAGGGAGGTTGGTCACTTCCCGTGCGCATGCTCGCACGTTACCTTGGGGTTCATGTCCGCGAACGCGCCGCGCGGGTTCTCATTCCAGGCCCACACGTGCAATTCGTAGAACGGGCCCAGTCCGTAGCGATTGGGGGCGCCGTTGAAGCTGAACAGCTGGCCTTCCAGTGAGGCTGGGCCCTTGAACGTGATGTACTCGACCGCAATCAACGCCATTTTACCATCGGACTGCGGCTCGTACATGACCGCTTGCGGGCGCTTGATATCAGGGACCTCGTCCTTCAGATATTCCCCGTTGACGTAGTGGATGCCCATTGCGCCGCCATCGATGCCGCTCGCGCAGGGGATCGGCGCGTAGCCTTCGGCGACCGCGACCTTTAAGTCCGCAAAGCGGCCATTCGCGGCACGCACGTGGTCGATCAGGGAGTTGACGCCGCTGTCCGCGGCCGATGCGCTACCGATCACGAGCGATGACAACAGAGCCAGATCCCTGGCCCACAGTATGACTTTCATTCTGTTCTCCTTCGTGCGGCGGCCTGATGCCGCCGCTGTCCGTTGGGTCTTCGGCGTCTTTTTCTTGCAACTAGACCGTTGGAAAAGCCGTTGTTGCCAGCGTGGAAAAGTCGGATGCTGGCGTTGGAATTCGCGGGCCGGCCCGGTGACTGCCTGCGCGCAAGTCCCGCAAGTGCTAAGGGCACCCGGTCATGAGAGGGGAAGAGTTGCTGCGCGTTTCCGTGTTGGGCAATCTTGCCGTGCTGCGCCACCGCGCCAGAATGCAGCTGCCGCCGTTAAAAAAGACGCGGGCGCTGCTTGCCTATCTGGCCGTCACCGCGCGTCCGCACAGCCGAGACCGGCTCTGGCCCATCCCGGATGATCCCCGTGCCGCGCTGCGGTGGAGCTTGACCCGCCTGCGGCCGCTCGTCGACGAGCCGGACTGTCGAAGGATCATCGCCGATCGCGAGAACGTCGGACTAGACCTTGATCGAGTCGCAGTCGACATCTTGTCGCTGCGCAACGTTGCCCGAAACGGCACAGATTCCATCTCGACCGATGCACTGCGCCAGGCGACGGAGGCGCTCGAGGGCGATTTCCTCGAGGGTCTCGATCTGCCGGACTGCCACGAATTTCAGAACTGGTGCACCGGGGAACGCGAGGAGGCGCGACGGCTTCGGGTGCGGCTTCTGACGGCGCTGGTAGCCCGTCTCGAGGACGTGCCCGATGAGGCCCTGCGTCACGCGCGCGCGCTCAGCCTGCTCGAGCCGGACAGCGAGGCCGCCCAAGCCACGCTGGTTCGATTGCTTCGTGCCGCCGGCCACTGGCGCGAGGCCGAGCATCAATTTCAGCGAGCGCAGCGGCGCCTTGAAGAGTTCAACGTGGTGAGCACCGGTGTTCTGCGGCAGGCGGCGCTACTGCCGCTTCAAGCCGACGAGCAGCCCGCGGTCGATCGAATCGCCCCGCTGCCCGATGCGGAGCGGCTGCGCGCACGCCCCGCCTTGCATGAGGTGAAGTTTTGCAGGACCTCGGATGATGTCCGGATCGCGTATGCCTGCGTCGGCGATGGTCCCCCGGTGGTGTGGGCGGCGCACTGGCTCAGCCATCTTGCCTTCAGCTGGGAAAGCCCGGTATGGCGTCACTGGACCGAAGAGTTCGCGAAGGATCATGCCTTCGTTCACTACGATGAGCGCGGCAGCGGCCTTTCGGATTGGGATAATCCCGAATTCTCTGTCGATGCGTTCGTTCGCGATCTCGAGGCTGTTGTCGACGCGCTCAACCTCGATCGGTTCGCACTCATCGGCAGCTCGAAAGGCGGCCCGACATCGATCGCCTATGCGGCGCGTCACCCGGAGCGGGTGTCTCACCTCGTCCTCTACGGTACGCTCGCGCAGGGCTGGCGGGTGAAGGGAAATCGCGCCGCAATCGAGCAGTGCGAGGCAATGATCACCCTGGTGCGGCAGGGCTGGGCACAGGACAACCCCGCCATTCGGCAGATCCTGACATCGCTGTTCCTACCTGATGCCACCCTCGAAGAGATGGACTGGTTCAATGACCTGCAGCGGATCTCGGCCTCGGCCGAGAATGCAGTCGGGCTGCTATGGTCGAGTGGAGACATCAATGTCCTCGACCTCCTGCCGGCCATCGCCGCGCCGACGCTCGTCCTGCATTGCCGCGATGACGCCGCTACGCCATTCGAGCAAGGCCGGCTGATCGCCAGCCGCATTCCCGGAGCAAGGTTCGTCGCGCTCGAGAGCCGCAACCACGTCCTGTTGCCCCGCGATCCGGCCTGGGCCGCTTTCGTCAGCGAGGTACGCCAGTTTCTACGCGAGGGTGCGTCGTCAGTATCTCGCGCATAGCCAACGGGCAATAGCGCCGGCCGTGAGGTCTGACAGCGGTTCATCGCGCGCCAGTCGAGTACACTCCCAATGTGCGGACGTTCAAACACGTGTTGGTGTTGCGAACTGTCCCATTCAAATCAGTTTCATTCCCTTCAAGCTCGCATGCCCGTTCTTGCCGACGATGATGTGGTCGTGCACGGAGATGCCGAGCGGCGTCGCGATATCGATGATCGCCTTCGTCATCTGGATATCGGCCTGCGATGGCGTCGGATCGCCGGAGGGATGGTTGTGCACCAGGATGATGGCGGTAGCGGATAATTCCAGCGCCCGCTTGATGACCTCGCGCGGATAGACCGGGGTGTGGTCCACGGTGCCGACCTGCTGCACCTCGTCCGTGATCAGCTGGTTGCGCTTGTCGAGAAACAGGATGCGAAATTGCTCCTTTTCGGCGAACGCCATGCTGGTCCGGCAATAGTCGATCACATCGGCCCACGACGACAGCATGGTGCGCCGCTTCACCTCGCCTTTTGCCACGCGGCTCGCGGCCGCCGCGATCAGTTTTAGCTGCGTGATCGTGACGTCTCCAACTCCAGCGACCTCGCGTAACCGCGGTTCCGGCGCGTGAATGACCTCGGCGAACGAGCCGAATTTCTTGATCAAGGATTTGGCGAGCGGTTTCATGTCGCGCCGCGGCTGGGCGGCGAACAGCGCCATCTCCAGCAGCTCATAATCGCTCAAGGCATCCGGCCCGGCGCTGTAAAAGCGCTCGCGCAGACGTTCGCGATGGCCGAGATAATGCGGCGCCTCGGGGGATTGGTCTTGGGGTTCGCCGGATTTCGCGGGCATCTGCGCCAACATGCCCTGCCGGTCAGGTTTTGCAACCGCCAAGTGCGGATCGCCCGGATTGGCTCGACGGAAATTACGCCGCCGCCGGCGGCCTTTCGGCGTTGCGCTGCGACAGCGTGAAGATTTCGACGCCATCGGCGGTCACGCCGACCGAATGCTCGAATTGCGCCGACAGCGAGCGGTCGCGTGTCACCGCGGTCCAGCCGTCGGACAGGATCTTCACATGCGGCTTGCCGAGATTGATCATCGGCTCGATGGTGAAGAACATGCCGGGCTTCAGCGCCACGCCCTCGCCGGGCCGACCGATATGGATGATGTTCGGTTCGTCATGGAACATGCGTCCGAGGCCATGGCCGCAGAAATCGCGCACCACGCTCATGCCCTGCGGTTCGACGAAGCTCTGGATGGCGTGGCCGATGTCGCCGGTGGTGGCCCCCGGTCTCACCGCGGCGATGCCGCGCATCATCGCTTCATAGGTCACCTCGATCAGCCGCTCCGCCTTGCGGGCGATCGGGCCGACCGGATACATCCGGCTGGAATCGCCGTACCAGCCCTCGACGATGAAGGTGACGTCGATGTTGACGATGTCGCCTTCCTTCAGCACCCGGTCGCCCGGCATGCCGTGGCAGACCACGTGGTTGATCGAGGTGCAGGTCGAATAGCGATAGCCGCGATACATCAGCGTGGCGGGATAGGCGCCATGGCCGAAGGCAAAATCGCGGACGAAATCGTCGATCCGCGACGTCGGCACGCCCGGAACCCGCCCGGCCCATGCAATTTGATCTGCCCGGTCTTGCGCTGGGAAATATCGGTGGCTTCAATGTAGCTCATGGGCGGATCATGTCTTGGCGAGAATGGTTGATTTGAGGCCCAATTTAATGATTGGAGCGATCAGTGCAAGCCAAGGTTGGGACACAACCTCTGCTGAAGCCTGTCCGGGACCGCCGCCCTGACGAGTGTTCGGCGGCAACGCGCGTCAACTCGATACCTCCACGGTAGTCTCCACCGGCAACGCGCCGCCGCGGATGCGGATTTCGCGCACCGGATACGGAACCCGGATGCCCTCGCGCTTGAAGGCATCCCACAGCGACAGCATCACCTCGCTCTTCACATTGTCCATGCCGTCGGGGTCGGCGATCCAGAACGTCAGGGAAAACTTCATCCCGGCCTCGGCGAATTCGGTCAGCAGGCAGCTCGGCGGCCTGCCCTTGATGGCACGCTTCGCCGCTGCAGCGACGTCGATGGCGAGCTTGCAGACCAGCCGCGGATCGGCGTCGTAATTGGTGCCGAAATTGACCTTCACCAGCGTGTTCTTGTCGGTGTAGGTCCAGTTGGTGACCTTTTGCGTCACCAGATCCTCGTTCGGGATCAGGAATTCGCGGCCGTCGCCGGCGGCGACCGAAATATAGCGCGTCTTCATTGCGCTGATGCGCCCGGAGCTGTCGCCGATGGTAACGAGGTCGCCGGGTTTGACCGACTTGTCCGCCAGCAGAATGATGCCGCTGATGAAGTTGGCGACGATCTTCTGCAGGCCGAAACCGATACCGACACCGGCAGCACCGGAGAAGATCGCCAGCGCCGAGAGATTAATGCCGACCGCGCTCATCGCGACCGCGACGGCAAATATCATCAAAGCGAGCCGGATCATCTTGACCAGCAGCACCTGGATCGACGGCGTCAGATCGCCGGACCGCGTGATCCGGCTTTCCGCGAAGTTGCTGGCGATGTTGGTCAGCCACAGCGCCACAACCAGCAGCACGCCGAGCTTGATCAATAGCAGCGGCGTCAACCGCAGGCCGCCGAGCACGACCGACACCGAATCGAGCGCCTCGATGGTCGGATCAAGCTGTCCAAGAATGCTCAGGGCCGCGACCAGCCAGGCCGACAGCGACACCAGACGGACGATGAGTTCGTTGCGAATGACTGACGTGACGAGGCGGATAATCAGCCAGGCGAAGGCGAGGTTGGCGGCTACCGCCAGCAGATAGCTGCGGCTGGGCCAGGTCGAGGTCAGCATGATGACGCGCGAAAGCGTCATCAGCACTGCGAACACCGCCGTCGAGGCGCTGCCGACTAGGACGCGCATGAACAACCGCAGCGGCGCCGGCCAGCCCATGGCGAGCGAGGTCATCTCGATCCGCGAGCGAATGGCGGCGCCCGCAGCATATCCGATGCCGGCGCCGGCCAGGATCAGGCCGAGCTGCAGATAGAACCACGACGAGGTGATCTCCGCGCCGACCGAACGCGCCGCGGTGTGCAGAAATTCGCTGATGTCATTCAGGTCCATGATTGAAATCTCTTTTCGGCGGCCTCGTCGGAAAAACGTGATTCGAACGGCCGGTAGATTCCCATAACCGCGGTCCCGGCGCCATGGTTGCAAATGCCGAGCAAGCGAACCGGGCCTGATAAAATGGGCACATTGCCGCTATTTGCACAAACGGGGTTGGCGGCGAACTGTGGCAACGTTAAGGATGCAACCGCAGTGCTTATGCAAGCATTTGCGATGATTGCGAAGGTCCATGGCTTCTCTCGACCAGGTCAGCATAGCCATTCTCCTCGGTGCCGTTCTGGTGATGGCCGGCATCCTGTCGAGCCTGCTGGCGCTGCGCTTTGGCGCGCCGCTGCTCTTGGTGTTTCTGTTCATCGGCATGCTGGCGGGGGACTCCGGTCCCGGCCAACTGCGGTTCGACGACGTGCGCACCACCTATCTGGTGGGGTCGGTGGCGCTGGCGCTGATCCTGTTCGACGGGGGCTTGAGAACACGGTTTCAAAGCATTCGCGCGGTCTTGACGCCATCGATGGTGCTCGCCACCGTCGGCGTGCTGCTGACGGCGCTGATCACGGCACCGGTCGCCAAATATGCGCTCGATCTGAACTGGACCGAAGCGCTGCTGGTGGGCGCCGTGGTTGCGTCGACCGATGCGGCCGCGGTGTTTCTTCTGGTGCACGCGCAAGGGCTGCGCCTTCGCCCGCGCGTCGGCGCGACGCTGGAAGTCGAATCCGGCACCAATGATCCGTTCGCGGTGTTTCTCACGCTGATGCTGGTCGAACTGATTTCGATCGGCGAAAGCTCGGCGCTTCATGTTGCGCTGGAATTCGGCCGCGAGGCGGTGCTCGGCGCCATCGTTGGCGTGATTGGCGGCCGTCTGGTGGTGCTGGCGCTCAATCGGGTGGCGCTGCCGCAGGGCCTGCACGCGCCCTTTGTCGCCACCGCTGCGCTGGTGATTTTCGGCGGCGCGCAGATCGCGCACGCCTCGGGGTTTCTCGCGGTCTATCTTGCCGGCATCGTCATCGGCAACCGGCCGACGCGGGCGCATAATTCGGTGGTGACGTTTCTCGACGCCGCGACCTGGCTGGCGCAGATCGTGATGTTCGTGCTGCTCGGTCTTCTGGTGTCGCCGCAGCGGCTGACAAGCAGCATCGGTCCTGCCGTGATCGTGGCGCTGGTGCTGATGCTGGTGGCGCGGCCGGCGGCGGTGTTTCTTTGCCTCGCGCCGTTTCGCTTCAGCTGGCGGGAAAAGACCTTCATCGCCTGGACCGGGCTGCGCGGTGCGGTCGCGATCTTCCTGGCATCGATTCCGATGCTGGTCGGACTGTCGAAGGCCTATCTCTATTTCGACGTCGCCTTCGTCGTCGTCATCATCTCGCTGTTGCTGCAGGGCTGGACGCTGGCGGCGGCGGCGCGGCGGCTGCATGTGGCGCTGCCGCGGGCGGATCGCGGGCCGCGGCGGGTCGAGCTCGATCTGCCCGGCCAGCTCGAACAGCAGCTGGTCGGCTATCCGGTTCGCCCGAAGAGTCTGTATTTCCGGCGCGGCCTCATTCCATCCTGGTCGAAGCCGACGCTCGTGATCCGCGATCAGCACATTCTCTCGCCAACGGAGGCAGACCCGATTGCTCCGGGCGACTACATCTATCTGCTGGCGCCGCCGGAAAAGGCCGAGGCGCTGGATCGTTTCTTTGTCGATATGCCGCCGAGTTCGGCGCCTGATCCGCATCTGCTCGGACATTTCGTCGTCTCGGCCGAGCACACGCTTGGCGAGGTCGCGGAGATCTACGCTGTCGCCACCGATACCGAGCACGCCAAACTGACGCTGGCCGATTATTTCGACGTGCATCTGGATCACGCGCCAAAGGAAGGCGCGGAGCTTGCGTTTGATTCCATCGTTCTGGTGGCGCGCAGCATCTCGGGCGGCCGGGTCAATGTCGTCGGGCTGCGATTGCCGGAAGAGGAAGAGGTGGCTGTACCTTTGACGCGCGCTGCTTCCTTGAAGCGCAAACTGTCCGAGATGTGGTCGTCGGTCGCGGGAATCTAGCGCGCGGCCCAATGGCATTTGGTTCCATTGGGCTCGATGTTTTTCCTTGGCGTGTTGCCGAAACGTGACAGTCGCGATCAGGCGGTGTGATAACTTTTTCCGCGAGTTCTAGCCGCACGGATCGTGCGATCTCATGGTTCGGGCCATCGCCTGGTTCCGCGCTATTGGCTCGCGGGGGGGACCTCGGAATGAACCTGTGCTACCGGTCGCTGACCTGTTTCACCGTGGCCACACTCGTCGCATTTTCGAATCATGCGATGGCACGCCCCCACAAGCAGCTCCATCATGCCAGGAATCAGCACGTCAAGAAGGCCGATGCGGCGAAGGGCGTGAGCCATCAACGCCACTCCGCGCTCAAGAAGAACAAGCATGCGGAACAGGTTCCGACGCCCCGGCCCAAGCCGGAACCGTCTGTCGCGGTCGATAAACCTGCCCAGAGCGTGGCGGCCCCTCCGCTGTCCGGCGACCTTGCGGCGGTCAAGCAGGCGATGGATCTGGTGCGCAAGGGCAAGCCCGGTGAAGCGACGATAATCGAAAAAGCCATCGGCGACCCGGCGGCCCAGAAGCTTGTCGAGTGGTTCATCCTGCGTCACCCCGACGGCGAAGCGAATTTCGGCCGCTACGCGGCCTTTATCGCCGATAACCCGGTCTGGCCGAGCATGGGCCCGCTGCGCCGGCGGGCGGAAGCGCGGTTGTGGCAGGACCGCGGCGACGCCGCCGTGGTTCGTCGCTTCACCGGCGGTCAACCGGTCAGCGCCAGGGGTCGGCTCGCGCTGGCGCGAGTGCTGCTGGCCGAGGGCGATCGCGCGGATGCCCAAATTCAGGTTCGCGAGGCCTGGCGTTCGGAAGAGCTGTCGGAACGCGTCGAAACCGACGCGCTCGATGCGTTCCGCGAACTCCTCGCGCCCGAGGACCATCGGGCGCGCATGGACAAGCGCATCGGCGCCAAGGATTTTTCGGGCGCGATGCGCGCCGCGCGTCGTCTTGGCGACAGCGATGTCGCAATCGTGAAGGCCTGTGTCGCGGTCACGGGCAACGAGACCAAGGCGCCTGGCCGGCTCGACGACGTTCCAAATGAGGCACGCCAGGATCTCGGCTACACGTTGTGCCGCATTCACGCGCTGATGCGCAAGGATCGGTTTGCCGACGCGACCCGCGTGATGCTGGCAGCGCCTTCGGAGACCATGACGCTTCAGGACACCGACGAATGGTGGCGCGAGCGCCGGGTCCTTGCCCGCAAGCTGCTTGATCTGGGCGAGTTCCAGAACGCCTACCAGGTGGTGCGTGACGCCGCGCTGCCGGCCAGTGAAAATTACCGGGCGGAATTGCATTTCATGGCCGGCTGGATCGCGCTGCGCTACCGCAACGATCCCGCGACGGCGCATGAACATTTCGCCCATATCGACGACGGATCGGTCAATCCGATCGTGCTCGCAAGGGCGAATTACTGGCGAGGTCGCGCCGCCGAGGCCGCCGGCGACAACGAGCAGATGCGCGCGTACTACGAAGCCGCCGCCCGCCATGGCACGGCCTATTACGGACAGCTGGCGCGTGCCAGGCTCGGCCGTGACAGAATTGAGCTACGGCCCCCGCTGCAGTCCGATCCGAGCAACGGTCCTGAAGTTGCGGATGAGCGCGTGCGCGCCGCCGATATCCTGTACGCGCTTGGCGAGCGCGACGTGGTCCTGAATTTCGTGGCGGATTTCGCGGAGCAGAGCGTCGATGTCGCAGCGCTGGTCGCGCTTGG
>WNGP01003418.1_pt1 | contig 13312 bp, 10 predicted proteins | sample 5407671 | NCBI WGS metagenome assembly WNGP01 (sample SAMN13153381, study PRJNA577476) | soil metagenome | isolation source: 40 cm soil or saprolite under Garry oak tree replicate 2 | place: USA:California | collected 2016-06-15 | reverse complement strand
CAGCAATTCGCTTTTCCCGTGCGGGAAAAGCCAAATCCCACACAGCAATTCGCTTTTCCTGTGCGGGAAAAGCCAAATCCCACACAGCAATTCGCTTTTCCCGTGCAGGAAAAGCCAAATCCCACACAGCAATTCGCTTTTCCCGTGCGGGAAAAGCCAAATCCCTCGCAGCAATTCACTTTTCCCGTGCAGGAAAAGCCAAATCCCACACAGCAATTCGCGTTTCCTGTGCGGGAAAAACCAAATCCCTCGCAGCAATTCGCTTTTCCTGTGCGGGAAAAGCCAAATCCCACACAGCAATTCGCTTTTCCCGTGCGGGAAAAGCCAAATCCCACACAGCAATTCGCTTTTCCCGTGCAGGAAGAGCCAAATCCCACACAGCAATTCGCTTTTCCCGTGCGGGAAAAGCCAAATCCTTCGCAGGATTTCGCTTTGCCCGTGGTAAGAGCAAAATCCGCACGCTGCGGCCGTGGCGCTCTCAATGGGGGCAAGCCTGCCATCCTCGAGCCGCAACGAGCGTCGTCGAGACGGAACCATCATGCTGACGCCGGTTCGGCCAAGCAGTTGCTTTGGTTCGACCGCACGGGTACGACGGAAGGTGTGGTCGGCGAGCCAGTCACGGATGCCCTGTTTTTCGCGAAATTGTCACCCGATGAACGCCGCATCGCCATCAACCAAAGCGTGCAAGGGAACATGGATCTCTGGCTGTTGGATTTCGGCCGGGGTGGCAAGACCCGTCTCACATTCGATCCATCGAGGAACTCTACTTCATTGCGCCAGACGGGAAACTGATGTCGGTCCCGGTCGCTACGGCCGGCCCCTCATTCGAAGCGGGAACTCCAGTGGCCCTGTTTCAAACGCGGATTTTGGCTGGCGGCGCTGCGACATGGAAGCACCAGTACTCGGTCTCGCGCGACGGCCGGTTCCTCATCAACCAACTGGTGGAAACATCCGCGCCGCCGATTACGCTGATCCTTAATTGGAAACCGAAACTTAGCTCTGCCGATGCGATCCCAACACAATGAACGTCAATGTCTTCCCGTCTGGGCCGGACACCTGAGGGCTGCTGGCGCTCGCACTATGGTAGTATGGTACGAGTATGGTGAAAGTGACGTTCACATTCGATTCACAAACGGTGGAAACTTTGCGCCGCACCTCCTCTCGATTAAAGAGACCTCAGAGCGTGATCGTCCGCGAAGCCATCCAGGAGTATGCGGCTCGTACTGGACGTTTGACCGAAGAGGAACGGCTACACATGTTGAAATTGTTCGATCGGATGATTGCGCGCATACCTTCGCGCCCCCAAGAAGAGGCGGAGGCTGAGATTGCAGAGATCCGTTCGGCTCGTAGAAGCAGGGGACGCCGAACTCGCTTGGAATGATCCATCTCGACACGTCCGTACTGATTGACTTATTCAGTGGCGAAAAGCCGCTAGCTCCCCGTCTCCGGGAATTATTGGACCGCGGCGAACGGATATCTCTTAGCACGCTTGTCTTATTTGAGTGGCGTCGTGGACCACGGATGCCGGAACAAATTGCTGCTCAGGAGGCGTTGTTCCCATCCAGCGAGGCCATTTCCTTCGGATCGGCGGAGGCGCTCATGGCATCGGATGTATACGGGAAAATCAAACGACCTCGGGGAAGGGAAATCGATATTGCTATTGCCGCGTGTGCCATCGTTCACGACGCCCAGCTTTGGACAGTGAATGAGGCCGACTTTAAGGACATTCCCAATTTGGGCCCGCTGCAGTTCGCGCAACCACTCCCCCGCTTCTCAAATAAGAAGGGCAAGCGTAACCAAAAGTAGCGGGACCATGATCGGCCGGCCAGATTACGCAAACGGCGACCGCCTCGCGGCAACTCCGGTTCGCATTGAAGCTGCTGTTCTGAGATTCGGGGACTCACGAGCGAGTCATTGTTTTTGCCGTGGGAGGTCGATCAAAACAACATCGGAATTCTGGCGCAGCCGATCAAAGACGATGTGCGCGCCACCGGGCGTTATGTCGAAGGTCAGCATCGTCGCTGGATTGTGATCCAGCCTTTAAATGCGCCGTGCGCTGCCTGCCAACTTAAATTCGTCGCCCGCCCGGCGCACCTGCGCCGAAACAGGTTGACATGATCCCCCTTCCACGACACTGCCGACCACACACGGAGTGTCTTATTTTACCTACATTCTGGATTGTGCGGCAGATTACCCGTGGTCCAGTGCGGCGGCTGATTGCGGTGTGATTAAAGATACGTAGTGTTACAATTCACGCTTCATGATGAACAGACGCATTCTGAAAGTTTCACGAGTTTTCCTGCTCCTTTTTCTGTCCATCGCTACGATCCAGGCCCAGACGAGGATCACCACGCCTAAAGAACAATTCGGATTCGATATCGGCGATGACTATGTTGTGGTGAATTACACGCAGTACGTGGACTACCTGAAGAAACTCAGCCGCGAATCGGATCGGCTGAAGGTGGAAGAAATCGGTAAGTCATCGGACGGCCGAAGCATGTATCTGGCAATCATTACGTCGCCTGAAAACCAAAAAAATCTCGCGCGATACAAAGAAATCTCCAGACGCCTTGCGGCGGTCGAGGGTCTGGACGAAGACCAGGCCCGAGCGCTGGCTGCTGAAGGAAAAGCCGTCGTGTGGATCGATGGCGGGCTGCACGCCACGGAAGTGCTCGGCGCGCAGCAGCTTATCGAAAATATTTATCAGCTCGTGAACCGCACCGATCCCGAGACAATGCGTCTCTTGAATGACGTCGTTATTCTCAACTGCCTCGTGAATCCCGATGGCATGGAGCTGGTGTCGAACTGGTATATGAAAGCGGCCGACGCCACAAAGCGTTCGATCACAGATATTCCGCGTCTCTACAACAAATACGCGGGGCACGACGATAACCGCGACTTCTACATGGCGGCGCTGGCGGAAACGGAAGCCATTAACAGGATTCTTTTCCGCGAGTGGTTTCCGCAGATCGTCTACGACCACCATCAAACCGGGCCCCGCGGCTCCGTGATGTTTTCCCCACCATTTCGTGATCCGTTCAATTATCAACTCGATCCCCTGGTCATCACGTTGTTGGATGAAGTAGGCGCTGCAATGCACAGCCGGTTTGCGATGGAAGGAAAGGCGGGCGTCACATCGCGCTCCGGAGCGAACTACTCGACCTGGTGGAACGGAGGCCTGCGTACAAGTCCATACTTTCATAATCAGATCGGTCTGTTGACTGAGACGATCGGCAATCCAACGCCGGTGGATATTCCGTTCGTCGCCGAAAAAACGCTGCCGCAGAGCGATCTTCCTCTGCCGATAAGTCCGCAAAAATGGCACTTCCGGCAATCTATTGAATATTCGATAACTGCGAACCGCGCTGTGATCGATTACGCTTCCCGGAACAAGGACCGCTTGCTCTTCGACGTCTACAAGATGGGCCTGAACTCTATAGAGCGCGGCAGCCGTAATACATGGACAACGACACCACGCCGCGTCCAAGGCGCAAAACGTTTCGAGGATCTTCGTGATCCCGGGTTTCGCGATCCTCGCGGGTACATCATTCCGTCGGACCAGAGCGATTTTCTGACGGCAACAAAGTTTGTAAATGCTCTCATCCGGAATGGGGTGACTGTGCTTCGGGCGGCAACACAATTCACGGTTGGCGGCAAAACTTATCCGGGCGGCTCTTATGTCATCAAGACTGCGCAGGCATTCAGGCCGCAGGTGCTCGACATGTTCGAGCCGCAAGATCATCCCAATGACTTCGCGTATGCCGGAGCGCCTCCAACCCCTCCATACGACATCGCCGGCTGGACCCTGGCGTATCAAATGGGAGTGAAATTCGACCGCATTCTAGACGCCTTTGATGGTCCTTTCCAGAAAGTCGCCGATGAAGTGAAACCTCCTGCAGGAAAGGTGACGGGCGCGCCTAATCCAGCCGGATACCTGTTCAGCCACGAGGCGAACGACACGTTCGTCGCCGTCAACCGATTGCTGGCCATGAAGGATAAGGAAGATGTCTATTGGTTGAAAAATTCGTTTACGGACAACGGGAAAACATATCCACCCGGCACACAATTTATTCCTGCGAAACCTGGAACGCGCGAAAAACTGCTGAAGATTGCGGCTGAAATCGGAGTCTCATTCGACGCAATTAGCAAAAAACCGTCGGGCGATGCCTTCATGCTGAGACAGCCTCGAATCGGTCTTTGGGATCGATACGGCGGTTCCATTCCTTCGGGTTGGACACGTTATGTCCTCGAGAAGTTCGAGTTTCCATACACTGTTATCTATGACGATGATCTCCGCCAGGGCGATCTTGGCCGTAAATTCGACGTACTGATCTTTGTTAATGATACCGTCATTAATCCCGCCGGAGCCTTACGCGGCTTCTTGCAACAAGGCGGGACGATACTCGCCATCGGCCGTTCGACCGAGATTGGATCTCGCCTGGAATTTCCCATCATCAATGCATTGGCCGAACTTAGCCGCAGCGACTTTTATGTGCCCGGCTCGATTTTACAGGCGTCGATCGACAACCGAAATCCATTGGCCTATGGGATGCCTGATCGGGCGGATTTGTTCTTCGACAATAGCCCGGCCTTCCGTATCAATTCTGCGAGTAAGGACCTGCGGGTTGTGGCATGGTACGACTCGGCGACCCCGCTTCGCAGCGGCTGGGCTTGGGGTCAAAAATACCTCGACAAGACCGGTGCGGTTGCCGAGGTGCCGGTCGGAAAAGGAAAGCTCTTTCTCTTTGGACCCGAGATCCTGTTCCGCTCCCAACCGCACGGCACGTATAAGTTTCTGTTCAACGGGATCTATTACGGCTCTGCCGAGGCAGTAGTTCTGGATTAGCGGTAGAGCATCAAATACACGACCACGCCAGTGACGGAGACGTACATCCATGCGGGGAAGGTCCATTTCGCAATGCGAACATGATTGCGGAACCGGCCTCTGAACGCCAGAAAAGCCGTTCGCAGGATCATTGGCAGAATCAGCGCGGCCAGAATCGTATGCGACGTCAGCAGTGGAAAATAGACGTTACGAATCCAACCTTGCTTTGTAAACCGGACGTTTCCCACGTTGTAGTGATACGTCAGATACGACGTGAGGAAGAGGGTCGAAACTGCAAGCGCAGCAACCATACAGGCTTTGTGCGCAGAAATGTTTTTCCGTTTGATGAAATAGACGCCGGCCCCGATGAGAATCGCTGCGGTGGCATTTAACGCAGCGTTGACGGCGGGCAGATCCGAGACAGAGATCATGAAAGTCTCTTGGCGTCGATCGCAAGCCGCTTCAGTTCGTCTTCTTCGGTTCCGTTGTAGTAACCACGGATCTCGGCGCGCTTATCTACGAGAACGAAACGCGTGCTGTGAACAATCGGCTCAGCCGCAGTTCCGCCCTCCGTGTCGAGCGGAAGCTTGAAGCCTTTCACGCAAAGATCATAAAGAGCCTGTTTGTCACCTGTCAAAAACAGCCACCGGTCGCCAACCGCTCCATGCTCCCCGGCATAAGCGGCAAGGATCTCGGCGGTATCGCGTGCCGGGTCGACTGTAATTGAGACCAGTCGAACCTCGGGTGGAAGCACATCCTGAAGCTTCCGCATGTTAGCGGTTATTAGAGGACATGTTCCACCGCAACTGGTGAAGATGAAATCGGCAACCCAGACTCTGCCGGCGAGATCGTGAAGCGTAACGGATTTGCCCGCTTGATCCGTCAGGGAGAATTCCGGCAACGGGTAGTAGCTGGGGATATCCGTTGAGCGGCTACATCCAGTCCACAGGGCAGCACATACGGAAACCCATGCAAGACGTTTCATTACTTTTCCTATACCTTATCGACCATCATGAGGACGAGGAGAGCCGGCAAATACAAAACCGAAACGCGAAGCAGGCGGTGTGCGTGCGTGTTCGAACGGAAAAGCGCAACGGCAAAACCGTAACCAAGATAGATGAAACCCAATAGAACAGCGCCGACGAAGTACGTCATGCCGGTCAATCCGAAGAACGTGGGAAGGATGCTGACCGGGATTAAGGCGCAGCAGAAGAAAATAATTTGGCGGCCTGTCCTCTCGCCGCTGACGTGGATGGAAAAACCGGCGCGCGTGTAGTCTTCGGTGAAAATCCACGCGATGGCGAAGAAATGCGGCAGCTGCCACAAAAAGAGAATGGCGAACAGGGAAAGCGCAACAGCATCGATTTCGCCGCGAGCCGCCGTCCAACCCATCACCGGCGGCGCAGCGCCTGGAAAAGCTCCGATTAGCGTACAGAGCGCGGTGCGTGTCTTCAGCGGTGTGTACACCAAAATATATCCCACTAATGTTGCGGCGCCGAGCGCAGCCGTCAACGCGTTCACGAAGTAGAGCAAGTACGCGACGCCCGCAATGGAAATGACCGCCGAAAAAATCAAGGCTTCGCCCGGCAAAAGCCGGCCATCCGGCAAAGGACGATTTCGTGTCCGGATCATGCGAGCATCGAGATCGCGCTCAAGATACTCGTTCAAGGCGCTAGCACCGCTCGCCACAAGGCCTGTGCCGACAATTGTGTGGAACAAGAGCAGAAGGTTTACGCCACTGCGCGATCCCATGTAAAAGCCGACGAGAGTGGTGAGCAGCACGAGTGAAGTGATGCGGGGCTTCGTAAGTTCCAGCAGGTCTGGAAGCCGCGTTTTACTGTAGCGGCGGTCTATAACAGCCGGTTCTGGGGCGCTCATAGAGCGCCCCTACAGTTAGCTACCCTCACCCATAGCATCGCGTATGATCTCACAGTGAGAAGAAATGACGTTCCCAATACCAACGCGCCCGCCAGAACATGCGCAGTAGTGGGAATGACACTCTTGGCAGTCCACACGGTCATGGCGCCCAACGCCAACTGAACTCCAAGGAGAACCGCCAACGTTACCGCCGGTCTGAAAAGCAAAGAATAGCCGGAATACAGGCGCGCAACACGGATGAATGTCCATGCAACCATTGTAGTGACAACAACCGCTCCCACCCGATGGGCAAAATGAATGATGACCTTATTCGAAGTAAACGGCGGAATGATATGCCCCAGAGCCAGAGGAAAATCCGGGATAGCCAGACCGGCGGCCGTGTGCCTCATGAGTGCACCCAGTATCAGTTGAACGTAAACGGCGGCCGTTGTGGCGGCACAAAGCGTGGGAACGGACGAGGCTTCTGCATGTGATCCGATCGACGGCAATCCCCGTTTCCATTGGGGGGAGGTGAATACAGTCATTGCAATGATCAGACAAAAAAATCCTTGCGCAAGACATGCATGCAGTGTGGAGATCGGAGCCGGCAAAAGGAACAGGACCGTAATGCCACCCAACACGCCCTGAAGAATAACTGCGCTTAGCGCCGCCGCGCTAAGCCATCGCAACGAGGCACGTTTCTCCCTCAGCCAAGTCCAAACCGTGAGAATGACGGTCAGTAGGCCGACGAACGACGCCACCATACGATGGCTGTGTTCGTAAAAGATGCCGCCTACCCACTTCGAGAGTGGAAACGTAAACATGTTCCATCCGTATGTCGTGGGCCAGTCAGGAACACTCAAACCGGACTCCGTACTGGTGACGAGCCCGCCCACAAAGATCAGGAACGCGGTGCAACCGGCAGTGAACAGAGCAAAGCGGTGGAGGGCGATACCCTCTCCGTTTGAGAGAGGGTAGGGTGAAGGTCTTAAGATGTGACCAGACTTGTGCCCCTCACCTTCTCTTGAGGCTTCGCCCTGACGGGCTTGCGCTTCGCGCGCTTCGCGCCGCCCTCTCCCAGAGGGAGAGGGGGTCGCGTTGATTACATTCATCAGTCGGCAGTACCCTTGTCGTTCGCGTCGAAGCTGAAATTGACGTCCTTTTTGTCGTTGTCGCCGACTTGAACCATCATGGTCTTTTTTCCGAATTTTTCGTGCCACGCGGTAATTTCGTAATTGCCTGGCGGCACCTTGAGCTCGAAGCTGCCACCGGACTTCGATACCGTATGGAAGGGATGATCGAAGACGCCAATAAACGCGCCCATCCACTTATGGACATCGCAGCGGACCGGCAAAGGCACTTCCGGTTTCGCGAACTTGGTTTGGCTCACCATATCCTTCACAGGCTGGCCGACGTTGTACTGTGGGTTCTTTTCCGCCCACGCGTGAATGTTATGCAGCGTCATGTCGCTGTTTTTTACTCTCAGCGGCTGATTCGTCATCATCGTGAAGACATGTGGAATGTAATGGCAGTTTTCCTGGTTGATCTCGACCGGCGTTGTCGGCGGGGCGTACGTCGCACCGGCCGGAAGGCCTGAGCTGACGTAGACGATGACGTTCTCCAAACCACCGTCACTGACCTTGACTGTCTCGGTCATCGGATTTTGAGCGGCATGCTGCGCGCAGTACGGGTCCGCCGACATCTGGATCTTGTCATTCGGAGGAGGCGTGCCTTCGAAGCTGATCTTGCCGGTAATGGTGGCGTTCGCCTTCGACATGTCAAATGCCGGGGCCCCGCCCGGGGCACCGGCGCCCGGAGGTGGCGGAACGTTTGTTTCGCCGCCTCCCCCTCCGCAGCTTGCAACCAGGGCAACCATAAGAAGGAAGGCGCAAAGTACTAAGGATCGTTTATGCATGTTAGGATCTCCAAGTTTAAGGTTGCTTACCTGTAGTAAAGTCCAACAGATCAATATATCCCATCTCATTGGATTTTATTAGCCACAAAAATGCCCAAGAGAGGCATTAGCAACCTCTGCGTCTCTTGTGCCTTTTTGTGGCTGATTTTATCTGGTCACGGTTCCGCTACGCGGTGCGCGGCGGCCGCCGCCGACCGTGATGAATAGATGGTCACGAATGGCGAGGATCTGAGCCGTTACGTCACCGCCCAGGATATTGGGAAACGGACTGACGGGCACACCTTTGTCGTTCGGCGGGAAAAATGTCGGCATTCGTGTACCGGGGAAGATTTTTTGCGGGTCCCTTACCCATTGCAGGACCCAATCGGGCCGCAGGCGTTCGTGAGCAAGCTGGAGATTCGGTGCGAGATCTTCAGGCGATTTCCCGGGCGGAATCGCATTGCTCGTGGGATGGCAGCTGGTGCACTGTAGTTTCATGAAAAGTTCGGCGCCGACATTCAGTCTCTGTGCGTCCGACTCGACTTCGGTGGAAATGAACGGATAGTCCACCCTATCCAACGCCGAAAAATAACGTTCGATCGTAGCTGCCTGCTGTTCCGTGAAGTGGAACGTCGGCATTCGAGCCGTCAACCAGGGCCGCAGTTTCACGCTGCCTGGATCTTTCAGGAAGGAATGCAACCAGAGAGGTTGAGTCTTGAAGCCCTCGGTGTTCAAATTGGGAGGCCACTGTGCTTGTTCCTTCGTCGGCCGAATATCCCCTCCGACGCCCTCGATGAGATGGCAACCCCTGCAATTTTTCTCCGCGACTAGTCGACGGCCGTCCACGATGGCCTGAGGCGTCTTGTCCCGCATTTCGAGCGGTACCGGATCCTTCACCAGGCTGACAAGCACGCCCGAAATCGCTTCCACATCCTTGTCGGTGAAGCGGAAGTTCGGCATCTTCAAAAGTTCTTCCGGTCTTTTGACCCGGCCGACATCGAAAATTCGCGGGTCTTTGAGTTTCTGTTCGTACCAGGCACGGCGTGAGTGCTCAATAGGCAGGAAACCGAAATCGAGCTGGGAAATCAGCTTGCTTCCCGCCTCCGTCAATTCCGTTCCGATCGGCTGCGCCTTTTCAAAGCCGGGAACGTTGTGGCAGCCGAAGCAACCGTACCGGCTGATCAAGCGTTCACCGGTATACAGATTCTTCTGTTCCTCGGTCATGCCTTTCAGCTTCTCCCGAGCTTCGATATCGGTGGAATTCGTCCGCAGGAACTCCACAGTCACGTCATCAAGTGCGGCCTGATCGATCTCCGGCAGCGGCTTTTGTTCCCATTCCGGATTCTTCAGCGATGAAAGGTACGCGGCTACATTCGCAGCTTCTTCGTCGGTCAAACGCAGACTCGGCATCTTGGTGTCCGGCCAAACTTGCGTGGGATCCTTCACCCAGTTGTAGATCCAGCTCTGACTGACTTTGCTTCCCTGATTCTCGAGGTTAAATCCGTGCCTGCGGCGGATCTGAGTCTGGTTCGCCGCCTCTTGGATTGGACCAATCGCGTGGCAGCCGAAACATCCGACGGTTTCGACAATCTGCTTGCCGGCTGCCGCATTGCCATTAGTCCGGCCCGGGGGCAACTCCTTCGGTTTCGACTTCGACCAGAGATACTCGGTAATGGCGTTGATCTCGGCGGCATTCCTCTTGTCCCAATACGGACTGCCGCTGTTATTCGAGTTCCACCAGAATTGGGGCATGCGTGCTTGCGATTTGAATTCTTTCGGGTTCTCTAACCATTTCCGTACCCACTGTTTCGTAAGTTTTCCGGAAACGGTCGAAAGATCGGGACCAACCTTGCGGATGTTTTCGTAACCCGGAAGTTTGTGGCAGCCGAAACACCCGTAGATGCGAATGAGATCGCGCCCGCCATTCAGAGCAGCCGCTTGAGGAACTTCGGGACTGGCATTATGGCACTTATAGCAACCGGCCTCGATGTTGTTCATCGTCAGCATTGGCGTTTCGAGGAATTCCTGTTCGTGCCACGAGTACTTCTTCTGCCATTCCTTGCGCTGTTCCTCGCTGCGCGGCATGTGTCCGGCGTTCTGGAAGCTTGTTGCGCGATCCAGGCCGGCATGACAGGTCGTGCAGCCGAAAGATTCCATGGGATGCGGTGATGAGGACGCCAGGTAGAGATCCAGATTCGGGTGTGTTTTAAACGGCTGGGCCGCGTCCTGATAGGTCTTCTGATCGATACCTAAATGACATGTGGTGCAACGATCTACACGCGGAATCGCCTTGAATGGCTGATCGTTGTAGAGGTTATTAACGATGATCTGATTGATGCGCTCGGACGGATTCATGAAATCGAAAACCGGCGCATTCCGGAATGACGTCACGATAATCCCGGGGTTCAGAGTGTACAATCGGGTCGTTAGCCGGGTGTAATCGGTCGACATCGTGTCCAGATCTTTTTGGATCTCATTCCGCTTGCCAACATACTTGTCCAGTTCGGCGTTCGCTTGGCGGATGTCCAGCGTCAGTTTTTCCCCCTGCGCTTTGTAATCGTTCAACTGCTTCTCGGTTTCCTTCAACTTTTCGAAAAGTCTCTGCGCGTTCGAACGTTTGTAAGCGGCTGCTTCTTCGTATTCGTACTTATCGCTGTCGTAGACAGCCTTCGCGAAACGGTAATTTTCATCGGCCGCATAGTACTTCGCGTTCAGATCGCCCAATTGTTTCTGGATTTTGTCGATCTGCGCTTCGTTTTGTTGCTGCTGGGCACGAGCCTGCTGGAGCTGCTGCTGCAGCTGTTGAAATTTAGCGCGATCCAAAGAAGATAAGACCTGCTGTCTATCTCTTTCCGTCCGCTGGATCTGCAAACGGACGAACTCGCGCTGATACCTCTTCCATTCGCGCGAATAGTCCACCAGCACCATTGCCACGGTGAACAGAAAAAGCAAAATGCTCGAAATCGCGAACCACTTATGTAGGTAAATGACTTCGTAAAGACGGTCGCCACGCTTCTCGATGTTTAGCGCGGGAATCCTCTTTGCTGGTGTAGGTATGGGCGGTTTCTTGTGCCCGCCCTCGTTGGGAGTTTCGCTGCTCACAATTTGCTCCGTTGCGTGCCGTCAGATGTTGAAGAAGTACTCGGGAATTCCGATGATGTACTTCAAGTTAAAAAGCCATCGCAGCACCATCTTGATGGGCAGTGCTGCCATTGCCAACAGAAGGAACGTCATCACGTGGAACCGAACCGGTCCGAGCGTCGGATAAAAACCTTTGAACCACTTTTTGGCCAGGAACGGTGGAATCAATAGAAAATAGCCCAGAACAACGATGAACCCAAAAATCTCACGTAAGAAAGCATTTTTGGGCAATCCTCCGTTGTACCCAAGCCATGGGAGGCCTTTAACCCAGATGTATTCGGACAGGTTCACATTTACGAGTGCTTCGAGCTTGTGAATATCCCAGAACTCGTAAGGGCCGAAGAAATTCCAATTGGGACCACGAAGAAAGGTTCCAAGAATCACAAGCAGAATCCAAAGAATCAGGAAACCGAACAAGAATGTCGTAATTTCCCAGCGGCGCTCTCTGAGAGTGAAGTACCCATTTCCTTTCGGATTCGTGTCGATGTACGGAATGGCCATCAACCCGACGATGATGAGTCCAGGGAAAACGACACCTGCCAACCAGGGATCGAAGTATACGAGCATTTCCTGCAATCCAAGGAAGTACCAGGGCGCCTTGGACGGATTCGGTGAGCTGGATGGATTTGCCGGCTCTTCAAGAGGGGCCTGCAATGCCATCGACCAACCGATCAAGACAACCGTTAGAACCACCATGCAGATCAATTCGGTGTACACAAGGTCCGGCCACGTCAGCACTTTGTCAGCGGTTTCTTCCTGTTCGACGAGCGGCTTGCCCTCCGCGATCCGTTGATCGTTTCTTACCGCTTCGCGCAATGCGAACCAGGTGAAAAATGGCACAAGGAAAAGCATGCCGACAATCGGTACGTTGTCGGGCTTTGTCACAATCAACCGGAAGTTCGGGTCCAGCATGCTGATCCCGAGGAAAGCGAACATGCACGCGAACACGATAGCTCCTGATTTGCTCGTGTAGAACCTGTCTGGGTATTTCAGCGAAACCAGAAGCAGAATGGCCGCCGCCGTGATCAGAAAATATGGCGCGGTAATCGCATTGATGATTTCTTTGATAAACATATTTACTTCTCCTGTAGGGGCGCTCTATGAGCGCCCGGGCGGTCATCACTTGAGGCTGCGCGCTATCGCGCTTGCGCTTTGCGGACCGCCCCTACAGTCTTCTGCCTATAGTGGCCCGGATATACCGCCATCACGCCGGATGCGCCAAAAGTGGATGGCCATCAAGAACCCCGCCACCAGAGGCAGTCCGACGCAGTGCAGAACGTAGAAACGAAGCAGCGCCGCTTCGCCGACGAAACGGCCGCCCAGCAAAGCAAATCGCGCGTCACTCTGATTGTTGACGAAGGCGATGTCCCCCAATTTCATAAGAGCGGAACCCGGTCCTTCGTGTCCAGCGAACGGCGTGGCCCGAGCCATATTGCTGCCCACCGTAATCGCCCAGATGGCAAGTTGATCCCAGGGCAACAGATAGCCCGTAAAGCTCAACAGCAGAGTTAGAACGAGAAGGATCACGCCGACATTCCAGTTGAACTCGCGAGGCGGTTTGTAGGAACCGGTCATGAACACGCGATACATGTGCA
>WNGP01022215.1_pt1 | contig 13318 bp, 9 predicted proteins | sample 5407671 | NCBI WGS metagenome assembly WNGP01 (sample SAMN13153381, study PRJNA577476) | soil metagenome | isolation source: 40 cm soil or saprolite under Garry oak tree replicate 2 | place: USA:California | collected 2016-06-15 | reverse complement strand
GTATGCAGTTGTTTAGAACGCATTCCGACCAAATGTTGCCTATGTCCACATTCCCCCTCTCGTTTGCTCGGTCTCTCTGCCTGTTCTGCTGCATGGTTTAAGATCTCTTCCATCATCGTTCTCCCCAGGCAGAGACATGCTTTCAACACACTTTGTTCCAGGGTTTGCAGATCTCCTTCTTTGATGGTTTCTAATTGGTCGATCATCCTGAGCATCTCTTTTTCCGTCTCTTGCAGCAAGACTCTTTTCAGCTTTTCTTTCGTTTCCATGAGTAGGTATCCTCTCTGTTTTCGAGTTTTCATTTACAGATGAGGATACCACCTTTTCCCTTGCACAACCGACAACTTTTTCATACACCCAGTCGATTAGTTCCCGACCGGCCAAAATCAGCTCGTCTTATTCCCATTGTTGACTTGCTAATTACGCTTTTTTCAGGTATGTTCAGAAGAGAAGTGTAACACCTCTACAGCAAAAAATTCGTTTGCCAGTATGCAGTTTGCATTCCCAGTATTGTCACGATTTCCCCGGCCATGCATCTCCATTAATAGCGGCGGGTCTCCATACAGAACGCCCAACGGAGGCAAAACAAGATAGATGGGTAGCGACACTATACCTGCGGCCCAGGCGGTCGAGGCGCTCATTCACAACTATGGAAAGCTGGTGTTTCGAGTGATCTATGGACTCACCGGTGATTACCAGGAGAGCCAGGACCTTACCCAGGACACCTTTCTACAGGCACTGCGAGCCATCGAGGTTGCGCGGCAGGCGAGCGGCGCATACTTTCACGCCAAAGCCTGGCTTTTACAGATCGCTGTCAACACGGTGCGGATGCATCGCCGGCGGCGCAACCTCGTACGCTTTGTGCCATTCTCTTCCCTGCACGAAGAGCGACAGGAGGAGAACCAGGGTGAACTGGTGGGCGAGCGCCCTGCTCCGGTGCAACCTGCCGGGTATGGCATGGAGGGTGCAGCCGCAGACCCTGCTGAGATTGTTGCTGAACGCGATGCCATTCGGCACACGCTGGCACAACTCCCGGTTGCTTTCCGCCTGTGTTTGCTCCTATCTGTCGTTGGAGGGCTATCCGCACGCGAGATCGCCAGGCTGCTGCATTTACGTGAGGACGCCGTACGCCAGAGGCTTGTAAGAGCCAGAAAGCTGTTTCAGCGCCTCTACCTGGAGGAGAGTGGAGAGGCCATCATCGATGATGCCTCGCTTACACCGCGGGCAGAGACGCGAGACAGGCGGTTCACGAGGGCGACCAGATTACCACACGTGATGACAGCGGCAGCGGGGGTCTCGTAAAGGTGCAGAGACAGCCCGTTCGAAAAAGGAGGACAAACCATGAAAGGGAGTCCACTGCCGGGGGTGAACGCGCGTTCACCCCCGGCAGTGGACTTTTACCCTTGAGACCCCGTGCGCTTTATGTCATACTGAAAGCAACCTCTCAAATGGATATTTAGCAACAAGGGGGTTGCGCGTATGCGAGTTGGAGTTGGATTGCCTTCGGGCATCGCTGGCGCACATAGCCAGCTTATTTTGGATTGGTCGAGGCGAGCGGATGAAGGGCCTTTTTCGAGCCTGGGCGTAATCGACCGGCTGGCCTATGATAGCTTCGAGCCGCTTACCACGCTGGCCGCAGTCGCTGCCGTTACACAGCGCGTCAAACTGGCGACCACTATTGTAATCGGGCCATTGCGCAACGATGCTCTACTGGCGAAAGCTGCTGCGACGGTCGATGCGCTCTCGCAGGGCAGGTTAGTATTGGGGCTGGCCATCGGCGCGCGTCACGAAGATTACGAAGTAGCAGGTATCGACTATCGCAGCAGGGGCAAGCGTCTCACCGAACAGCTGATCGCGCTGCGTTCGCTGTGGGAGGACAGCACGATTGGCCCGAAAACTGCACGGCAGCGCGGCCCTGACCTGTTGATTGGCGGGTTAAGCGACCGGGGTTATGCACGTATGGCGCGTTACGCTGATGGCTACGTCCATGGCGGCGGACCGCCCAGGGCCTTCGCGCGCTCGAACAACACACTGACCTGGAAAGCACGCTCAACGCCTACGAACTGGAGCGTAAGCCTGTCGTCGAGGTCTTCCAGCGGGCAGCCTCCGAAAGTCAGACCTATTTTGAGACCCTCAAACGTTATCTCGGTCTCGAACCGGTACAATTCGCCTTTCAATTGCTCACGCGCAGCGGGCGCATTACCTATGATGATCTGCGCTTCCGCGACGTGCGCTTTGGCGAAGCGGTAGATCGCTGGCACGCGCAGCAAACAAAACCGGCCGGCGAGAGCGTACTCCCATCCGAGCAACAACCACAGCGCCTGTTTTCTCCGGCACCTATGTTTAACCCGCTACAACTGCGTTCACTCATCATACCCAACCGTTTCGTACTTGGCCACACAGTTGAGGGTACACCCTCAGGTCCGCCGGACAGAGAACACCCAGACCTGCCAGATCACGGTATTTTGGAGAATGCCGGGTATGCCCGGCTTCTCAAAGATACTTACAGTGGCGCTGGCCTGGTGCTGGTTGGACCCGTCGCCGTTTCAGCAGAGGGACGCATTACGCCACGCTGCGCAGGCGTGTATACAAAGCTGCAAGTTGAAAGATGGGCGGAACTTGTCGAGGGTATACATAGCCTGACGCGACAGAAAATAGCTATAGAGTTAAACCATGCCGGCAGGCGGGCTTCGACGCGGCCTCGCGCTGAGGGGCTGGACAGGCCATTGCGCCAGTATAACTGGCCGTTACTGTCGGCTTCAGCTATCCCCTATGGGAGAAGCAGCCAGGTTCCAAAAGAGATGGTGCGCCAGGACATGGAGCGAGTTTGCCAGGAATTTGCGCGCAGCGCCAGGTGGGCATTGGACGCAGACTTCGATCTATTGCAACTCAATATGGCGCATGGCTATCTCCTGGCGAGTTTTCTCTCGCCCCTCACCAACCGGCGCGACGATGAATATGGAGGGACCCTGGAGCAGCGTATGCGTTACCCTCTGGACATATTTGATGCTGTGCGTGCGATCTGGCCTGCCGACAAACCGTTGTCGGTCGCGCTCAACGCCAGCGATTGCATTGAAGGTGGGGATGACCACCGAGGATGCGGTCATCGTCGCCAGGGCGTTGAAGGAGCGCGGATGTGATATAATTGCGGTGCAAGCGGGCCAGACCACCGACGACGGCGAACCAGCTTACGGGCGTGGTTTTTTGACCGCCTATAGCGACCGTATCCGCAACGAAGCCGGTATGCCGACCATCGTCGGGGGCTATCTGACCACCAGTGACGAGGTGAATACCGTCATCGCCGCGGGTCGCGCCGACCTGTGCATCGTCGAACCCCTGGACGCATAAAAAAAACAACCGCACAAGGCTATTTGTTGGAGGTCACACTTTATGGCAGGCGATCAAACTCTCGTTCTTTCGGGAAAGCGCGCCGTCGTCACCGGCGCGGGTCATGGGATCGGGCGCAGCATCGCGCTCGCGCTCGCCAATGCTGGCGCGGATGTCGCGGTTACGGCTCGTACCGGTTCGGAACTCGATGCACTTGTCGGTGAAATTTCGGCGCTGGGTCGTCGCAGTCTGGCGGTTTCCTGCGATGTCACGGATGCCGGGCAGGTAAAGCACATGGCATCAACACTGCTTGAGGGTCTGGGTGGAGTCGATATACTCGTCAATAACGCTGGCAATGCTGGCAGCCATAAATTCCTCACCCATCCAGACGAACTCTGGCATCTACGTGTCCAAAGCCTTCGCGCCAAAGCTGGTCGAACAACGCTCTGGCCGTATCATTACCATTGCCTCTATCGCCTCTCGCGTTGGTGGCGGGTATATTGCAGCCTATACCGCCGCCAAGCACGGCGTGCTGGGTCTGACGCGCGCCCTGGCCGTAGAACTGTTGCCATATAACATCACGGTCAACGCTATCTGCCCCGGTTACGTGGATACGCCCATGACCGATGGCAGCGTCGCCAATATCTCGGCTCGGACCGGTTTGGTGACGTGGATTGGACACGAAAGAAGGCCCCTGGCTCATGCATAATCCTATAAGAAGTTGGTAGCGGCTCTGGTCATTGTTACCAGTTCTCAGGCCGATTCGGTAATTGACTTCAATAAAATCCACCAGCAAGAAGCGGTGAAAAAAACCTGAGGTGAGATTCATACAAGGAGGTGAATAGATCTCGACTACACTACCATATCCTCAACCATATCTCCACCCATTTCCTACTGGCAAAGAAGCAAGCTATCAAGCACGATTGTACTCAAACACATCGCTTTATTTTAGAAAGTGAGAATGCTCTATGCTTGAATCCGCAGCGTCTAGAGAAGAAGAGCAGAAGGCGCAATTGCTCCCACTGCCGGAATCCCAACAGGTTTCCGACCAACTATCCATCGCCGAGCCCCCTCCCCTGTCGCTGGCTGCACCGCCTACGACGCCGCTTCCAGTTGTTCCGTCCACCCCACCCCCTCTAATACGTACCGAACGGAAGACGCAAGTACTGCCATCGCTACCATCCCCACCCGTTGAAGCAGAACCTACAGAAGACATTCACACCTATCGCGTCGAACAACTTCAAGCTATGACTGCTAAACAGCAGAAGCAGTATGTGGTGCTAGTACTTCTGTGGGTTTTGGTGAACCTCTATTTCTGGTACTGGTGGCTCCAGGCAGGAAATGTTGGTAATCCAGCGCTGTTCACTCTCCTGTCTCTTGCTTTCTTCTATGAAGGGACCTTGCTCCCTTCATTTTACACCTTTTTTGTGGGTTGGATGCGCCGTCCCAGGTGGACTGACGCAAATCTGGCTGAACGAGCGGGTATCCTCAAGAGAGTAGCCGTTATCAGCCTGACCGTTCCTGGCTCGGAAAGTTTGGAGATCGTGAAACGGCAGATGCTGGCTATGAAAAACATCAGCTACCCTCATGAAAGCTGGATTTTGGTGGACAAAGTGCATTCTCCAGAAATTGAAGCATTCGCCACGTCCATTGGTATCTTCTATTTTTCGCGCCACGATGTTGCCACCTGGGGTCAAGAACAGGTAGATGCCTGGAACCAGTCACACCCCCCCTTCAAAGCCAAAACGAAAGCGGGTAATGTGAATAGTTGGATTGATGCCTATGGCCATCAGTATAGCCACTTTACCCAGTTAGACATCGATCATATCCCTATCCCCTCCTACCTTGAGAGAGTGCTCGGCTTCTTTCTGGATCCAAAGGTGAAGTGGGTCCAAGCTCCAAGTGTGTATGGAAACCTGGGTGAGTGGACCGCTCGAGGCTCTGCCGAGCAGGAGTCAGTGCTCCAGGGCCCACTACAAATGGGCTTTTTCGGATTCTGTCGCACGCCTTTCATTATCGGGAGCCATTGTACCTATGACATGGCAGCTATACGCGGAATCGGTGGGTTTCAGCCGACACGCGCTGAGGACCATCTTGATACGGTATTTTTAGCAGCACAGGGATACGAAGGGGTCTTCCTACCTGAAGTGATTGCTGTCGGCGACGGACCTGAGAACTTTGAGACCTATGTAGCGCAACAATTTGCATGGGCGTTCTCGATGATCCAGGTCCTTTTCACTTTCACCCCAAAACGTATCAAGAATTACACCCCACGCCAGACAGTTCAGTTCCTGTTTGTGCAGACGTGGTACACATTCTGGTCTATGACTATGCTCATGCTGTTCACATTACCGCTCATCACACTCTTTACCAACACGCCGATAGCACGCGTAAGTTACTGGCAATTCCTCCTCCATTGCCTGCCAATAAGCGTCATGGGATTTATCATCTGGCTATGGAGCCACCCCTGGCACCTTCCCCAAAATGTGGATTTGAGCTGGCGCGGCATTCTGTTGCACATTGCCCGCTGGCTGATTGTGTTCGGTGCCTTTATCCAGGTCATCCTGGGTGTGCAAAAACCATATATGATCACGGTAAAAGGGCTGCAGCAAGGAATAAAGAGGCCATTTTCACTAGCACCACATTATCCTTATTTTTTCCTGATAGGCCTATCGCTTGGCGCCTGTTGGTTCTATCTAGCTACCGTTGGCCAGAGCGACTCCCAGGGCTACCTGCTCTTTGCCCTGCAGGGTGCTGTCGTCCTCCTTCTCCCCTTTATTACTGCTCTTATCAAAGATATCACTGATATGCTGGAAGGAGGCATTCATATCATACATTGTCTACGACTGCGTATAAAACCTTTACTGCTGCTCACCGGTATACTCACGGCATTTTTCTGGACGGTAAGCCTGGCAGTCGGCGATATCTACGCTGCGCTGCTGCTTACAAAGTAAATAGCCGGGGCGACTACGCCCCGGAGGCCTGGCCTACCAGGGAGCAGTTACGCGCCATTGTTTATTGTGAACTGCTCTGCTATACTACCCGTGTGGAACGGTCCAACGTCTCCTTGTTTGTGGAGGAATGACAAAATGAGTTCTTCTAGACTGCTTAAGGTAATGATCGGTGTACTGATCGTGTTAGCACTCCTGGCAATTCTTATAAATAGCAGGTTGCTGACAAATAGCAAGCCGGTGAGTTTACAAGCGACGCCTTCTCCCACCACTCCCACGCCCGCCATAAGAGCAACCGCCACTCTTAGCGTTGCTGGTACGCAATGGGGTGTGAGCACATGTTATCTCGGTGCAGTAGAAGGAAGCAGTCGTTTCAATATCGCCGATTTGCAGGACCTGGGCATAAATACCTATCATCTCTATGGCGGCATGTCGCGTTGGGAAGCTCAGGACGATAGCGGCACTTATGGGGTTCCAACGATCAATCAGATCAAGGCTGACCCCAACGTGATCAATTGGAAGTGGTGGGATAACGTCATGACCAACCCTCCCCTGGGGAGCGATTACTCGTGGAGTCCAGCCATTCCGCGATGGAACGGGAATGCCCGCACACTTTTCAGCGCATTAAAGGCTGCTCACATACGGGTCATCATCTCCTTACGGAATCAAGATGATCAGGGGGAGCCGAAATGGGTCAACAATCCTCCGACGACCGCTGCGGACTGGAATGAATGGTGGGAGCATGTTTTTGCCACCGTTTACTGGCTGAATGTACGCAACGACTATGACGTCAACGACTTCGAGATTTCCAATGAGCCAAACATCAGCCAGCAGGGGTGGAAAGGGAGCGAGGGCCAATACTTCACGTTCGCTCAATACACCTACGACGCTATCAGTTACGTGTACCACAAGTATTTGCCGGGGCGCGCGTACTATGTGTATGCTCCCGCGTCATCCCCAGGGAAATCAGGCGCTACATGGCCTAAAGATGTGATCTACGACATTCCGAGCTACTTCAATAGTATGGCCTTCCACTCCTATGATACAAGCATTAACAATTCCGTAGAGCAAGTCCATGCCTGGATGAACGAAGCTGGCCACTCCGATTACCCGATCTGGCTGACCGAGTGGGGAACCTACACAACTAACAAATACAATTCGGTTCCATTCGGCATTAGCCTGATTAACAATCTTATGTACGGTTCGCGCCCAGGTAATGATTATGTGTATGGCAGTCAGATCTTCTCACTCTATGATTGGGGCAAAGCAGCTCTTGGGCTGATAAGTTATACCGGCGTACGAAGGCCTGACTACTATGCAATGCGCATGGGTATTCGTGCGCTTCAAGGTTGTCGTCCTACTTATCAGAGCACAACGAGTACGAGCGCCTTGCTGGCTATCACCACCAGGGACGCAGCAGGCAATATTTATCTGCTCGTCACGAACCAGGGCAGTTCCTCCTCGTCTACTGTAGACGCCGACCTTTCCTCTTTAATCGCCACCGGTTCTGGCACAATGTGGCAGTTTGATGCAGGACACATGGACACGATCGTTGGTCACCCTACCCTGAAGGACGGCCATATACTGTTCACTATTCCTGCCGATAGTGCACTTCTCATTAAATTTGCATGAATTAGCCACGCTTTTTGATAGAAGAGGGATTGTGTTTACCACCAAGGAGATGTACTGCATGGCACTGCCTACCTGGAAGCAAATCTCACGCCTTAGGACGAGCTTCAATATACTTCTCAGTGTTTACCTTGCCATGATCTCATTTTCATGTGGAAGTGTCCAGCCAGTTAGCATTAGTATCTTGGGCAAACAGTGGGGAGTAAGCACCTGTTATATAGGTGCGGTAGAAGGCAATACCCGCTTTAACATCGCCGACATGCGGGACCTGGGAATCAACACCTACCGCATCTATGGAGGTATGTCGCGTTGGGAATGGCTGGACGATGATGGTGTCTACGGCTCTCCATCTATCGCAGCGATCAAGAGCAATCCCAATGCGATCAACTGGTCGTGGTGGGACAGGGTGATGACCAACCCGCCGGGTGAACAGGCCCATATCCGACCTATTTTGACCCTGCGCAACCAGGACCCCACTCATAGACCAGTGTGGGCACAACGTCTCAACCCCCCCAAAACGGCGGCAGACTGGAACGAGTGGTGGGAGCATGTCTTCGCCACCGCGTACTGGCTAAACGTGCGCAACAACTATCACGTGGATGACTACGAAATTCATAATGAGCCTGACGTGCCTGCCCAAGGCTGGGCGGGCACGCTGTCCGACTACTACCGGCTTGTCCAGTACGCCCACGATGCCGTTGATTACGTCTACAAGACGTACTTGCCTGGTCGGACTTACCACCTCTACGCACCAGTGGCTCCCGCAGGCAACTGGGTCTCTGAGGTACTCAAGCATGTTCCCAGCTTTTTCGATACGGTGGATTTCCATAGCTATGATCGGGATATTAGCAGCTCCGTGGAGCAGAGGCATATCTGGATGAATACCACCGGCCATCCTAACTACCCGCTCTGGCTAAGCGAATGGGGAACCTATACTGGAGGATACGACCAGGTCTCCTTCGCAATCAACCTGATTGACAACCTGATTCGCGTCTCGCGACCCGGTAATGACTATGTATATGGGAGCAATATATTTGCGTTGTACGACTGGGATACCCAGAGCCAGGGGCCCCTCCAAGGCCTGGTGGCGGGAAATGGGAAACGAACCGTTAGTTACTATGCATTCCGGCTTGGCATCCGTGCCCTTCAGGGCTGTCGCCCCACCTATCGCAGTACTACTGGCAACTCAAACCTGATGGCTATCACAACCAAAGACGAGGAGGGTAATATCTACCTGCTTGTCTCAAACCAGGATAAAATCAACTCATACAATGTAGATGCCGATCTTTCTGCCTTACTGATAGGCCCCAGCAGGGCCGCAACGTGGCAGTTCGACGCATTTCACATGGATGAGTTAGTGACCAACGCGGCATTAAGCAACGGCCACGTTACCTTTACGATCCCCAGTGAAGCAGCGCTGCTTTTCAAGTTCTCCCACTCCTGAATCTCCTGCGAGGCAAGCTCGCTACGACTACTGCTTTACCTGGTGGCGAACTGGTATGTGGACACGGGCACCACATCCAGGGCCAACAGGAGATCCCGGTGCGTAGCTACAGTATCCATACCTTTGCATTGCTGTACACTACATCTGTTGGATCACTAGTGCGATCATATGGACTGGCTACGAGGCCTATCTGACCAAGGTTGTAGGTGTTATCGGTCACGCTGGCGAGTTGTTGATGATTCGCGTAGAGTGTGATAGTGGTCCCCATTGCCACCACCGCCAGGAGGTTGGTCTTGTTCAGCCCCTGAATGATTGAAGAGCTGAATTTTCTTACTAACGGCTTACACGTCTGCCCACAGGCGAAGAGGCTGTAGTACCCATTTTGGGCGACATAGAATACGTAGTATGCATTGTTCGCACTGTCGGCGCGAAAGATCATCCCGCCAACATCGCCCATGGTAATCGTCATCTGTACCTCATAGGCGAAGTTACTGAAATTAGTAGCCTGGGCGAAGCAATGTTCGAGATTACGCGTATTTGTGGCGATTACATGGTAGACGCCGGCGATGAAGGCACAGATATTTGTCCCTTTCTCCCACCCGCTGCCGCTGCTCTCATCATGCAAGCGGTCATAGAGGGCCAGTGTCCCGCTCCCCGGAGGATAGGGGTTGGGGTTAGCCGCAATAAATGAAGCGGTTGCTGTCGCGTTGGCCGCGGCAGTAGCCATAGCCTGAGCAGTAGCGGTAGCGTTGGCATTAGACGTTGCTATCTGATTGGTTTCCGTGATATAGAAAAAGGTTCCAATGCTTCCTCCAACTATGAGTAAGGGCAGTATGATCAGCAGTAGAGCCCTAGCCCGTGAGAGACCCTTGCGTTGCTGCGTGCCTCGCCTTACACCAGGGAAACTGGAGGAAGAAGGTGTTACTGCATCCCTGACGCTACCACCAGATATAGAAGATGGTGTAGCAGGCAGGGTGGCGAGGTCAGCTTTTTCCTGATTACTATCAACCGGTGCAGCATCACCTGCCGGGTGATCGATTAAGTAGGTTTCGTCTGCTGAAGCGGTCTGTGGGATCGAAGGGTGGGAACCCGTTCCTTTTGTACGATCAATGGCTAGAGTTATTACAAGCGTTTCTGGGGGTTGGGCAGGGTCGGCTGCTTCACCTTGACCTTCCAACCGGATAACCTGGCCCTCATACGCTCCAGCTTGTATAGGTACGCTAACACGTCGTCCACCTGGAAGTGTCAATATCCGCATGCTGCCAGTCCTTGCTTCCTGCTCACTGATGGCAAGAACCCCGTAAAGTTCGCTGCTCGGTTGATTTAGTGGTAGGGGTGTGATGGGATCGGGAAACGGACCCATCTGTGTTATCGCCTGCTGAAAAGCACTGGCAAACCCCGAGACGCTAGGGAAGCGTTCTTCTGGTTTCTTTGACAGCGCCCGCATGATGACAGCTTCGATTGCTGGCGGAATACGCGAATTGACTGTGCTGGGCAGTGAAGGTCGCTCATTCATATGCATATACATCATCTGCTCCAGGCTACCCTGAAAAGGTGCTCGCCCGGTGAGAAGCTGGTAGACCATCACCGCAAGAGCATACTGGTCGGTTGCAAACACGGGGCGACCTCGCCACTGCTCAGGAGCCATGTAGGCTGGTGTGCCTCGAATAGTAGCACTCACATTGGAGGTAGCAGAGTAGAATCTCGCTATGCCAAAATCAGCCAGGAGAAGATCGGGATAGTTCGGATTCTCTTTTCTGATTCGCAACAGGAAATTGGAGGGTTTGACGTCCTGGTGAATGATCTGGTGGCCATGCGCGTGCTGGAGGGCAACGGCGGCCTGATCTAATAAATGGGCTGTTTGCTGCAGAGTGATTCCTCCCACCCCACCTCGTTGCCGTACCCACACCCCAAGAGAGCCTTCCGGGCGAAACGGCATGACTATATAGGTGATCTTCATTGCATCTATAAGATGCTCGCCGTAATCAAACAGAGGCAGGATATTCGGATGATCCAGCTTAGCGATGGCCCTCACTTCGCGGAGGAAAAGAGTGTCCGTTTCCCTACTCGCTTCTGGAGAAAGGGTTGCCTCATCCCGTACCACCTTGATAGCCACCTGTTGCCCGACACGTGGATCTTCTGCAAGGTAAACCTCACCCATGCCACCACTGCCAAGCAATTGCAAGAGGTTATACCGATTAATTCGTTGTCCTTCGAGACGCATGGCATCCACCCCGTTCGTCTTCTTGAAAAATACCTTTGCATTGTACAGGCAGATTTTTCGCCGACAATAGTATAACACATGCATTGATAAAGTGAAAGTACGTTGTCCTGGTACCGCACCCTATGCTGAAGCATTCCTTGCTGCATATGTTGTACTATCCTCGTCGAGAGCATTTCCTAACTCAAAAAAGTAGGGTAAACTGACGCTAGGTGAGGCGAGAGACCATTCCATTCCGGGGGCAAACTGGCAGCTTGCTATGAAAGTACCATCTGGCTTTCCTTCCTCAACCGATGCCGATATACTCTGTGAAAACGATCATTGCAGCAGAGGAAAGGCATGAGCAGCACAGATCAGAGTGTGCAGGTGTATCAACTCCGCATCTGGATACGCCACATCAGTCCCCAGATCTGGCGCCGCCTGCTCGTGCGCAACGACAGTACGATTGCCCAGCTTCATGACACGCTGCAAATTGCGTTCGGCTGGACGGATGAGCATTTGCACCGATTCCTTATTCGCGGGAAACCATACGGGATTGGGAGATCCGGAGGGATCAGCTTCGACGACAATCCGCACCAGGTCCGGTTGCAGAACTTCCACTTCCGCTGGAAGGAAACGTGGGTCTATGAATATGATCTGACTGACTGGTGGCAACATGAGATTCGTCTGGAACAGGTTCTCCCCTTTGATCCCACGAAGCAGTATCCCCTCTGCGTCGCAGGGAAACGACGCGGGCCAATCGAGGACTGCGGCGGCCCTCGGGCCTTTATGGAACTGCAAGACGAGTATCCCCTATGGAAGGTGCTGCCGCAGTTTGCACAGTTTCTCCTTGACCATGGTGACGATCTGGATGATTACCCGGACGAACTCCGACGCCTGGCCTACTGGGTTGTCCGCGAGGACTTTGATCGGCGAGCCGTCAATCATCGCCTGGCTGAATATAGTGCTGGCCAGACAAGAGAGAAAGGAAGTTCTGATGCGTATCCGAGTACAGGTACTCATTGAATCAGACCAGGAGGCTACTCCTTCCCATGTCGAGGAAGTGGCCTGCTTCGAGCGTGATCACCTCTCGCCAGAAACCCTTGGGTTACGACTGGAGGAAGCCAAACAGCTGTTGGCTGGCGTCCAGCAGGTCATGACGGCCCACCAAATCGAGGAGTATGTGGAGCAACAATGCCAGTGTTCCCACTGTGAGCAACTCCTTGCTTACAAAGGACACCACCAGATCGGTGTGCGCACCCTTTTTGGCAAACTCACGCTCTCCAGTCCACGCTTGTATACCTGTCCCTGCCAACCCCGAACGTCTCGTAGTTGGAGCCCAGTTGCCGCGCTCTTCCCCGAGCGCAGCACCCCAGAGCTGCTCTATCAGGAGGCCCGGTGGGCCTCGCTGTTGTCTTATGGCGTAACGGTCAAGTTCCTGGGCGATCTTCTGCCGATGGAGCATCAACTGAGTACCTCAACTATCACACGCCACGTTCACCAAGTCGCCGAGCGTCTCGAAAGCGAACTGGGCGACGAGCAACCTTCGTTTATCGAGGGATGCCCTGACCAGTGGTACAAATTGCCGGAACCGGCTGCGCCCCTTGTGGTCAGTCTTGATGGTGGCTATGTTCACGCACGCTCGAAAGAAAGCCGCAAAGATGGATCATTTGAGGTGATTGTGGGCAAAAGCACCACCGGAGAAGGAGCGACGACCCGGTTCGGGTTGGTTTCTAGCTACGACACCAAACCGAGACGGCGATTGTT
>WNGP01003414.1_pt1 | contig 13319 bp, 8 predicted proteins | sample 5407671 | NCBI WGS metagenome assembly WNGP01 (sample SAMN13153381, study PRJNA577476) | soil metagenome | isolation source: 40 cm soil or saprolite under Garry oak tree replicate 2 | place: USA:California | collected 2016-06-15 | reverse complement strand
TCCGTGCCGCTTTTGTGGGGGCTCAATGTGTTGACCATGGCGGTGCCAGGATTCGCAATGTCGGCCGCGGTGATCGCCGCGGTTAGAGCCGTGATCGCGCCGCTCGAGTTTTTCACAGGGGTCGTCGTGCGGTTCTGGCCGTTCCACTGAACGACGGTTTGGTCTACGAACCCGCCTCCATTCACCGTCAGCGTGAAGGCCGGCCCGCTGGCAAAGGCATCGGCAGGAGACAGGAACGTCACAACTGCGCCGGTGTTCGGCTGGAACGTGTTGTTGTAATCGTTGCAACTCGTTGCGACAACTGGAGCCAAAGCAACGGCCGCCACTGCCAGAAACCGCTTCATTGGAAAAACCCCTTCTTTCTCCTGCGGACGACGGGGAAGCCCGCGGCGTCACAACGTTTTTCGATGAGATGCGCGCGGGACGTTGACTGCCCCGGCGACTAAGATTCGGCCCGAAGGCGCCTGCGAGTGTCCTGCCCCCGCTGTTGTGACCCGCGCAACCCTTCATCATTACCATTCCGGGTTTCGCAGGTCAATTGGCGGGTGAAGTCGCCGGGAGGTCCAGAGCCGCGAGCGAGGCGCGAGCCAACTCCACGATGTGCTGGCGGCAGTCGGGATCGCGGAGCGGGAGAGCTGCGGCTGCTCGGAAAGACTCGGCCGCTTGCGGCTTGCGATTGAGCTTGGCGTAGAGATCGCCCTCGAGGAGCAGAAACGCGGGATTGGAGGGTTATTGGCGGACCAGCGGCTCAAGGATTTCGAGGGCGCGCTGGTATTGCTGGTCGTAGTTGCGCAAATTTTTCGCCAGATAAAACCGGGCATCCTCACGCACGAGAACTCCCTGCGTCATGGCGCGCTCGAGCTGGCGGATCCCTTCTTTCTTGGAGCCGCCCGGGATGCCCATGAAGAAGCGCAGGACTTTGGCGATGGCCGAGAGCGTGTCCACATAGTAGTTATAGAGGCCGAGGCCGAGGTCGGCGTCGGCAAGGTCGGGCTCCAAAGCCAAAGCGCGAAGAAGATGTTCGCGGGCGCGGACGCCGGCCCGCGCGGAGCCGCGGTGCTCGCCGAAGAGCGCGAGGATGCGGGAGCGGAGCGCGTAGCCCATGCCGGCGTAAAAATGAGCTTCGGCCGTTTGCGACTTTGCGAGCTGCGCATCGGCCAGTTTGATTTCCTTAGCAATCAGTTGGAGATAGACAGCGTCTTCGCGCTGCTTGTTGCGCTTCCAGGCATCGGTCATGCCGTATTTGAATTCGGCCGACTCGCAATAAATCTTCCACCAGCGCGCCTCGGCTTCGAGGAGATAGCCGAGCGGATGCTCAGGCTGCTCGCGCTGGAGGCTCTGAAACTCCTCGATGGCCGCGTCCGGATCGCCGGCGTAGAGTTTTTCCAAACCTGCGGCGGCGCCGGCTGGAACGTTCAGCCTGGCACGAGCGGCCCCTGGAGCGAACAGACACACTCCGAATAAGAATGCCGCCGATCTGCTTCGCGAGAGGATACCGTTCATGATGAGGTTGCGGAACGCACCGTTCGAAGCCGTCTGCGGTAGTTTAAGACGTTTGTAGAACTCGGCAAAGCCAAAGCACGTTTGCGGACGGATTTCGCGCCGGTTGTAAACGGATGTTATTCTCGCCATTGTTTTATGTGACCGCCCCGATTTTATCGGCGTAAACTCCGCAAGCGGTCAACCCCTTTTTGCACCGATGAGCCGACCTACCAGCCCAAGGGCCAACCCCGGCGAAGCGACGGGCCTTGAACGCGGCCTCGGTCTGCGTGAAGCCGTGGCTCTGAACATGATCGAGATGGTGGGGATCGGCCCGTTCGTGGTGATTCCACTGGTGATCAAGGCGATGGGCGGGCCGCAGTGCCTGCTGGCGTGGGCGGCGGGAGCGGTCTTGGCGCTGCTCGATGGTTTCGTGTGGTCCGAGCTGGGCGCGGCGATGCCGCTCGCCGGAGGCAGCTACGTTTTCCTGCGAGAGGCGTATGGCCCGGGCCGTATGGGGCGGCTGATGTCGTTTCTCTTTGTCTGGCAAACTCTAATTCAGGCGCCACTCAGCCTTTCATCAGGCGCAATTGGGTTCTCGCAATATGCCTCATACCTGTATCCGCTGGGAAAGTATGGAGAGAAGGCAGTTTCGGGCGCACTGGTGATTGTTCTGGTCATTCTGCTCTATCGCAAAATCACTTCGATCGGAAGAATATCGGTGTTTCTGTGGGTGGGTGTGGTGGGTACAATTCTGTGGCTCATTTGGGGCGGAGCGACGCATTTTCAACCTCGCCTGGTTTTCACCTACGCGCCGGGGGCCTGGGATTTTTCCTGGCTCTTCTTCGCGGGGCTGGGCTCGGCCACGGTGAACACAATCTATACGTATTGGGGCTACTATAACATCTGCCACCTCGGCGGAGAGATTCGCCAGCCCGAACGCAACATTCCCCGCGGTATTTTTCTCTCCATCGGCGGCATCGCCATTTTGTATCTCGCCATGCAGACGAGCATCCTGGGGGTTCTGCCGTGGCAGCAGGCGCAGGATTCCCCCTTCATCGTGAGCGCATTTGTTGAGAAGCTGTACGGCGCGGGAGCGGCGCGGTTCGCCACAGTCATGGTGCTCTGGATCGCATTCGCGTCGGTCTTTTCCTCGCTTCTTGGCTATTCGCGAGTGCCCTATTCGGCGGCGCTGGATGGAAATTTCTTTCGCGTCTTCGCCCGCGTGCATCCGAAAAAACACTTCCCGCATGTGTCGCTGCTGTTTCTGGGCGGCCTGACATTTGTATTCAGCTTGCTGTTCAAACTGAAGACAGTGATCGCGGCAGTGCTGGCCATGCGGCTGATCGTGCAGTTCATCGGGCAGGCTGTTGGCGTGATACTGTTGCGCAGGCGTTGGCCTGCGGAGCGGCTACCGTTTAAGATGTGGCTGTATCCGCTGCCGGCCTTGCTGACGATCGCCGGGTGGGTATGGCTCTTTTTGCGGACGGGAATGGCGGTCTGGTGGGGGTTGTTTGTGATTGTCCTGGGTCTGGCGGTATTTCTGGTGGAATCGCGGCTCCGCGGCGAATGGCCATTTGGCGCGCCGAGTTCGGAGGCCGAGCGATGAAACTCCCGACATCGAGGGGTCTGCGCAGCGCACTTGTCTCTTCCTTTGGGCTCTGTGTTGCTTGTTTGCCGGCGGCCGCGCAATTCCCGCCCGCGCCGGGGACCGGGCCGGGCCTGGCGGAGACGATCGAGGCAATCGAGAGCGCACGCGTCACGACGCGCATTCTCTACGTCACGGCGCATCCGGACGACGAATCGGCTGCGGTGCTGACGTATCTGGCGCGAGGGCTGCATGCCGACGTCGCGCTGCTTTCCCTCACGCGCGGCGAAGGCGGCCAGAACGCCCTCGGGCCGGAGCAGGCGCCGCAGCTCGGCTTGATTCGCACGCAGGAGCTGCTGGCGGCCACTCGCGGCTATGGAGCAAAGCTCTTTTTTGCGCACGCACCTGATTTCGGCTACTCGAAGACGCCGGAAGAAACCATGAAAGTCTGGGGCAATCAAGTCCTCGACGACATGGTGCGCGTGATGCGCACGTTTCGGCCGCACATCGTCATCAACAACTGGGGGGACGTACACGCAGGACATGGACACCATCAGGCCGCAGGCCTGCTAACGCCGAAGGCCGTGCAGATGGCTGCGGACGAGAAGGCGTTCCCCACGCAGCTTCGGGAAGGCCTCGCGGTCTGGGGCGGCGGAAAGCGTGCGGTCCTGATCCTGGGGCTCGAGCGGGGTACGGAGAAGCCGAGCGGTTACATTCTTCCGCTGGACGATGTGTCGCCACTTTGGGGCAAGACCTGGCGGGAGCTGGGTCTCGATGCCTTCGTGAACCATCGCACACAAGGAATCGCCGGCTTTCTCGGGTCGCCGTTTCTTCGCCGGCCGGTCGCCCTGCGCCGGGCGGACGGCGGGGCGTTCGATCCGGCGGCGCTGGCGAAACCTCTGCGCACACTCGGCGAAGAGCTGGAGGGCCTGGGATACAAACTGGACCCCGACCTGCGCGCGGCGCTTCCAACCGCCGAGCGAGACATCGAACAAGCTCGCTCGGCGGCGCTGGCTTTGGAGTGGAAAAGAGCAGCGCAAAATCTTGCGCACGCCGTGGAGCGAATCGACGCCGGCCGGCTGCCGGCGCATAACCCCGTGCGGGAGGAGCTCGAAAGGGTGAGCGTGCGGCTGGAGAAGGCGCTCACTTTGACGGCGGGATTCGATCTCGACGCGAAGGCGGACCGCAGCGAACTCGTGGCCGGCGAGACTTTTCATGTAACGACATCCTCGAGGTGCCGCCAGGAAGTGAAATGCGTGATTGGAGATCCGGCGCTGCACACACCGGACTTGAAGCCGGTCCAGCGGCAATCTGGCACGGCGCAGCAAGCGCAATTCGAGGTGACAGTGGGCCAGCCTGTTTCCCCGCCCTCGGAATGGGACCAGCTGCTGCCGGTTCCTCCGCCCCTCTTCGAAGTGAGCCAACCGGTGACGATTGAGGACTTCCAGATAAACGAGGAATCGCCGGTAACCCATATCCAGGCAAGCTCAACGCGGGTGGACAAGGTTCCGCTGCGGATCGTGCCAGCATACACGTTAGCCGTCGAGCCAGGGCAGGCGATCGAGGTGCTTTCCCGGCGGAGAAAACCGTTCGATGTGTTCCTCCGAGTCCACTCGTACGCGACGCAAGCGGCGAAGGTGACGGCAGGGGTGGACGCCCCCGCGGGATGGAAAACCGGCGCTCCGCTGACGGCGGAATTCGCTGGCGCGGGCGATCGCTACGTCCGGCTGAGCGTGAATCCACCGGAAAAACTCGCGGCCGGAACCTACAAACTCTCCGTTTACGCGCGGCGCGGCGCAGATCGTTCGTCGGCAAGCCCGGACGGCGAAAAATTCACCACATCCGTTGAGCCTCTGCCATCGCTGCCGACGGAGCTATGGAGCGAACCGGCGCAGTGCGTCGTTCACGCGTTCGACATCAGTGTGCCGGAGAACCTCCGCGTCGGCTACATCACCGCGGAAGGCGAGCCAATCCCCGAAGCGCTTGAGCGCTTGGGCATTCACGTGGAAAAGCTCGACGACGCAGCGCTGGCCTTCGGAAACTTGTCCAAATACGACGCGATTGTCGTTGGTGTGCGCGCGTATGAGTTGCGGTCCGGCCTGCCCAGCACAAACCAGCGGCTCCTGGAGTACGTTTCGAAGGGCGGGACGCTGCTCGTGCAGTACAACCGGAATTTCGTCTGGGACGAGCTGAAAGCCGCGCCCTATCCGGCAACGATCGGCAACTCCGCGCCGCGCGTTACCGACGAGAACTCTCCCGTGAAATTCCTGAGGCCCGGGGATGCTTTGCTGAGCCGTCCGAACAAAATCACGCAAGCCGATTTCAAAGGCTGGGTGCAGGAACGCGGGCTCTACTTCTGGAGCCAGTTCGACAGACGTTATACGCTGCTGCTGGCGATGCGCGACCCGGGGGAGACTGACCTGAACGGCGGGCTGGTTTACACGCGCTTCGGCAAGGGCACCTACATCTATACGGGATTGGCGTTCTTCCGGCAATTGCCGGAGGGAGTGCCCGGTGCGTATCGCCTTTTTGTAAACCTGCTGAGCGCGTCGCGCCCGCCGAAGCGCCGGCGTTGACGTATCATCATTTTGCCGCGATCGTCTGAAGCCGATGCGTGGCGGAGAAGGAAGTCATGCCTATCGCAGAGAAATGGCGGTTGCCGAGTCTGCGCGCGCTCTTGGCATTCGCGCTTTGTGCGTTGGTTGCGCTGAGCGGCGCCACCCCGGCGCAGAAGGACAAAAAGAAGAAAGGAACCCCGGCATCCGATGCCCCGCCCGCGGGCGTCGTGTTTCCGGACGAGCGGGTGATCGACCTCATGATTTCTCAGATGCTCGGCGCGTGGCAGATCGGCGATACCCAGAAGCTGCATCAATACTACGCCGATGATGTCACCGTGGTGAGCGGCGCTTGGGAGCCGCCGGTCGCCGGCTGGCCGAATTTTCTTGCGAGCTATGAGAAGCTACGCACCCGCATGCAAGGGATCCGCAAAGACCGCGAGAATACGTACATGCGCGTGCAGGGGAACTTTGGCTGGGCCTGCTTTCAGTGGGATTTTTCAGCGACAGTGGACGGCAAACCCATGTTCGCGCGCGGACAAACGACGCTCGTGCTCGAAAAACGTGGCGGCAATTGGGTGATCGTTCACGACCACACGTCGCTCGTACAAACGACGCAGACGGAGACCGGCCCGGCACATGTCCCGCCGGCGGCTCCCTCCTCGCCACCAGCGCAGACCAATCCACCCAGGAGCTGATGGATCGCTCGAGCCGAGCGGCGGGGCCGGCCGAATGCGCGGCTAAAAGTTCTTCAGCCCCTCATACAACCACATTCCGGCGATCACCAGGAGAAGGGCCCCCGAGGCGATCCCCATCGTCGTGACCGGCCGGGAGAGCGCGGAGATCCGCGCGACGAGTTCCCGCTGCTCTCTAGCCATGTGTTCTTCGGCGGCGTCCAGAAAGATCTGATCGTCTTCGTGGCTTTCCAGAAGGCTCTTGCGTATGAGCAAAACAATGAAGACAGCGGTGACGAGCCCCCATACGATAAGGAGATACATGATCGGTCCAGGATTCAGGGATTCCATGGTAACCTCCCGATTCGAATCGCTCCGCAGTGACTGCCTACAGGGTAGGCGAGGACTCCTCTCTGGCGCGGAGTATAGCACTAACCGTCTGCAAGGGTACTGCCGGCAGGGGCTACTTTGATTTAGGGTGTCGAAGTCTGCCCGCGACGGCGACCAGGGAGAGACCGCCAACAACATATATCAGAAGACCGCCCCACTGAATGTACGTTCTGGCAGGCTTTGGATAGGGATGGCCTAACAGGCCGGGCAAAAGGATCGCCAACAGGATCAGGGTATGCAGGAGCCATAAGACACGCATTACGCCCCGGCTTCTTACCATAGTGCCGGGGATTCTACACCGCGCTACGCTTCCGTGTCAGCGGCTGGCTCACTTAAGATCGCAATTAACGGATTGCGAGGGGCGGGGGAAGTTTGACAAAGCTTCATGCAGCAAGCAAAATGAGAACCTCCGCAGTCACTGCGCCTGTGCCCAAGTGGCGGAATTGGCAGACGCGCTAGATTCAGGGTCTAGTGGCCGCAAGGTCGTGGAGGTTCGAGTCCTCTCTTGGGCACCATGATTCCCCGAAACTTACGGCACAATTATTTGCCGAAGACGTAAAAGCGGACGCGCTAAAGCGCGCCCCTACAACGGCTTGTGGCGGCGAATTTTGCCGACGAACTTCAGAGACAGGACACTAGCAACACGCGTCTTCACCGGGTATCAATGGATGCAAGCAACTGTTGGGCATGCAGGGCGGCTTCGGGAGTCTCACCGTGTTTGAAGTACACAAACACGTCTCCCCGCCGTGCAAGATCTGCGACCTTTACCGCCACTTCCCGACGAGCTTTAGGCGAGTATCTCTCCTTCCGCAGACGCAGGTAGAAGAAATCGGCGGTCTGGACGTCCGGGGTCACGAGTTTTTCGCTCTCGGCGCCGCAAAGCGCTGCATTCGCCCTGCGCAAGAGGCCGTAGACTTCATCGGAAAACCAAGATGTGTGCCGAAACTCGAACGCGGCGCAGAAATGGCCGGGAAGTCCCTTCAGAAACTCCTTGAGTAGGGTTAAGTCGCATTTCAGAAACGGCGGCAGTTGAAACAGCACCGGCCCCAACTTCCGCGAATGCTGCAATGGCTGCAGGGTAGCGATGAACTCCGACAACGGCCCAGTCGCGTCACGGAGACGCTTGATATGCGTGATGTTTTGATGGGCTTTCACCGCGAACTTGAAACCTGGAGGCGTTGCCTCAATCCAACCGTTTAGCAGCTTCTCCGTGGGGAAGCGACGAAATGTGTAGTTCACCTCCACTGAGTTGAGTTGGCTTGCATAGTAACTCAAGAACTTGGCGGCACTCAGCTTCGGAGGATAGAAGTCTGGCTTCCAACTGGAATATGCCCACCCCGAGGTCCCCGCATAGACCGTTCCCATAAGCACAAAAGTGTACCCGAGAACAAGTCGCAACAGGCCAGCGAACTGGCAGATCAATCCAGATGCGCGAGCGCTTAGTGGCCGACGGAAGCAGTTGCCTGACACGTTGGAACGGCACTAGCATGGCCGCGGCGTCCATCGGTCCGTCGAGACCCCAAAGGAGACTTCCATGCGTTCCTGTTTCCAGCTTCTCGTTGTGTCGGTAATTGCGCTGATCGCCCTCTCGATAAGTTCGGCAGCGGCGGCTCCGCCTCCCCAGAGTCAAGGCCTGCAAAGCAGCGACCTTTCTCGATTGCGCTCGGTCGGGGCAGTTGAACTCTCCCCGGACGGCCGTCGCATCGCCTACTCGGTCACGATGTTCGATCAGCCCGGCCGCCCCTACTCCCAAATTTGGATCATGGACATGACCACGCAGAAATCCGCGCGGTTGGGCGGCGAAAAAGAACGTACCGGCGGCCCCAAGTGGTCGCCGGATGGCAAATGGCTGGCCTATTTCGGCGGCGAAGGCGAGAAAGCCGGCTTAACCCTTGCGCAGGCAGACGGCACCGGCGCCACCTTTCTTACGCAAGTGTCCGGCTCAAACTCCCCTCTCCCGGGCCAAGGCAGCAGTGTGGCCTGGTCTCCCGACAGCAAACAGATCGCGTTCATCTCTTCCACTCCGGGTCCTGAAACCGCCGAAGCCAGCGGCGATCCCATGGTAATCACGCGCTACCTCTACAAGCCCACTGCAGGCGAAGGCATGACCCGATTCAACGACAATCGCCGCCTGCACATTTTTGTCGTGGACGTGGCCACGCATCAGGCGCGCCAGCTCACGCAGGGAACCTACGATGAACATTCCATCGACTGGTCTCCCGACGGCAAAGAAATTCTTTTCGTCTCGAATCGCGAACCCAATTCCGACGAGTTTTTCAATTACGACGTCTTTGCGCTTCGTGTCGCCGACGGCTCCATCCGCCGCCTCACGGCAACGGAAAGTAACGAATACGCCCCGCGCTGGTCCCCGGATGGCAAAACCATCGCCTATGCGGCCACCAAGCGGGGTCTCACCGACCGGGAAACCACCATGGAAGACGAGCACGTTTGGGTAATGGACGCCGACGGCAGCCATCGCCGCGAGATCGGCGCCGTCATTGACAATCGCCAGAGCCACCCGCAGTGGTCACCCGAAGGCAACGCCGTCTACTTCACAGTGCAGGAGCGCGGCAGCACGCACTTCGTTCGCCTGCCCGTTTCCGGGGGCCAGCCCGAAATCGTCGTCAAGGATCTCGGCTTTGTCGGCGGCTGGTCCGTCGGCAAGGGCGGCACGGTCGCCTATGGCTTCGCGACGCCTCGGGATTTGCCGGAGCTTTATGTCAAGACCGGCGCGGCCGCGCCGCGCAAGTTGACGGACCTGAACGCCGAAGTTCTTGCCGGCAAACAAATCGCCGAGGTCGAACCCTTCACCTTCATCAGCAACGACAACAAATTCGAGGTCGAAGCCTTTCTCACCAAACCGCTCGGCATGATTGCCAATTCCAAGCATCCGCTCATCGTCAACATTCATGGCGGACCGCACGGGCAGAACGGCCCGGCCTTCAGCTTTCGGGATCAGGTCTACGCCGCCCGCGGCTGGGCCGTGCTTCATGTGAACTTCCGCGGCTCGACCGGTTACGGACAAAAATTCGCGGACGCCGTCTTCGGCGATCAAAATGGCAACGAGGGTCAGGACGTGCTCTACGGCGTCAGCGCTGCGCTCCGCCGCTATCTGTGGATCGACCGCGAGCGTTTGGGCATCGAAGGAGTCAGCTATGGCGGCCAGCTCACCGACTGGCTCATCACCCAGACCAACGAGTTCAAAGCCGCAGTGCCCATCGCCGGAATCGCCAATCTCGTCAGCTACAACTACATGACCTACTACAATCAATATGAAGAGATGGAATTCGGCCAGTTCCTGCATCAGGGCAATCTGATGGACGTCGCCTGGGAGCGCTCCGCGCTCAAGCACGTGGCCGCGGTCCACACCCCCACGATGCTCATGCACGGTGAGAACGACAACGATGTGCCCATCGCCGAAGCCGAGCAGTTCTATATCGCGCTCAAGGACGTTGGTGTGGACACGATTTTCGTCCGCTACCCGCGCGAGGGCCACGGTCTTGCCGAGGTCAAACATGGCATCGACTCCATCGACCGCAGCATCGCCTGGTACGAAAAGCATTTTCCGCGGCCGGGAACTGAAGGCGTGACAAATACGCAGCCCTGAAGCAAGGGGCCGCTCTCACGAATTTCCTCGGGTCGTGGCGAAATCGCATTCTGCTTTGCATGGCACCGCGTTGCGGGCCTCGTAACCGTGCCGGCCGCACCGGGGCCGCTCGTTTCCTCGGCGGTCCGGCCGCACTGCTGGTGTCGAGGCTTCAACAGTGGTAGGCTTCCTGCTTGAATGCAATAGGGGAGGTGCGAGCCTGGCCGCTGCCGCTGACACTCTTCGCTCTTTCTCCGGCGTGGAAGCTCGTCGCAGCACACGCATCGAACATCCTGTTCCTCTGATCGTTTCCGGCCAAAACAGTCTTGGTGAGCCGTTTCAGGAAAGAACCTCCGCCCTCAGTTTCAATCTGCACGGTTGCCGCTATCCTTCGCGGCATGATTTTCGTGTCGGAACATGGGTCGCGCTCCAAGTCGCGGAAATCGCTAGCGGACCGAAATCGCCCCTGGTGCGTGCCTTGGTGCGTTCCATCCACGCGCCGCGGAGTCCGCGCGAGCTCTCTCAAGTCGGTGTCGAACTGGAGATCCCCGCGAATGTCTGGGGCATTTCCTCTCCGCCTGAAGATTGGGTCCGAGCGATTGGAGGCGCCGTCTCGATGTCGGCCGCGGCCACCGCCGTTGCGCCTGCGCGCGAGCCGATCCCCATCGACGCGATTCCCGCCCCTGCCGAAACTCCGCCGGAGGAAGAAAGCGCCCAGTCCGTGCCGGTCCCTCCTCCGCCCCCAGAAACCCGAAGGCAGGATGCAGAGAAGGCGGCCGCGCCCGCCAAACCGGCGCGTGTCGTTATCACCCCGGACCAACTCGTCCAAGCCCTCCAGGAAAAACTCCTGCAAGCCGCTGAGAAGGCCGTGGAGACGGCTCTGGCAAGTCAGCTCGACGAGGCGGTGCGGAGAACCCTCAGCACCATAGATGACATTCGCCGGACGAGTATGGAGCAGGTGGAACAGTTCTCTGCATGGCAGCGAGAAGCCCTGGCGCATCTCCCCGGCGAACAGAATCTCAAAGTATTTGATGCGCGCCTTGCCGAAGCGCAAAGCCGGTCCGAAGAACAACTCGCGCTGTTTCGCGGCCGGGCCGAAGAGATGGCTCAGCGCCTGGAGAAAATCGCTTCCGAAGCGCGCCGCGACCTGGCGGAAACGCGCAAGCTCGTTGAAAGGATCACGCGCGAATTCGAGCCGCAGATTCGCGCCCGGCTCGATGAATCCGTCGCCCGCGCCGCGGACGAGTTCGACGCGGCCGCCGCCCGCGTATCCGACCGGCAGCTCGTGCGCTTGATGGAGGACGCCCAGATGACGACGCGGGAGCTTTCTTCCCAATTGGAAGCTCGCGGCACCGAGGCGCGCTCGCATTTGCTCAGCGGCGCAAATGACACCCTCGACGAATTCCGCCGGCAACTGAATGTGCATGCCGAGCTGGCGGTTTCAGAAGCCACGCAGCGCACGACGTCTTCGCTGGCGTCCCTCGATGCCGAAAATCGCACTGCCTGCGAAGCTCGCCGCCGCTCGCTCGAGCAGGACGTCGCCCGTGCCGCGGAGCAGTCCACTGATCAGTTCCGCACCGCCATCAAGGCATTTCTGTATTCGTGTCTCGTGGCCGCCGTCAGCGCCGTGGACGAACACGCGAAGAGCACGCTCGACGGCCTTGTCACGGCTCCCGGAAAAACTCCAGAGAATATCGACCTCCCGGCGGCCTCCTCGGAACAGGGCGGAGGCGAAAGTAACGGCTAGCCCACCCCGTTTGCGAAGAGCTTCAAACGATTCGCAGACCGGGAGACACGGTTGGCCAAAGGAGTTGCAGGCTCAGCGGGGGCGCCGCTGCTCTCGACGTGCGCAATATGTTTCACAGGGAACAAAAAAGAGGAGGCGAGCCAGGTCTTCTCGCCTCCTCATCTTCCCCTTATCAGGGAAGTTTCCGGCTGGCCTGACGGAGGGTGGCCGGCCGGTTGTGTGTTGGCCTACATGTAATACCCGGCTCGCCGAAAAAAGTTCCGGCAAACGCCCCTGGACCCGGCTAGAATCTTCACTGTGAATCCATCTCATCTCTCATGAAACGTTCCGTGACGCCTGGCAGCGATGAAGTCCTTCATTTCCTGAAAGTTAAGGGAACACCCGTCAATCCAACTGAAATTGCCGCCGGCCTGCGCTTGCCGAAAAGCGCTCTTCGCGCCCTCCACAGGACGATCGCGGAACTCAAGAAACGCCACAACATCGAGGAGCTTCCCGGCAATCGCTATCGTCTCTCAAGGTCCTCCGCAGGTGGACCGTCGGCGGCGAAGGGGGTCACCGCCATGTCCCGTCCTCCTTTTTCTGCTCCCCAGACTTCCCCCCCAGGTGAACAAGGCGGCATAAGCGGACGGCTTGTCCTTCATCGAGATGGCTATGGCTTCGTCGTCCCCGATACTCCCCTTCCGCACTTGGACGGCGACATCTACATCGGCCGCGACGCCATCGCCGACGCCATGCACGGCGACCGCGTTCTTGCCCGCATCGAGCGCGTCAGCGGCGTCCCCGGCGCAAAGCGAGCCGAAGGCCGCATCCTCCGCATTCTCCATCGCGCACATCCCACCATCGTAGGGCTTTTCCGCTACAGCCCGCGTGGCAACGTCGTTCTTCCCTACGATGCGCGAATGCATCACGAAGTCGTCATTCCGCCGGGTGAAGAGCTCACGCCCGACCTTCGCAAAAAGCTCGGCCTGCCCGCTGCGCCCGGCCAAACCGCACAGGCGAAACGCCTCCCGCGCCTCAGCGAGCTCGACGGCGCCGTCGTGAATGCCGAGATCGTGCGCTACCCGCGCGGCGGGGCGGGCCCCACCGGCCGCATCGTGGAAATCCTCGGACGTCCCGGCGATCTCGGTGTGGACACCGAAATCATCATCCGCAAACACCACTTGCCCCACGTCTTCGACGCGGAAGTCCTTGAAGAAGCTGAGCGCTCGGCTCATTCCGTGAACCCGCGCGAGGCCGCTGCCCGCGCGGACTTTCGTCATTTGCCCATTGTGACCATCGACGGCGAAACCGCGCGCGATTT
>WNGP01003410.1_pt1 | contig 13324 bp, 13 predicted proteins | sample 5407671 | NCBI WGS metagenome assembly WNGP01 (sample SAMN13153381, study PRJNA577476) | soil metagenome | isolation source: 40 cm soil or saprolite under Garry oak tree replicate 2 | place: USA:California | collected 2016-06-15 | reverse complement strand
TGTAGACGTACATATGAACAGATGCTATAGTTGTGCCTGAAAACGATATCAAAGATTGAGAGGAATATCTTGATAGATATAGAAGCGCCAATAAAAGAAGTGAACGTTTATTCCGACCGTGCACTGGTGATCAGACGCAATAAAGTCGAACTCGAAGTCGGCGAGCATGAACTACGGGTTAATAACCTTCCACAATTCTTGCGTGATTCTCTACGTGCGGCTGGACGAGGACCAGCAGGGATTCGTATACTCAATGTCGATGTTACTACAGCGTTTAGAAGTCGCCCACCTGAAGCAGCACTTGTAACCTTGCAAGATGAACTGGAGCGGCTTACGCAGAAACAACAATTACTCGAGGCCCGCAAGAGCGCCCTGAATGACCGTCGTCAGTGGCTGCGTGCGTTAGGTGAACAGTCTAGAGATTTTGCCAAAGGTCTTGCCCGGGGGCAGATGAAACCACAGGATTGTGCAGATTTCTTTAGCTTTGCTGCCAATCAAGCCTTGCAGGATGCCGAAGCCGCACAAAGCATCGAAACTGAGTTGGAACATGTGCAGCAAGAGGTGCAGGCGAAAAAACGCGAACTTGCACAGATGCAAGGCAATCTACTACCTGATCGCCTTGCTGCTATCGTTACTGTATCTCTTGCAGAGGCAGATGAGTTTGAGTTGGAACTATCCTACCTTGTGATGGGAGCTTCCTGGCATCCGCAATACGATGTGCGTGTGCAGATGGCAGATGAGAAAGGCACAGGGGAAGTCGAACTAACCTATGTGGGTGTGGTTCAACAATCTTCTGGTGAGCGATGGGAGAATGTAGGTCTTTCACTTTCCACTGCTCGCCCTAGCCTCGCTGCTGTCCTGCCCGAGCTGGATCCCTGGTATCTCAATGTGTATACTCCTCCAGTACCTGGACCTTTGCGCGCCGCACAGCCCAGAATAGCGTCAATGTCGGGCTTGCCAGGTGATCAACATGCAAGCTTCGCGGTACAGCCGATGGCCATGTCAGCTGTAGGACTTGCGGACGAAGTCTCTTTCGATCAAATGCAGGAGGAGCAGATGCATGAGAAAGAGTTGAGAACTGCTGATGTTGCTACAGCCACTGTCGAACAAACAGGTACCGCGCTGATTTTCCGTGTTGGCCGTTCAGTTGATATCCCATCGGATAACTCTCCTCACAAAACGACAATTGCGCGAGATAACCTGCCGTGCGTTTTCGATTACGTAAGCGCCCCATTAATCGATGAGCAGGTGCACTTACGAGCCTCGATCGAAAATACGACCGAACGTGTGCTGTTAAATGGTGATGCGAATATCTTCCTTAGCAGCGAATATGTTGGAACTACAAGAGTCAAGTCTACCGCTCCAATGGAAAAGTTCAAGGTATTCCTGGGCATTGAGGATAATATCAAGGTTAAGCGTGAGTTGATTGAACGCAATGTAGAGAAGGGTAACGCCTTACAAGGTAATATTCGGCGCATTAGCTATGCTTATCGTATCTCGGTGCACAACTATGCAGGCGCACCCAGGAGAGTAGTAATTCGCGATCACTTGCCTGTTTCCCAACACGAAAGGGTGAAGGTGAAAGTACAGAATGTTCAACCTACACCTACTGAGCGTACCAAACTTGAGCTTCTAACCTGGAAATTTTCCCTTGCTGCGGATGGAGAGCAGAAAATCGAATATCGTTTTGTGGTAGAACATCCGCAGGATGTGAGGGTGATCGGGTTGCCTTGACTGTTATTCAATTTCTTCTTATCAAGAAAAGCGAAGCGCTATGTGTTGCCAACGCAGCCAGCAATGCCAGGCCAAACGCGACTGCAATGCCCCATCTGTTTACAAGTAAGCTGATGACCAGAAAAAAGGTAACAAAGGTAAAAGAACCTGTTACTACAGCACGCAGGAGACGGCGAGTAAAGTCGGCACCCTGAAGGTGATGTGTAAAGACAGCTAGAATTGTTGTGAACATGGGGAAAGGGGCCAACAAGCCGCTCAATTGTGGTCCCAGGATAGATGCCGCACCGGTCAAACCTAATACAAAAGCAGTTGCCACGAGCATACGCAGAGGGGTATCCCATGGTGGAGGGTTTATCGCGATATCTTTGCTTTGACTTTTAGGCATAACTTTGAGAACAACAGCGAGAAAGGCTATCACTACCACAAACGAAAAGAGTAAGGGTAATATTATGCCTTCCTCGATAAATGTCAGCGCAAAGAACGCTCCCCAACCTGCGATCATGCTAATTGACCAACTAAAACGAAATGAAAACCAGTAGTAAACCAGGCAAAAACTCGCTACCGAAATAATGCCCAGCAATGTATCTTGCGCGGCTCTGGATGCGAATGCTGGTCCTTGTTCGATTGCCAGGAACAGAATAACTGGCGCTGACGTCAGGGGTAGACTAACAAGCCAGCCACCCACAGCAGGTCCCCAATGTCGACCTGCGATACTGACCAATCCAATTAACACCGGAGCCAGGAACAGCTTGAGGGCAAGAAGCATCTTTACTTTTAGCTCCTCCCCATCCGATATTTAACATCGTAGTTGATAATGAAATCTAATTCCTCGTCTGAAAATCCATAGTGCTTTGCAAGCACGTGGTCGATCTCGTCGATAATATGTTTGGACTTGCCGGGGAACATACACTGGATAGTAAGCTCACTAGTATCTTTAAATCTCATCCTTCTCATTTCGGAATGGACTTGAAGTTCCTCGGCGAGTTGACCAGCGAGTCTCTGTAGATCATTTCGGATCGAGGAAGTCATCTCGTCTAAGAAAATTGGGAATCCCAGTACTTCACGCATATTCAGATTGCGACAATCACTACCTGTAGTTAGAAACCAGTAGAAGAGATTGGAGTTCAAGGCTACAAAGACGATATCTGCTAGAGCGCGAGAAGGAAAGAGCAATATTTTTAGTTCAGAGGGCTTTCTTATTCTTTCTCGTGCGTCGAGGATTCTCGGAATAAAAGGCGTAACCTGGACAAACCAGCTTAGCTTGCGCGTAAAAAACAACTTGTGTGTTCCCTTTTTGCAAATATAATGACCCAAATGCTGTGACTGGCTATGTAGTTTAGCATGCAATCTTTGTTCAATTGGTGATCCGTAACGCGGTATGAGACCGGTTCTCACCTGTTGCGTGACTTCGATAAATTTCAGCCGTTGAAAAAGAGACTTGCGGAGTTCTCGCCCGGGTTTGAGATAGGATGTGGAGAAGACACTTTTGGAACCCGGAGGTTTCTGATAAGTGATAATGCACAATCGGGGATGTGGAATGTCAAAAAGTTTGCCTCGCTGGTCGCTGAAAGAAGAAACATAAAGAGAAGATTGTTCTAACAATATCTGCTGTAAAGGCAGGTAACCATCGGTGGAGGTAGCGGATGCAGGTACAATCATGCCAAAGCGGCCACCTGGTACAAGCAAGTGTGCACAGCGTTCCATGATCAAAGCATAAAGGTTTCCAGTGTTTGAGGTCTTGAAGTTTGCAGCCTGATAGAAATTAATGGCTCTCTTAGACTCTATATACGGAGGATTTCCAATAATTACATCGAATCCATCATTATTCATGATAGCGCTAAACTCAACGAACCAGTGGAATGGTTGCTCACCATCATTTTGGAGGAAAAGCCCTTCCCGTAGGGGCGAGGGTGGTGAGGAGCGGCTGGGTGGGCCTTTATGGTCGCCCGCCGTCCCCCTGAATGACCTGGATCCGAATGATTGGTCTTCTTGTTCAAATGGAGTTAGATTGTTCTGGCCTGGGGAAACTCCGCGATTACTTTTCAGGCCATCTAGTCGTTTGTTAGAGCCGAGAAGTGCATTGCCGGTACGGATGTTGCCACTCAGGTTGGGTAGTGGCTCAATCTCTTCAGGTCGCTCTATGTGGGCTAAAAGTTTGAGAAAGAGGCGTATTGTCCAGATCCCAATCGCTTCTTCCATAATATCTACCCCATAAAGGTTTCCAGTGTTTGAGGTCTTGAAGTTTGCAGCCTGATAGAAATTTATGGCTCTCTCAGACTCTATGTACGGAGGATTGCCAATAATTACATCGAATCCATTATTATTCATGATAGCGTTAAACTCAACGAACCAGTGAAACGCTTGGTCATCGTATGAGGGGTAAGGTTCCTGGCGGGGGCTGGCACCTATCCATCTCGCCAACGACGCTGGCGCGTCTACTGCTGCGCAGTCAGGCGAGATGCAGGGAGAACCCCCGCCACTACATTTAGGGTCGTATAGTCGGTTACTAGAGCCGAGAAGTGCATTGCCAGTACGGATGTTGCCACTCAGGTTGGGTAGTGGCTCAATCTCTTCAGGTCGCTCTATGTGGGCTAAAAGTTTGAGAAAGAGGCGCATTGTGCAGATCCCAATCGCCTCTTCCATAATATCTACCCCATAAAGGTTGGAAGTGACGAGGGATTTGAGTATAGCATAGCGACGGTTAGGATGTTGATAATCTTCGTGGTGGAAGCAAACTCCTCCAGGTTCTAATGTGCTGTGGTAGGTGTTGTACACCACTGAGCCATTGACAGGCTCAATTTGTTCCAGGCGGTTAAGGCATGCTGTGTAGAGTGGTTCTAGAATAGCGAGTGCAGCAAAGAGGAATGCGCCAGTGCCACAGGTAGGATCGAGTACTGAAAGCTTTAAAATACTCTCATAAAATGCTTGTAACAGTTTGTGGTCTTCACATCTCTCAATTACGTCTTGAGCGAACTGGCATATATCAAGATTGTAGATGACCAGATCATCGATACAAAGCGGAGTATCTGATTCAAGTTTGATATGTATCTGTTGATAATGTTGACGACGCGCAATAACCTCACGCCAGGTTTCTGTAGGCAGAGCATATGCATCCATGGCAAGTCTGTTCCAGTTATTACGTTTGGAAACCTCATAGAGACCCTCCTCGATTTCAGAGGGTAAAGCTAGTTCAACTCCTTTTTTTATAGCTGAATAAATATAACGGCCAGGGTTGTCTTTCAATAGTTGCCAGACAAGCCCATTGCCCTGAAAGGGTCCAGGGTATTTTGTTTCGACTGCATTGAAGAGAAAAGGGATGATGGTGCTTTTTGCGATGTATTCGGTAATGTCTCCTTGTGTATAATAAGCTCCCATTTGTTTTCGATTGATGTGCTTTTCAAAAATGTAGACAAATATGTCAGGAGTGATCACGTTGTCACTTGGCGATGAATGATCATCCAGTTGCCAGTAGTACGTATCGAAGAAGGTGAATATGCCTTCAAATGCTTCATTTGATATTTGGATGAGACTGTTGGTGCTCTCAATCTGATTCTCCTTGAATAGATCAATGTTGAGGAAAGGTACGTTACCTGCGATAGCACAGAGATCAGATGAATGGTTTGAATTGCTAAGTCCATTAAATAAGACACACAGTAGGAAGTCATGGTAAAAGTTGAGGCCTGTGGTGTCTCCACCATTCTGAAATATTTTCAAATGATTTGATAAATAATTTGGATCATTATCGAGGAAATTTTTGTGTTGCAGGAAGTAGAGGAACATCAGACGAGTAAGCATTAGCATGGCATATTTGTTGAGGTCAGAATTATCGGTGATGCCATGAATATACGTTAGGAAGATAGCGTATTTGGCTTGGAAGCGTTTAAAGAAACGTTTGTAGATGCGTGCTATATCTTTAGAAGAAGCGAAGGCATGAGCGGAATGCCTGGAGTTTGATTGTGATTTTCTTATAGCCATTCTATACATCCAATATGCTTTCCTCAGCAATATCATACCATAACTCCGTCTCGCCATCTCTCACTCTGCGCTTTCCCTGCTGCCTTTTTCGTTTCTTTCGCCAGGAAGCGCTCCAAGCAGCGTTTCAGAAGCGGTTGATCCCTTACACTCTTATCAAGGCTCTACGTTAAGAAGCGAGCAAGATAGCCGCAAACGAGATAAGTGCGGAGCAGTGATACAATTTTTGTTGCAAGAGAGGAGAAGTTTTCGCTGTTCATATATGCTATGCTGATGCGAGCCTACGTCGTCCGTTGACATCCTCATACGGGCAATACAAAACTTTGGGAAGACGACGGCATGGAACGACTGCCGTACTTTTCACCCCCTTTGGGTGATGTGCCTTCCTCATCGGTGCGCTATCATAAGCGATATGAGAAAGTTAGTTTTTAAACGTTAAGAAAGGAGACAATCCATGGGACGTATTCTTTTACACATGATGATTTCAGTCGATGGTATGGTGAGTGGACCTCAAGGCGAGCTAGACTGGATCGCCAATGATGAGCCACTCAATCAAGACCACTTAGCAAGACTAGAGCAAGCCGATGCAGTTATATTGGGCGCAGGCGGGTATGCTATGTCTAGCTTTTGGACGGCCGCCGAACATGACGAAAAGGCTGAAGCGATTATGAGAGACCTTGGCCGTGCCATAAATAAGATACCCAAAATCGTGTACAGTCACAAAGACATGCCAGTTGACTGGCGCAACACCAAAGTACACGTAGTGAAAGATGACAAGGCGCTCGTGGAGGACGTAGAGCGTTTGAAGCGGGAAACTGAGGGTCCTCTTATCTGCTATGGCGGCGTACGTTTTGCCCGAACATTGGTGCAGCAGGATCTCCTTGATGACATTCACTTAGACGTGTGTCCAGTTATCCTTGGCGTGGGTCAGCCGCTCTTTACTGATCTTACGCATCGCACAAACCTTCGGCTTCGTGAAACCGTACCCTATGATTCTGGCGCTACGATGATGCATTATGAGGTGGTGAAGATCTCATAAGCCGCGTTAACATATGTATGTCGATGTTAGGAGATGGCTATGTGTCAGCCACGCACGATTACGCCGAGAACCGCTTGGCCCGGGCGGCCAGGTACTACTGGTGCGTTCAGTGGCTGGGTTAGCCGCGTAAGTTTCACTACAGAGGAGGTCAAATGTCTACATCAGTGCTCTACATGTCGATGTCCCTCGACGGGTACATCGCGGGTCCCAACGACGAACCGGGCAACCCCGGCGGCGACGGCTTCATGCGGCTGCACGAGTGGTTCGGGGCCGCACCGGAGGGGGAGGCCGTCCAGCCGTCCGGGCCGGCTAGACAATTGATAGACGAATACAAGGCGACCGGCGCGGTCCTCGTGGGTCGGCGGACTGCGGAGCAGGTCGATCATTATGGCGGGGATCATCACGGTGTCCCCATCTTCGTGGTCAGTCACCGGCCGCCCGGTCCCTCGGTGGCGAACTATCCGTTGGTGACCTACGTGGCCGATGGGATCGCGAGCGCGATGGCACAGGCGAAGGCCGCCGCCTCTGACCGCAACGTGCTGGTGCATGGTGCGTACACGGCGCAACGGGCGCTGGAGGCCGGGGTGCTGGACGAGTTACAGATCCATCAGATCCCGGTGCTCTTCGGCGGTGGCCGACGGCTGTTCGAGGTGTTGCCGTCGCGCGTCGAGTTGGAGATCGTCCGGGTGATCGACACGCCGGAGGCCACACACATCCGCTACCGCGTTCGTCGCTGAGCCGGTCGAGAAGCGGCCACATGGCGCGTGGTTGGTCGGGTGAGTTGAGTGTATGAGGAGATTTCTCCTCTGGAGGACACGATGAGAAAAGTTATTGCATCCCCGTTTATCACTCTTGATGGCTTCATAGCGGGGCCCCAGGGAGAACTGGATTGGGCCGCCGGAGGTGGAGAATTTGACCGTGATATGCTTCCTCTTCTCCTGAAGAGGGCGGATACAATTGTCTTAGGCCGTGTGACCTATCAAGAGCTTGCTGCATACTGGCCCTTTGCTTCGACGGAGGATGACATCAATGCTGAATTGATGAATACCGTCTCCAAATTGGTCTTTTCACGCACGCTGGAGCAGGTGGAATGGGGAAAATGGGGCAATATCAGGCTGGTGAAAGACGATCCGGCAGAAGTCATCGCACACCTGAAACAGCAGCCAGGCAAGAACATGGTGATCTTCGGCAGTGGCGAGCTCGTTTCGCAACTTGCGCAAGCTGGCTTGGTTGATGAATATCAGTTGCGAGTGCATCCGGTGGTCCTCGGCAGCGGCAAACCGCTTTTCAAGGACCTCAAGGAGCCGCTGAAGCTGACCCTGCTCGAAGCGACGCCCCTCTCCCAAGGGGTCGTGGTCCTGCACTATCAGCGAGCTTAGCATTCAGTCATGGATGAACAGAGGGCAGAGTCCTCCCCCGCGGAGCGACAGCACAAGGCCATGTCGCTCCGCGGGGTCAAGAGAACACTCAAGAAAGCGGCGAAAATCCTCTGGAGAATACCTGCTCACAGCAGTGATGTTGCCCTGAGAGTTTCCCGCGAGCATTACGCCGTTTTATTTAGCGTTGTTGTTCGATACGGAGGGAATCATGCGAAAGATCATTGTCTCGGAGTTTGTGTCGTTGGACACGGTCATGCAAGCCCCTGGTGGCGCAGCAGAAGATACTGAGGGCGGCTTCACCCACGGCGGGTGGACAGGGCCGTTCTGGCACGATGATATGGGCGCGCACTTCTTTGAGGAAATGATCCACAGTGACGCGCTGCTTCTGGGGCGCAAAACCTGGCAGATCCACGGCGGGGCCTTTGAACCCATGCCAGCCGGTGACCCCTTTGGCGATGTCATGAACACCATGCCGAAATACGTGGTTTCCACCACACTGACAACAGCCTCGGCCTGGCGCAACTCCACCTTGATTAGCAGTAATGTGGTCGAGGAAGTCCGCAGCTTGAAAGCACAGCCCGGCAAGCACATCGCCATCGATGGCAGCAGCGTGCTGGTTCATACCTTGGCCGAGCATGATCTCATTGACGAATATAGCCTGCTTGTGTGCCCGGTGGTGCTCGGCAGTGGCAAGAAGCTGTTTCCTGAGGGGCTGCGCGTGCCTCTGCGCCTGATCGAAGCCAGGCCACTGCCATCAGGCGTGGTGCTCATGCGCTACGCACGCGCATGATGGGCCACCAGCTACGCCATGTGAAAAGGATGAATCTGAGCGGTGAAAACACGACAGTTGCCAGCAAACTGGATCGATACCTGATCTTCTCGGTCGAGTGTTGATCAGCATGTTGGTGGTATCGGCCGAGTTGACTCGTGTATCGTCTCAAAAACTCTACCGATACTGGACCTGTGCCGGAGTTATCTCCTTTGCGTTCCTTAACACAGAGCCATCATCCCCTCCTGAACACCGGCAGATTCTGGAGGAGGCAAAGCTGGAGGAAGACCATGAGCATAGGGAAACCAGACCCACATCCTCGTTCCCATCTGTTTACTGTACGCGTGTGGCAGGAGGAGGTAGGCGAAGATCAGACGGAGTGGCGTGGCAAGGTCCATCTGATCACCACTGGGAACGTGCGCTACTTCCGAGGATGGGAAGGACTTGTTCCCCTTCTGGTCACTATGCTCTCGGAGTTGGGGACGCGCTCTGAGCCGAACACCTAACAACGTTTTCGATCTGTTGTCGGCAGGTCGGAATGCACCGCAAGAAAGAAGGAACCACCTATGAAGACAGAAACACCACAGACTCATTCAGAACAGGCGCCAGTGTCCACCGCTTTCACGTTTCAGCGCATGAGCTTTGCTGCTTGCATCATCCTCGCGCCGCTCTCGATCACGCTCTACCTCGTCTCCTGGGAGGGAAATCAGCGCGCGCCTCTCACGCCTCTCATCACCAGTGCGATGGCCGGTCCGACCGGCAACACCCTGCACTTCATCGGCGCCATCGCCGCCTCCTTCTTCCTCCCCCTTGGCTACCTGGGCATGTCGCTTCTGGGGATGCGGCGCGCACCCTGGCTTGCCACCATCTCGGCAGCGCTCTCCCTCCTCGGCTGGATCCCCTGGCCCGCGCTCATGGGCCTCGACGCCCTGGCCTACGATATCAACCAGATCGGCAGCACTGCGCAGTTCGCTGCGCTCTGGACGCACTTCAACAGCGATACCGTCATGACGACCTACCTGCTCATCTACATCATCGGCCACCTGACGAGCGCTGTGCTGATCGGCATCATGCTTGGCCGGTTGCGGCTCATCCCCGCCTGGGCTGCCTGGGCCTTTGCCCTCACCAGTCCGCTCACCATCCTCATCATTCTCATACATAGTCTCGTCTTCCAGGACGTGCTCAAATACCTGGTCTGTGCTCTCTGGATCATCGGTGCCATTCCCGCCGCCCTCGCCATGCTCACCAACAAAGACCTGGCATACCCAGCGCCATCACCATAGTTCTACCTGCAAGTCGGTCATGTATACATTTCGAAATTCCGTGAGCGGGATTTTGAGAATGCGGTGGGTGATACCATCTCTTTCACATATAGCATTTTCAACAGGGGAACCGGAAGCCTGTTCACGCTTGAAAATCAGAGCATTTGTGCTATCATGGGAGGTGGGTTTGGCAGGGAACAGAGCATGGGCGGTGCGCTTGCCGAACCGCTGCGCGTCAACTCAAGAGGGTGCGAGCAGATACACCTTGGGAAGAGGTTTCACGTCTCTACTCCTGATCTCTTGGAAGGAGAAGCATGATTATCTTTGATGAGGACAGACCGTCCGAGTCGCCTTTTGTCGAACGGGTCTGGCGCTGTCATAGTGAGGGAGCTGGCCCTTTTCTCTCGATTGCCCAGAGCCGCTACGAGTTGGTGGTGACCAAACTCCGTGGCAAGGTCACCTTGACTGTGCGGGGGCCAGAGACCAAAGCCACGCCGCTTGGAGACTGTCCTGCGGACGGGGAGTGGCTTGGCATCCGGTTGAAACCAGGCGCATTTCTGCCACATCTCCCCGCCAGAACGCTGGTGGATGCAACGCTGACCCTGCCTGAAGCGACGAGCACCTCCTTCTGGCTGGGTGGCTCTGCCTGGCAATTTCCTGACTATGACAATGCGGATACGTTTGCCGACTGGCTGGTGCGTGAGGGTCTGCTCCTTCGTGAACCAATCGTAGGTGCTGCCTTACAAGATCAACCGCAAGACCTGTCACTGAGCACCATCCAGCGTCGTTTCTTGCGGGCGACCGGGGTCACACAGAGCGCGGCTCGTCAAATCGAACGCGCCCGCTCTGCCACGCTCCTCTTACAGCAAGGCGTCTCGATCCTGGACACCACTTGCGAGGCGGGCTATTTTGATCAGCCGCACCTAACCAGATCGCTGAAGCACTTCATCGGACAAACGCCTGCGCAAATCCTTCAGAAAAGCCGACCGGAGCAACTGCCGTTTTTATACAAGACAACGCCCTTTTGTTGAGTCATACTACCACTGTCTGATGAACAACAAAAGGAGAAAGGATCATGACAGAGAGCACGACTGAACACTCTAATGAAATGAACCAGGACGGCCGTGGCAGCTATGCAGAGGTTCACGGTCTCAAGTTGTATTACGAGATCCATGGCGAAGGCTTCCCGCTGGTCTTGCTTCACGGCGGTTTGTCGACCATCGGCACCTCGTTCGGAAAGGTGCTGCCGGGTCTTGCCAGGGAACGGCAGGTCATCGCCATCGAGCAGCAGGCCCATGGGCACACCGCCGACAGTGATCGACCGCTCACCTACGAGCAGATGGCCAACGATACCATCGCTCTGCTCTCGCACATCGGGATCGAGCAGGCCGACTTCTTCGGCTATAGCATTGGAGGCGGGATCGCCATGCAGATTGCCATCGAGCATCCGTCGCTGGTGCGCAAGCTGGTGGTCGCTACGCCCATCTCCACTGCTGACGGATTCCAACCAGGGGTTCTCGCGGGTATGGAGGCCCTCCAACCAGAACACCTGGCCGGATCCCCGTTCCAGGAGGAATACGCCAGAACAGCGCCGAAACCGCAAGATTGGCCCCGGCTAGTCGCCAAAACGAAGCAACTGGATCGGGAGTTTGTGGACTGGTCGCCCGAGGCCATAGCCTCGATCAAGGCGCCTACTCTGCTCATCGCTGGGGATTCGGATATCGTGCGCCCCGAGCACGTGGTCGAGCTGTTTCGACTGCTCGGTGGCGGCGTTTCTGGCGATCACGTTGGCCTCTCGCATGCACAGCTCGCTGTGCTCCCGGGTACCACTCACATCACGCTTGTGGATCGCGCCGAGTGGCTGGTTTCGATGATTACGGGCTTCCTCGACGCGCCTCTGCCCGCGTAAAGGTCCCAGGATGAATCAACTTTCCTCGTTGCAAAACAGCGAGAAAGGAGGCTTGAAGAAATAGGAACAGAGAAGGAGGAAGGAACAACGATGATTGCTAGAATCTGGCGTGGAGTGACCTCTGCGGAGAAGGCTGAACAGTATTTGGAGTACCTGAGGGAGACGGGCCTGAAAGACTATCGTACGATTCCCGGGAATCGGGGCGTTCAGGTCTTGCGCCGCACCTATGAGGGCAAAACAGAGTTTCTGCTTCTCTCACTCTGGGAGTCGTATGAGGCTATTCGCGCATTCGCAGGTGATGACCTGGAACGAGCCGTCTATTATTCCAAGGATAAAGAGTTCTTGCTGGAATTGGAACCAAAGGTGACACATTATGAATATGAATCGCATGATGAACGAGAAGTGGCCATGGATTGAAGCAGCACAGGGGATGCGCTCGCAACTGTTAGACCTCCTGAGCGACGCTGATCTCGCTTTTCATCCTGGCGGGCAGAATATGACACTAGGTGCCTTATGTCGCCAGGTGGGTGAATCCGAGCATTCGTACATCCAGTCGTTGAAAACCTTTAAGCAAGCGTGGTCCTATCGCAACACCGAAGCAGATGTGGTGAGCAGTGTTACCCGGCTCAAGGTGTGGTTTCAAACGCTGGACGACGAGATGAAAGCTGCGATGGCAGCTTTCTCGGATGAGGATGTGAAGAAGACGGTTGATCGTGGCGGCGAGGCTGTGACAGTTGAATTCCAACTCGATGTCTATCTGCAGGCAGTGCTGATCTTCTTGGGGAAGGCTACTATCTACCTCAAGGCGATGAACAAACCATTGCCTCAGTCCTTTGAGGAATATATTGGATGACGTCGTCGTGTCTTCGATCGTTAGAGGTAGCCCATGTCCTGCGCGAGGGGCAGGGCGAGTTGGATGAGGGAACGCACGCGCTCATGATGTCCGGCGTCCCAGGCGAGCACCGCCTCCTCAAGGACGCTCAGAAGCGTCTCTGGAGGGCGTTGTTGTGTGGGGGCGAGCAGCAGGCGCACGTAGTCCATTGCCAGAGCGAACTGCTCCGAGGTTGCCGCAATGTCAATCAAAGGCCACAAGCCCGTCCACTGAAAGGGATAGACAGGATGCTGGCGTTGCCACTCCGCTACTGCCGCCTGACCATCCATTTCAGCTTCCTCTCGCTTGCCGTCACGCCAGGCGACCCATGCACGCTGGGCGGTGATGACTCCAGCGTATCTCCTTTCTCCTTGTGCCATCGCACGTAC
>WNGP01009391.1_pt1 | contig 13328 bp, 6 predicted proteins | sample 5407671 | NCBI WGS metagenome assembly WNGP01 (sample SAMN13153381, study PRJNA577476) | soil metagenome | isolation source: 40 cm soil or saprolite under Garry oak tree replicate 2 | place: USA:California | collected 2016-06-15 | reverse complement strand
TCGTTGATGTAGAGCTTGACCCAGTTCAGTCCAACGACGCACTGTTCGAATTGCTCAGAAAGTTTCCGATAGATCAGTGTGCTGCCCGAAAAAGAATCCATCTCCGCAACAATTGTGTAAGAGCGGCGGCCAGTCTCGGCGTAATAATCCGGGCTGACCGTGCGGCTACCGTAGGTCAGACTTTCTGGAAATAGTCCGAGGTTGAATAGCGTAAGATCTCCAAGGTGTTTGTAATAGTCCCGACGGATGGATGGTGACATTCCCTGGCTAGCTTGTGTGAGCATATCGAAAAGGTATTGCACGCGACGCCCGGATTCATCTTTGATCCGATACATATTTTCAATATGGACGAATTCAGTGAGAAGATTCGTGATGTACTGAATGGTATCCGGATCGTGCAGGTTTAATTGTCCCATGCCTCGTTCAGTCAATTGATGAAAGAACGCGCGAATGGGATGATCTGCAGGAATACCACGGCGTGTTTTTTCAATCATGCTCAGATTCCAATGTTAACATAGACGGCCTTGTGAACACATGCAAGTAGCCGTCGTTGGAGCAGGCCCATCAGGTACCTGGGCGGCAATACTTCTCGCACGCCGGGGGCATTCGGTGGTGCTGATAGATTCCCTGGCGCCGTGGGAAAAACCTTGCGGTGGGGGAGTCACCGCAAAAGCTCTTTCCAAGTTTGACATCTTCCAATCCGACCTGCCCCGCAACCATATCGATCGGATGACGATCTACTTTGGGGACCAAACCTCTGTTTCAATTCCATTACAACAACCGGTTGCCGTCCTTTCCAGGCGGGAACTCACCCAGTATCTGCTCAGAGAAGCTGAAAAGGCTGGCGTTTCCATTCTAAAGACCCGAATCACCCACTTTGAGTCCATTCCAGGTGGGTGGAGGCTGGCCGCCCGAGACGCAACCTTGCAATCGGAATTCCTAATCGGTGCCGACGGCGCTACAAGCCTCGTTCGGCGCTTCCTCGGCACGGCACTGCAACCCCAGGATCTTAGCGTCACACTGGGGTATTTCATACCAGAGACGGTTCCGGCGCACATGAAAATTTACTTCCTGCCGTCCTTTGAAGGTTACATTTGGTCATTTCCACGGCCGGATCATGTTTCGTATGGAGTCATAAGCCGAAGCGAGCCTGGCTGGACGTCCCGTGCGAAATCCCTGTTGTCCAATTTCATCCTTGCAGACCTCGGCTCTGAATCCCTCGAGCGAGCGGAATTCTACAGCGCCCCAGTCCCCTGTTTGGGTCCAAGATCCTGGCGGAAAAACCAAATTTCGGGTAACCGTTGGGCCCTCGTTGGCGATGCGGCAGGCTTGGCGGACCCGATCACCGGCGAAGGAATTTACTTCGCCTTGAAGTCGGCACAGATTCTGGCCGAAACAATTGAGCGGCCGGAAGAATACGCAGTAAAGGTCTGGCTTGAAATTGGCCTGGAGTTGTCACGGGCAGCGCGGATGCACAAACGATTTTATCGAGGTCGATTTCTCGGAGCAGATTTCAAAAAAAGGCTCGTGCAGTTTTCCCGAAGAAGCCGGACCTTGCGGAAGATTGTTGGCAACGTGATGTCGGGCAATCAGAGTTACACCAGTCTGAAAAAGAAACTTTTCTTTTCAATTCCGTCAATCGGAATTGATCTGATTACAGGGCGATCCGAACCAGCAGAACGCGCGAAGGGCGCGACTACGCCCCCTTCGCTCTAATGCACTATCGGATTGACGTCTTCCCTGGCTTCGGGCTCGGTGAGTGTCGCTGCGGTCACTTTGTCGTCTTCATCTAAATTAATCAGGCGGACCCCCTGCGTCGCTCTTCCGACGGCGCGAATATCCTGCGAGCGCACGCGAATCAGTTTTCCGTTCGCGGTCATAACGAGAATATCCGAGTCTTCTTGAACGCGCATGATCGCCACAACTTTGCCGTTTTTCGCAGTGGTCTTGACGTTGATGATACCCCTACCGCCTCGCCCTTGAGTGCGATATTCCTCCACGCTCGTTCGCTTGCCGAATCCCCCTTCCGTAACGGAAAGGATCATGTCATTCTCGTTACTGGAAGCGATCATGCCAACAACGTAGTCGCCCTCGTCCAGGCGGATACCGATCACGCCGTAAGCCTGTCTTCCCATTTCACGCACCTTTTCATGAGCAAAACGGATGCACATGCCATCATGCGTGCCGATGAATACCGTTTCTTTACCTGAAACGAGCTCGGCCGCGATCAGTTCGTCGTCTTCCGGTACACCCATCGCGATAATGCCTCGGGTTGTGGGGTTGCTGAAGACTTCGAGAGATGTCTTCTTTACCTGGCCCTTTCGTGTGGCCATGAGCACCGAGACGTTCGGATCAAAGTCCTTCACGGAGAGAAGCGCGCGAACCTTTTCATCAGCCGATAGATTCGCCAGATTCACGATGGCTTTACCTCTGCCGACGATGCCGACATCGGGAATCTCGTAGACCTTCAGCCAATACAGCCGTCCTCGATCCGTGAAAACAAGCATGTAGCTGTGCGTGTTTGCAACAAAGACGTTCGTGACCGCATCTTCCTCGCGCGTCTTCATGCCAATTCGACCTTTGCCGCCTCGACCCTGATTTCGATAGACAGACAGGGGAGTCCGCTTGAGATAGCCGGTGTGCGTAACGGTGATGACGACGTCCTCCTCCGCAATCAGATCTTCCATGCGGATTTCCGCTTCCTCTTCGATGATCTCCGTCCGCCGCGCGTCTCCGTATTTCTTCTGCACTTCCCGAAGTTCCTTAATGATGACCTGCCGCAACTTTGTTTCACTTGCGAGGATCTCCTTTAACTCGGTGATCTTCTCCCGGAGTTCCTTCATCTCGTCTTCAATCTTTTGGCGTTCAAGACCAGTTAACCGCTGCAGTTGCATCTCGAGGATGGCTTTGGCCTGGATTTCCGTGAACTCGAATTCGGCGATCAAACCTTCGCGGGCATCCGCATGCGTCTTGGACGCACGAATCAGCTTGATAATGGCATCAATATGATCAAGCGCCTTCCCCAGGCCCTCCAGAATGTGGGCCCGCGCTTCCGCCTGGCGTAATTCGTATTGAGTGCGGCGGCGGACAACATCCACCCGGTGCTCAATGAACGACCGCAACAGTTCAAGCAGCGACAGCACTTTCGGCTGGCCATTGACGATTGCCAGGTTGATCACTCCGAATGTCGTTTGCATCGACGTCAGGTTATAAAGGTTGTTCAGAATTACCAATCCCTGTTCACCGCGCTTCAGCTCGATAACGATACGCATGCCGTCCCGGTCGCTTTCATCGCGGATGTCACCGATTCCTTCTATGCGCTTGTCATTGACGAGTTCCGCAATTTTTTCGATCAGTCGCGCCTTGTTCACCTGATAGGGAATTTCGGTCACCACGATGACATCGCGATCCTTGCCTTGACGCTCGATCGTAGCGCGGGCTCGCATGGTGATCTGGCCGCGGCCTGTCTCATAGGCTTGCCGTATTCCGCCACGACCATGGATGATCCCGGCCGTGGGGAAATCCGGGCCCGGAATCCGCTCATAGATTTCCTGAAATTCGGCGTCAGGTTTGTTGATCAGATGAACGACGGCCTCGCAGACCTCCGCGAGATTGTGGGGCGGCATGTTCGTCGCCATGCCCACCGCAATACCGCCGGAGCCATTCACGAGAAGATTGGGAACTTTGCTCGGCAAGTAGGACGGCTCTTCCCGTTCTTCGTCATAGTTTGGAACAAAATCGACGGTCTCCTTGTCAATGTCCTCCAGCAGGGCCTCGGCAAATGGATCCATCCGGGCCTCCGTGTATCGCATCGCCGCAGGCGGGTCACCATCGATCGAACCAAAGTTTCCCTGGCCATCAACAAGGGGATACCGGTATGAAAAGTCCTGCGCCATGCGCACAAGGCTGTCGTAGATAGGGGTGTCCCCATGTGGGTGATAGTTGCCCATAACTTCGCCCACAATTTTCGCGCATTTCCGGTATGGGCGATTTGGCGTCAGACCCATATCGCGCATACCGTAGAGGATGCGACGATGGACGGGCTTCAGTCCGTCTCGTACGTCCGGTAGCGCGCGACCAATGATCACACTCATCGCATAGTCGACGTACGACCGCCTCATCTCATCTTCAATATTGACCGGCACGAAGTTCGACGGGGGAGGCGATGGGGGTAACGGTGGTGTGATGTCGTCTGCCATGAACTCTCCTTCAGTCCGTTGTGAGTTCTGAGTTGTGAGTTCTGAGTAAAACCTCTGACTCAAAACTCACTACTCAAAACTCACAACGCAAGGGCGGCGCAGCCGCATCCGCAAGCTTGGGATATCAAGGGTGCAGCCCTTGTCTAAATGTCCAGGTTTTTCACATCCAGCGCGTTCTCTTCGATGAACTGGCGACGCGGCTCTACAGCATCACCCATGAGAATTGTGAAGATTTCTCCAGTCTGCACAGCGTCTTTAATCTGAACTTGCAGCAGCGTGCGTTTTTCCGGATCCATCGTGGTTTCCCACAACTGATCAGGATTCATTTCGCCAAGACCCTTGTACCGCTGAATCTGTAGATCTTTCTTGCCAATCTCCATAATGTGGTCGATCAGCTCCTGACGATCTTTTCGGCTGGTCGTCGTGGAGTCCGACTTGACATGGAATGGGGGCTGATCCATTCCTCCGATGGCTTTGTGCAGCGCCACTAACCGTTGATATTCTGGACTCGAGAGCTGCTGATATCCAACGAGCCGCGGCGATTGACTGCCCTGCCGATACATCAACTTTTGGACGCTGTGCTCTTCATCTGTGGAAATCTCGACCACGTAGTCGAAGGCCTCGACCTTTTTGGCCAGGTCTTGCACCTTCTGCTTGTCTCCAAGAAACGCGCGCCCTTCGGCACCCATGCCAAGCAATAAATCGACAACCCGGCCGTCGCGAAAATGACGATCTACCTTTTGAAAGACCGTGTTCAACTCGATGAGCTTTTCAAGGAAGCCGGTCAGCTCGTGACCCTTCAGCTGCTGTCCACCCTTTTCAAACTCCACCGTAAGGTTCTCCGTCGCTTTTTTGAGCAGGAATCGTGACATCTGCCGCTCATCTTTTATGTACTGTTCGTTCTTGCCCTTCTTCACTTTGAATAGCGGCGGCTGTGCTATGAAAATGTGGCCTCGCTCAATCAACTCTCCCATTTGCCGGTAGAAGAATGTTAGCAACAGCGTACGGATGTGCGATCCATCAACGTCAGCATCTGTCATGATAATGACTTTGTGGTATCGGAGCTTCGATGCATCAAAGTCATCCTGACCGATGCCGGTTCCCAAAGCCGTGATCATGGCGGCAAGAGCCTTCTCGACATTCAGAATTTTTCCCTTGATGGGCAGAATCGCTTGCGTGCGACGATCACGACCTTGTTTTGCTGAACCGCCAGCGGAGTCGCCTTCAACAATGAAAATCTCAGACAGCTCGGGGGAGCGCTCCTGACAATCCGCGAGTTTTCCGGGCAGGGACATGCTGTCCAACGCACCCTTCCGCCGGACGAGCTCGCGCGCACGCCGCGCCGCTTCGCGCGCACGCGCCGCTTCTATCGCTTTGTTTATGACTTTTTTCGCCAGCGCGGGATTCTCCTCGAGGTAAGCACTAAGCCCGTCATTCACCAAAGTCTCTACAATTCCCTTGACCTCGCTGTTACCGAGCTTCGTCTTCGTCTGGCCCTCGAACTGCGGATTCGGCAACTTCACATTGATCACCGCAACAAGTCCCTCGCGCACGTCATCGCCGGAAAGATTCTCCTTGACCTCTTTGAAGAGATTGTTGCCAACTGCGTAGTTATTCAGCGTGCGAGTCAGCGCGGACTTGAAGCCAATCATGTGCGTTCCGCCTTCATGGGTATTGATGTTGTTCGCAAACGTGAAGATCTGCTCTTGGTACCCATCGTTGTATTGCATCGCAATCTGAAGGTCGATGCCTTCGCGTACACCCTCGAAATAGATCACCTTGTCATGGAGCGACGTCCGATTCTTGTTCAGATGCTCGACAAACGAGACGATCCCACCGGTGTAGTGAAACTCGTGCTTCTTTTCGGACCGCTCATCCCGCTCATCTTCAATGGTGATTAATACACCCTTGTTTAGGAAAGCCAGCTCACGCAACCGTTGCGAGAGAACATCAAAGCTGAATTCCGTGGTCTCGAATATTTTTACATCAGGCTTAAAACTCACTTTGGTCCCGCGGCGATCTGTGTGCCCCGTCATCTCCAGCGGACCCGTCGGCACGCCCCGTTTATAGACCTGAACGTAAACCTTGCCAGAACGCCAGATTTCCAAATTGACCCATTCGGAAAGCGCATTTACTACCGAGATACCTACTCCATGCAATCCCCCTGAAACTTTGTATGCACTGTTATCGAATTTGCCGCCCGCGTGCAACTTTGTCATCACTATTTCCGCTGCCGGCTTGCCTTCCTTGGGCATGATTTCGGTCGGAATACCCCGACCATTGTCAATGACTGTGACGGAGTTATCGATGTGGATAACGACATGAACTTCGGTACAGAAGCCGGCTAGCGCTTCGTCTATAGAGTTGTCAACAACTTCATACACAAGGTGATGCAGCCCATCTACCCCGGTCGTACCGATATACATCGCGGGACGCTTTCGAACGGCTTCCAACCCCTCTAGAACCTTTATGTGTTCTGCACCATAACTCCCGTCGGTTCGTGGAGCTTGCTGTGTTCGGCCGCTGCCCTCAAACTCAACTCTTTCAGTCATGTGTAACTACCTGCCTCACCTCATTAGGATGCTGATGCTGGTTCGGTTTTCCGTGGAAACACTTGGAGAAAATAGACCGATATTTGTTGGTTGCTGTCTAGTAGTTGTCCCGGAAGTCCGCTTCTAATTAGCGTCCCAACCGAGACAGAAAAGTAACGTCTATTCTATCAAAAACTGGTCCAACTTTCGTAAGGAAACCTTTGATTGAAAGCAACCCAAGAGGCCAACTATATAGTGGCTGAGAGCATGTCGTTGTACGATATTTTGTGGACTAAATGCTGGGATGTCGGTTGTATCAGATCCTCATCGGCATGACGACATACGATAGTTGTAGTCGCTCGGCGGGTGCGCACGCAACTGGGCGGCGCTTTCGCTGTCTTTGAACTCGAAACTAACCTCCGGCTCGTCCGCAGTGACTAGAAAATCCAAGAGATATTGGTAGTTGAATCCTACCTGAAGGTCCTCCTTATCATAGTCCACCTCCAGTGTCTCATGAGCTTCACCCAGATCAGAATGACTGGCCGTAATCTCCAGCGATCCGTTTGCTAACGCAAGTTTGACTGTGCGTGATCGTTCATCAGAAAGTATCGCGACACGCTTTATAGCCGAGGCAATTTCTTCACGATTGATGGTTACCACACGGTCATTTCCGCGAGGAAGTACAGCTTCATAATTGGGAAATTGTCCGGTAAGCATCCGCGAGATCAGAAGCCGCTTCCCCATATCAAAAAAAAGGTGGCTATCGTCTCGCGAAAATCCAATCTGGTCAACGTCTGGACTTTCTGAAATCACTCTCACTAACTCACCCATTGCCTTTCGAGGTACAAGCACCTTGGTTTCTTCCCTAATATCCTCAAGCGGCTCGGATTTCTCAACATGCGCCAGGCGATGCCCGTCGGTTGCCACCATTGTGATAGATCCGGGTTTCAATAAGAGTAAAGCCCCACTCAGGGTGTACTTGGAGTCTTCTGTGCTTATCGCAAAGACAGTGCGCGAGATTATTTTTGCAAGTACATCCGCTGGAATCTTTGCTGCACCGGACTTTGGTTCCGGCAGTACCGGAAAGTCCTCTTGTGGCAACCCGGCGATGCGGAACCGAGTTGCTCCACAAGTGAGGGACACCCAGTTTCCTTCGCTCCGCTTAAATTTGATTTCCTTGTCCGGCAGAGCCCGAACAATCTCGTACAGCCTCTTTGCTGGGAGGGTAAGTGTTCCAAGAACAGTCGTCTTCGCTGCGCATGCCGACTTCAAACCGATTTCTAAATCTGTTGCTGTAATTCCAAGTTCGTCTCCTTCGGCACGCAACAGAACGTTTCCAAGAATAGGAATAGTTGTTTTGCGCTCCACAACGCCCTGAATGAGTGTAAGCTCCTGTAAAAGATCAAACTTTCTGACTGTAAATTCCATAGGGTTATTTAATACTCCTATCAGTAGTCGTCTGAATATTCTCCCTCAATTGGCTAATCCTAATGGAACTCTAGCTTTGGAAAAAAGAGATCTTGTGGATAAGGAACTGCGTATCTGTGGAATAAGTGTGAGAAAATGTGCCCTCTCAGATTTCCACATCGCGTAAACATAGCCGAGAAAAACTTTATTGAAATGAATCGATAAGCGCCTGTACTCGTTTGTCCAACACTGGATCGCGCCGTCGCATCAGTTCAATCTTCTTGATTGAGTGTAAAACCGTGGTGTGATGTTTATTTCCGAACTCTCGTCCGATTTGCGGCAAGGAAACTCCCGTTAGCTTCTTGCATAGATACATGCAGATTTGGCGTGGTTCAGCTACAGACTTGGAGTTGTTTTTTGATTTCAATTCCTGAACACGCATTCCGAAATGATCGGCTACAGTCTTCTGAATCATTTCGATGGTCACTGCCCTCTCGCCAGGGCCGAGAATATCGTGCAGAGTTTCCTGAGCCATCGGTAATGTGATCTCGGAACCACGAAGCGAACAGAAAGCAAGTAGTCGAACAAGTGCTCCTTCCAGTTCGCGAATGTTGGACTTAATCTTGCTTGCAATATAGAGTGCGACGTTGTCTGGCACGCTAATGTTCTGCCGCTCGGCCTTCTTCTTAATGATTGCTATTTTCGTTTCGAGGTCCGGAGGTTGGATATCCGCAATCAAACCCCACTCAAAGCGCGAATGCAACCGTTCCTCTAAGGTAGGTATCTCCCGAGGAGGACAATCCGCCGAAATAATGATCTGTTTGTGCATGTCATAGAGCGAGTTGAATGTATGAAAGAACTCCTCCTGAGTCCGTTCTTTTCCAGCAATGAACTGGATATCGTCAATCAGCAGGACATCGTTGTTGCGATAGCGTTCTCGAAAACTCAGCAGCTTGTCGTAACGAATTGCATTGATCAACTCGTTTGTAAATTTCTCTGTGGAAATATACGTCAAACGGAGTTCCTTGTTTCCCAGCTTGATCGTTTGCCCGATCGCGTGCATGAGATGTGTCTTGCCAAGCCCGACGCCACCATACATGAATAGTGGATTGTAGGCCTTGGATGGTTTCTCGGCTACAGCTAGCGCCGCAGCATGCGCGAACTGGTTCGACAAGCCTACAACAAACGAATCGAACGTATATTTTGGGTTGAGCGTGTTATCTATAGACTCAAAATCCAAGCGACCCTGAGCCGGTAACTCGGTGGACTCGGGAGGCGTTTTTTCGGTGATATAAATCACGCTGATGTCGCCAATGCCAGCCATCTTAGCCGCCTCGAGAACAACATCGATATGGTCATTCAACCAATCCTGAAAAAACGGGTTTGGAACACGCACGTAAAGCGCCTTGCCGTCGTGTTTAATGAGTTGCGTGGGTTTGAACCACGTGTTGTAGCTTTGTTGATTAACCTTTTTTTCAACAATATCTAAAACTTGTTCCCAGGTATTCATGGAGTAACCACTGTGAAGGGATAAGATTTCCACAACAATTTCCACACCTGTGGGAAAGTCATCCCAATCGGTCCGTGCCTTTCCTCAAAAGAGGTGTTATGTCGGCGTGAGAAACGGCGAAAGGGTAGCACTTCCGCTTCTCGTTTTCAATGATGAAACCGCTGCTTTTCTCCGACCGGTATGTTAAAATTTTTGGTTTTCGAAGGAGCGTGAATAGATGCCGCAGAGAACCTATCAGCCGAACAATCGACGTCGTGCGAAGACTCATGGATTTCGGCAGCGTATGAAGACACGTGGGGGTCGGCTCGTCCTGAAAGCAAGGAGAGACAAGGGTCGTAAGCGGGTCTCGGTCGAGCACTATTGAGTGCTTCGATACAGTGCTCATCCAAAAATCGGCCGCATCTCCAAAGGGTTTAAAATTGCGGAATGCGGGTGAGTTTAGGGTTGTATATGAAAGGGGCGCAAAGAAGGTTTCGCGCTCCTTTGTGCTGTTTGCGTTGCCCAACGGACTGGAGCACAGTCGTTTCGGTCTGACAACCCCGCGCAAATTCGGGAAAGCCCACGACAGAAATCGGGTCAAGAGAAGGGTTAGAGAAATTCTCCGAACATCACGAGCACTTATCCCTGCAGGATTTGATTTCGTGGTGAACCCTCGTCGTTCCGCAAACGAAAGGAACTTTGGAGAACTGCGTTCGGAGTTAGTGACTCTCCTCGGAGCAGATAAATGAGGGCAGTTCGAGTTGTCATTCAGATGCTTTGCTTGAAGGTGCTGCGTCTTTACAGGCTTGTTGTGTCACCATGGTTGCCGTCTGCTTGTCGTTTCACTCCGACATGCTCCGAATATGCCATTGGGGCTATAGAACGGTACGGGTTGATTAATGGTGTGGTCCAAGCGATAAGGCGACTTCTCCGCTGCCATCCCCTGCACTGCGGTGGATTTGATCCTTTGAAATAAGAGTTTTGATTCCTGATGGAAAGACGGATTATTCTTGCATTTATCTTATCTTTCGCCGTGCTTTATGGCTTCCGTGCGCTGTTCTCCCCACCTGCGCCCGCAAGTAGGCCGCCGGAAAGTGTTCAGGCCCCTGCGGCGACGGCGAACACTTCTGTTGAGAGCGCGAATCCGATAGGACCGCCCCACCCAGACCAGACTATTCGCGCCGAAAAAGCGGAGGATCTGGTAGTCGATACCCCTCTGTACACCGCGACCGTGTCCAACATCGGAGGTGTGCTGAAAAGCTACAGGCTCAAGGCGTATTCCGATGCCGAAGGCCATCCCATCGAGCTGATTGAGCAGAATGCAGGGAATAAATTGGGTTGGCCATTGACGCTAATAACGGGCGATCCCACCCTGGATGAAGCGCTGGCCAAGGCGAGCTTCCTGGCCCAACGTGAACGCAATCGTCTTTCGATGGAGTTTGCCTCCAATGGCGTGTCGGCGCAAAAATTTTTGCAGTTTGATCCGCAAAACTACGAGTTCTCTTTCGCTACGACGCTTACGAAGGACGGAAAAAGCGTTTCTCATGCGGTGGTCTGGCAGGGGGGATTTGGCGACCAGTCGATCACACCAGATCCCGCCAAAAGAAATGCCGTGTATGAAGTGGAAGGCACTTTTAAAAGGATCAGTCTGCGCAGCGTTAAAGAGACGCAGGACTTCACCGTTGCTAGCGCGGGTGTCGAGGATCAGTATTTCCTCGCGCTGTTCTTGTCGCCTGAAAGTCCCATTCCCGTGAAGATCGGTAAGCAAGATTTCACGGGTCCTGACGGTAAAGCTGTCGCCGAACTCCATCTCTCTCTGCGGATGCCGGATTCGAAACCGCTGCGAGTGTACGTTGGCCCCAAAGATCGTCAGTGGTTGAGCACGGCGGAGCCGCGTCTTGTTTCCGTCATCAGCTACGGATGGTTCGAATTTATCGCTCGTCCGCTACTATTCTGCTTGCTGTTCATTCACAGCTACGCGGGCAATTTCGGTTGGTCTATTATTCTCCTCACACTGGCGATCAATTTCCTGCTCTTCCCGTTGCGGCTCAAGCAGCAGGTTTCAATGCAACAGATGCAGAAGATTCAGCCGCAGATGAAAACGCTGCAAGACAAATACAAGAAGCTCAAATCAACCGACCCCAAGCGCGCCCAACTCCAAACTGAAATGATGCAGCTTTACAAGGAGCATGGTGTCAATCCGATGGGTGGCTGTTTCCCCCTACTACTACAAATGCCGGTGTTCTTCGGCCTTTATAGCATGCTGTCTGTTTCTATAGAGCTACGGGGGGCACCTTGGATCTTTTGGATCAAGGATTTATCACAACCCGAGCACCTATTCATCCCCATTCTGCCCGTTCTTATGGCGGTCTCCATGATCATTCAGCAGAAGATGACTCCTACAACTGTCGATCCGGCTCAAGCCAAGATGATGATGATCATGCCGGTCATGTTCTTGTTCATGTTCCTGTGGGTGCAAAGTGGTCTGACCTTGTATTGGCTAACCAGCAACATGGTTGGGATTGGCCAGCAGTTCTTCATCAACAAGTATTGGTCTCCGCGCGCAGACAAAAAGCTTCGCGATCGATCAAAATCAAAAGAAGCGCGTGACAAGTGAGTTATGCGGGAAGATCTGCACAAGATCATTTCTGGTGACGAAACTGTCATTGCGATATCCACCCCTCTGGGCCGCAGCGGCGTGGGTGTGGTTCGCATGTCCGGCCGAGATGCGATCGGGATCGCCCAGCGCTTTTTCAAATCACATTCCTCGAATTCCCATCTGGAGCATCGAACGGCCGTTATTGGCGCCTGGACGAACGAAGACGCGGAACAACAGGTCGATGAAGTTGTCGTTACACTTTTTCGCGCACCGCAGTCTTATACGGGCGAAGACGTCGTCGAGATCAGCGGGCATGGCAATCCGTTGATTCTCGCGCGAATCGTAGAAAACGCGCGCACGGCCGGCGCGCGGATCGCGCTGCCAGGTGAGTTTACGATGCGGGCTGTAGCGCATGGAAAGATGGACCTGATTCAAGCCGAAGCGGTTCGGGAGTTTATCGAAGCACAGACCGAGCAGCAGGCAAAGACAGCCTTGAGACAGATGGGCGGTTCTGTCTCAAATCGAATCCGGCCTATCAAAGACAAACTCCTCGATATCATTGCCCATCTGGAAGCGGGCATTGATTTCGCGGAGGATGACGTCGATGTTCCCGACAATACCGCGATTGTTCAAATGATCTTTCCTTTGGCCGAGGCTCTGGAAAATTTGGAAGAGACGTTCGGCTATGGAAGACTGCTTGTCGAGGGGTTCCGGCTCGCGATACTTGGGAAACCCAATGTCGGAAAATCGAGCCTTTTCAATCGCCTTGTCGCAGCCGAGCGCGCGATCGTCACCGACATACCCGGAACGACACGCGACGTGCTCACAGAAACAGTGAGTATGGATGGCATTCCGCTGCGTTTTGCGGATACAGCAGGTGTCCGCGACACTTCAGATCAAGTCGAAAGCATTGGTGTGAAACGAACGCTGGAAACGCTGTCGGAGGCAGATCTCGCGCTTGTCGTTCTTGATGGCTCGGGCGCGTTAGATAACGACGAACGGCAAGTCCTCGCGAAAGCCGAACCCATTACCCACCCACTGTTGATCAACCAATCGGAACAGCCGAAAGCCATCGATATGGGTTTGCTGAACGGTTCAGGGAA
>WNGP01008849.1_pt1 | contig 13328 bp, 13 predicted proteins | sample 5407671 | NCBI WGS metagenome assembly WNGP01 (sample SAMN13153381, study PRJNA577476) | soil metagenome | isolation source: 40 cm soil or saprolite under Garry oak tree replicate 2 | place: USA:California | collected 2016-06-15 | reverse complement strand
CAATTGAAATCGAAATACGGGATCAAGTTCTTCAGTATTGGAGGCGGACTGGGGATCGTTTACGAGTCGTCATTTGCCAGCGGCAGTCTCGATTGGTGGAACGAGAGCAAAAGCAAGAGCAAGAGCGCGAGAAAGAGAAACAATGCGCTGTCGATTCAACAATACGTCGACGCAATCTTGCAGCCGCTGCGCGAATTGAAACTGCGAATTCTGCTCGAGCCAGGACGCTTGTTAGTCGGAAACGCGGGCGTTTTGCTGACCCGGGTTCGTTATATCAAGCGCACCGGTCAAAAGAAATTCGCTATTGTCGATGCAGGAATGAACGATCTAATCCGGCCGGCGCTTTACCACAGCTATCACGAGATCGTGCCGGTAGAAGAACCGAACTTTAGGGCGTCTGTGTCAGACGCCGCAGTTACGAGTAAGAGCCCCCGCCTTCGCCTGGCTACGGCGCGGCGAGAGAGCAAGGCCGAGAAGATCGACATCGTCGGGCCGGTGTGCGAGAGCGGAGATTTTTTTGCGCTCGATCGGCAGATGCCCGAACTCCGCGAGGGCGACTTGCTCGCGATCATGAGCGCGGGCGCTTACGGATTTGTGATGGCCTCGAACTACAATTCGCGGCCGTTGCCGGCCGAGGCGCTCGTTCGCGGCGACAAGTTCGCGCTGATTCGAGACCGGCAGACGAATGAAGATCTAATCCGCGGTGAAATCGATCCGCAGTGGCTGTAGAGGCGCGTGTCCTCACGCGCAGAAGTCCGCGGATTGTGGCTGAGGACAGCCGCCCCTACACCCAATTTGCAGAATTTTGCCTCCTGCATAAATAGTCTTGCTGCTTTTATTACATGAAACGGCTTTTGCTCATTTGCGCAGTGTCAATCTTTGCATTGGCATCGAACGCAGCGTCGCCGCCGTCGGGCGAATACATTATTTTGGTTGGCGGACCCTCCATGTATCAGTGGGAAAAATATAAGGTTTATCCGCACGATCATTGGTGGGCGAACTTTGTTCGGGCCGCACGACTGCGGACTGAGCAAGTGCGGGCCCAACTTGGACCGGACGCGAAGATCACCTGGCTTGTTTATAAGCAAGGCTATGAGGATCGAGCGAAACAGGAAAACCAGGACCTGATTGGCTTAATCGATTCGGTGCGCGAAAAGTTTAATCTCAATCTCGTTTGGTTTCATGCGGGATCCGAAGTCATCGATTACCTGAACAACGGTCGTGATCAGATGAAGATTGCAGGGTTCGAATACTTCGGCCACTCAAACCGCGCCTGTTTTATGTTCGATTACAGCAACAATATCGACAGCGCCTGCAAATCGTGGCTGCACGAGGATGAGTTGACCAAAATCAATCGGCGGGATTTCGCGCGAGACGCTTACGTCAGGAGTTGGGGTTGCCATACCGGCGAGAGCATGTCGAAGAAATGGCATCGCGCCACCGGCACCCATATGATTGGCGCGCTTGGAAAAACGCAGTTCATGATGGAGGAACTGCCGATCCTTGTTTCCCAAGGCGGCAAGTGGGTGAACTGAATTTCGAATTGGCGATTGCGGATTGCGGATTGCTGTCTTGTCATTCCGAGCGGGGTCGAGGAATCTCTTACCGTTCCTTTAATCTGACGTTGATCCACGCGTTATGAATCTCGAAGAGCTCCACCCGCTGTATCACCAGCCGCTCTTCGATTTAATTTCGCAAAGCCGGGCTGTGCATCTCAAGCATTGGCCCGGCGAGGCGGTGCAGCGTTGCAGTTTGCTCAGCATCAAGACCGGCGGCTGCAGCGAAGATTGCGCCTATTGCGCGCAATCTTCGCACTATTCCACCGGCATCGAGCGCGAGGAGTTGTTGTCGGTCGAGACGATAGCTGCCGCAGCAAAACGGGCCCGCGCACAAGGCGCGACCCGGTTCTGCATGGGAGCAGCGTGGCGGGGCGTGCGCGACGGCTCGGAAAAATTTGAACACGTTCTCGAGATCGTGCGCGACGTGAGCCAGCTTGGGATGGAAGTGTGCGTCACGCTGGGTGAGATCGGGCCGGCCGAAGCGCGCAAACTCAAGGCTGCTGGAGTCACCGCTTACAATCATAATATCGACACGTCACCGGAGTTTTATCCGGAAATTGTGAGCACTCATACTTTTCAGGACCGTCTGAGCACGATTGCCGCCGTGCAGGAGAGCGGGATGTCCGTTTGTTGCGGCGGAATCATCGGCATGGGCGAATCGGAAAATGACCGTCTTCGTATGCTCGAAGTTCTGAGCAATTTCGATCCGCCGCCAGAAAGCGTGCCGATCAATTGTTTGATGGCGATGCCGGGAACACCGCTGGCCGATCAGCCGCCCGTCGATATTTTTGAACTCGTCCGGCTCATCGCCGTCACGCGGATCGTACTGCCAAAAGCGCGCGTGCGACTCGCCGCCGGCCGCACCCGGATTTCGCGCGAAGGACAGGCGCTTTGCTTTTTCGCCGGCGCGAATTCAATTTTCTATGGCGACAAACTTCTCACGGCGAAAAATCCCACGGCTGATGTCGATGTTGCGCTTTTGCGCGAGCTAGGATTGCAGATTGAATCTGCGCACCCGAATCACGCCTCGGCCGTGCCGGCGTAGTATCGAAAGAGCACGGCAGCTGCAATTTATATCGACAAATGGACTGCCATTTGACATGAACGTGCCAGGATTGTTTGGGAGTTAGCAAAACCTCAACAGAAACAATTATGAACTGGAAAAAATTCTTCTTCGCATTCATTGCAGCCTGGATCTTCATCTTCATGTTTGGCTGGTTCTTTCATGCAGTGCTTCTAAAAGACACTTATGCCGCACTCCCGCAAGGGTTCCAACGGTCGGACACGGACTTCAAAAGTCACTTTGGATGGCTGGTGGCCGGCCAACTGGTCTTTGCCTTCATGTTTACTTTGATCTTTGCCAGTGGTGGAGTTGGTGGCGGCGTAAAACTCGGCATTATGGTTGCCTTTTTGGGAATCGGGACGCACTTGATCGCCTACGCTGTGCAGCCCTTTCCGGGCAATCTCATGGTGTACTGGAGCATTGGCGCGCTGGTTGAAATGGCCATCGTCGGCGCGATCGTCGGTGCGATTTACAAGCCTGGAGCGGCAGGCACGCTCTCTTAACGGCTGAGTCGCATTTCGCTGGAGACAGCTGGTAGATCTGAGGCAGGAGTGGAACGCAGGGCGTTCCGGTGTGGCGTCCCCCGGCTCATTGGCGACATTCCAAGCTCCATGTTGAACGTTTGAGCCTATTCGGGTTGCGCTTAGAGCAGGCTGTTGAACGTTTGCCGTCCCAATGGATTCGATGACGCAAACTCCCGCTGCACTTGGGTATCGCATGCCGGCGGAATGGGAACCGCACGCCGCTACCTGGCTCTCCTGGCCACGGCGGGACGGAATCAGTTTCCCTGATTCATTCGATCGCGTTCTGCCCGCTTTGCGCGCGATGGTGGAGGCGCTCATCGAATCCGAGCAAGTCTGTATCAATATCTGCAACGGCGTGCATGAAGCCGAGGCGCGCGCAGTTTTGGATGGATTATCGGTAAAGCGCGTCACGTTTTATCGGATTCCGACAAACGAGCCCTGGTGCCGCGATCACGGGCCGATCTTTCTCACGCGCAATGCCGATCCGCGCGTCGCGATTGTCGATTGGGATTACAATGCCTGGGGTGGCAAGTATCCGCCGTGCGATCTCGATGAAGTCGTGCCGACCCGCGCCGGACAATTTCTCCATTTACCAGTTTTTTATCCCCGAATGATTTTGGAAGGCGGTTCGATTGAGGTGAATGGCGCTGGCGCGCTGCTGACGACGGAATCGTGTCTCCTAAATTCGAATCGCAATCCAAGTTTGGGCCAAGCCGAAATCGAGCAACGCCTTCGTGATTATTTCGGCGTCCAGGACATTCTCTGGCTAGGCGAAGGAATCGAAGGCGACGATACCGACGGTCATATCGACGATCTCGCGCGCTTCGTTTCGGAAAATACCGTCGTCACGGTTGTGGAGGAAAGTCGCGAAGATAAAAACTTCGAGCCGCTGCAAAGAAATCTCGCGCGCCTTAGGGCAATGAAGATCGGTGACCATAAGATCGACATTATTACCTTGCCGATGCCGAAAAAGATTGTGCGCGAAGGTCAGCGCCTGCCCGCAAGCTATGCCAATTTCTACATCGCGAACTCCTGCGTGCTCCTCCCCACGTTCGCCGATCCAAAGGACGAAATTGCATTGTCGATCTTACAAAAGTTTTTCCCCGATCGCCGCGTGATCTGTATCGACTGCCGGGAATTAATCTGGGGGTTGGGCACGTTTCATTGCCTTACCCAACAACAGCCAGCCGTTTAATCGCGTGTCATCCTGAACGAAGTGAAGGACCTCACAAAGACAGGCTGATCTTCATCCGGGCCAGTGTGCTCCAAGCTTCGATTGCGCGGTCCCTCGCTTCGCTCGGGATGACACGAGTTAGGCGTTTTGCTTTTAGTCAGCCTTGGCCCCCGGCTTGTAGCCGCTTTTCAGAATCGCGTCATGGAGATCGGGCGGGTGCGTCTTGCGCGCATCGAATGTGACGACGACGCGCTCATGACCGAGATCGACTTTGACGTTCTTCACCCCTTTGACCTTCATGAGCGGCGTGCGCAGTTTACGCACGCATTCATCGCAATCTTCGCCTTGTGTTGCGATCTCGATCGTTTCCAATATCGCGTGATCGGCGCGTTCTGGACTAAAAGGATCGCTCGGGTCGGGATCGTTGGGTCGGGCAGGGTCCATCTTTTCCTTATCTAACGTGCGAGGATGGCTCTACGGCTGTCTCGCGCGCAATTGGTTCGAGAACGCGCCAGACATTTTCGGCCAAAATCTTCTGCCCGGAGGCGTTGGGATGAATGCCATCCGACAGATTCAGCGAAGGATCACCGGCCACGCCGTCGAGGAGATACGGTACCAGTGCGGCGCCATTTTTTGTCGCGAGCTCGCCAAACATTTTGCCAAAAGCGGACACATAATCGTCGGCTCCATAATTTGGCAGCTGCATTCCCGCGATCACCACGCGCACGTTGGGATTTCGTGCCTTCACTCTATCGATGATCTGCTGGAGATTGTTTTTGATTTGCTCCACTGGCACCCCGCGAAAAGCGTCGTTAATTCCAAGCTCCAGGACGAAGATGTCGATCTTGCGTTTCAAATGGGCCGGGAGGCGTTCCAAGCCGCCCTCGGTCGTACCGCCAGTTGCGCTCGCGTTGGTCACTTGAAGATTCAGGCCGGCGTCGCGTAACTTGTTTGCGATCAGCGCGGGATAAGCTTCGCTCCGTCTGAGTTGAAATCCGTCCGATAAGCTGTCGCCCAGGACGAGGATCGTTTTCATTTCTGAAGAGATGGGCGTGGCGCTCAAGGCGGCATCCGCGCACCAGATCGACAATGCGGCAACAAGGTGAGCGAGGAACATTTTCGACATTCGATCTTTGATGTTCGATATTTAACGGGTTAACGATTCAACTCTTCAACTTTTCTTTCTATGGCAAATTACTCTATCAACGGATTCGGTCGTATCGGGCGCAACGTGCTGCGCGCCATGACGCAAAGACAAGTCGAGCAGATTCGCGCGATTAACGATCTCACCGACACGAAAACACTCGCCCATTTGCTCAAATGGGACTCGATCCACGGCAAGTTCGACGGCGAGACCGGCTATGATGACGAAAATATCATAGTGCGCGGCCACAAAATTAAGATTTTGAAGGAGCGCGACCCGGCGAATTTGCCCTGGAAAAAACTGGGTGTCGATGTTGTGCTCGAGTCGACCGGATTCTTCACCAGCCGCGAAAAAGCCGAGCTGCACTTGAGCAAGGCGGGTGCGAAACGAGTGCTGATCAGTGCGCCCGCGAAAGACCCGGACGTGACGATTTGCATCGGCGTAAACGACGATCTTTTTGATCCGGAGAAACATGTGATCATTTCAAATGCGAGCTGCACAACGAATTGTCTCGCACCCATGGCGAAAGTGTTGAACGACAACTTTGGAATCGCACACGGATTCATGAGCACGATTCACAGCTACACCAACGATCAGCGCATCCTCGATTTTCCGCATGATGATCTGAGGCGGGCGCGCGCAGCCGCGATGAACATTATCCCATCTACCACTGGCGCAGCAAAGGCGATCGGTGAGGTCATCCCGGATTTGAAAGGCAAATTGAATGGCGGCGCTTATCGCGTCCCCACTCCGGATGGTTCGGTCACGGATTTCACCGCCGTGCTCGAAAAAGATGCGACGGTGGATTCAGTCAATGCTGCATTCAAAAAAGCTGCTTCCGATAAAAGTTACAAAGGCGTGGTCGAATACAGCGAGGAGCCGCTCGTTTCGCAAGACATCGTCGGTAATCCGCATTCATGCATTTTTGACAGCAAACTGACGCTGATGCTCGGCAATCGATTCGTGAAAATCGTAGGCTGGTACGACAACGAGTGGGGCTACAGCAACCGTTGCGTTGAAATGCTGGAACTGATTTCGAAATAGGCGCGAGCAGGAGCACGAGTAATTATGTCGAAACTCATGCTGCGCGACCTCGATGTGCGCGGGAAACGCGTGCTGGTGCGGGTCGATTTTAATGTGCCGGTCGAGACGCGCGGCGGCAAGATCCGCATCACCGATGACACGCGTGTTCGGGAGAGTCTGCCGACGATCAATTACCTGCGCAAACATGGCGCGAAGACGATTCTGATGTCGCACTTTGGCCGGCCGAAAGGAAAGCGCGTTGAAAAATATTCACTCCGTCCAATCGGCGATTATTTGCACTCGCTCATCCATCAGCCAGTGATTTTCAGCCATGAGACGATTGGTGAGGTGCCGGAAAAAATCATCTGTCATATGGAGAGTGGCGATGTCGCTTTGCTCGAGAACGTCCGCTTCCAGCCAGAAGAGGAAGCGAACGATCCAAAATTCGCGGAGGCGCTCGCGAAACTTGGCGATCTTTATGTGAACGACGCCTTTGGCGCAGCGCATCGCGCCCACGCCTCGACAACCGGCATCACAAAATTCGTAGCGAAATCGGCGATGGGTATCCTGATGGAAAAAGAGCTGAAACATTTACGCGACGGGCTCGAAAAACCGGCCAAGCCATTCGTCGTGATTTTGGGCGGAGCGAAGGTTTCCGATAAGATCGGAGTTTTAAAAGCGTTGATGGAAAAAGCTGACATGATTTTGATCGGCGGCGCGATGGCGAACACATTTCTTAAGGCAGAGGGGATCCCGGTTGGCGCGAGCCGCGTTGAATCGGACAAGATCGATCTGGCGCGCGAAATTCTCCATCTCGCGAAAAAGTGCGGGGTCAAATTTTTGCTCCCAATTGATGCGGTGGAAGCGGAGGAGATTCGCGCCGGCGCGCCGATCCGAAATACCAGCCGGCTCTCGTCGCAACATGGGATCAGCGATGGATGGCAAGCGGTTGATATCGGTGCCGCGACGATTGCGCTTTACCAGGAGGAAATTGGGAAAGCGGAAACGATCTTGTGGAATGGGCCGGTCGGGATTTTTGAAATTCCCGATTTTGCGGAAGGCACCATTGCGATCGCGGAAGCGCTCGCCCAATCGGGCGCGACAACGATTATCGGCGGCGGGGATTCCGTTACTGCCGTAAAACAGGCTGGGCTTGGGGACAAAATGACATTCATCTCGACTGGCGGAGGCGCCTCGCTCGAATTGCTCGAAGGGAAGGAATTGCCGGGGGTGGCTGCGTTAACGGACAAGAAATAATGCGCAAGAAAATCGTCGCCGCGAATTGGAAGATGAACATGATGCAGGCGGAGTCGGCGCGCTTTATCGAATCGCTGCTACTCGAAATTGGCGATGTGGCTGATGTCGAAGTTGTCATTGTGCCGCCGTTTACCGCGATCGCGACAGTGATGGAGGCGCTTGGCAGTGCTCAAAACATCAAGGTCGGCGCGCAAAACATGCACTGGGAACGGAGCGGCCCCTTCACCGGCGAGATCAGCGCTGCGCTGCTGCGCGATTTGTTTGTGCATTATGTGGTGCTCGGGCACAGCGAACGCCGCAGGTTATTTGGTGAGACTGACGAAATCGTGAACCGCAAAGTGCTTGCCGCGCATGAAGCGAGCCTGCGCCCGATCGTGTGCGTAGGCGAAACGCTCAAGCAACGCGACCGCGGCAATGTCGATAAAATCCTGTCGATCCAACTGCGCGGCAGTCTCGCCGGTCTGGGCCCGAAGGAATTACAAGAAACGGTTGTCGCGTATGAGCCGGTTTGGGAAGCGCAGGAAGCGCATGCCTTTATCCGCCACACGTTGCGCGACATGGCCGATGACACAACCGCCGAGCGTGCCCGCATTCAGTACGGCGGCAGTGTCAAACCGGAGAACGCGCGTGAGTTGATGAGTCAGCCCGACATTGATGGCGCTCTCGTCGGTGGCGCCAGCCTCGACCCGCGCAGCTTCGCCCAAATTGTAAACGCGGCCCGCGACGAAGGTAGGGGCGATTGACCTCAATCGCCTTTGCGCGGATCGAAAACTGAGCCGGTTCGGTGAACCGCTCCTACCAGTTATTTCTTAATTTCCAGATAAGTGCGCGATTGCACGTGATTCGTGCCGGGCTGGAGTTCTTCGATGCGCATTTGTTTAAGGAACCAGCGATTGTCGATCTTTTGGGCCGAGACCACCTCAAACCGTTTCACGAGCTGGGCATTCCAATCGTAGCCCTCCATTCGCATGAGAGCACCGCTCGTCTTGTCGATCCACAAGAGAATATTGGAATATTGCGACTCGCGTGAGGGCGCGCGTAATTGCAGCTTCCAGCAGTTGCGGGTGCGGACATTTTCTTCGCCCAGGACACGCGCGGTTTGCCAGTAGAGAAATTTGAACGCGAGATCCTCGTAGGTAAGGCCGGTGCCGCGGATTTTTTGACTGAGCTTTCCTGTTGCAGACTTTTCCGTTCCTGCGCCGGTGACGAAATCGAGGCGGGAGCTGTTTCGCCCAAGACGCAACTGCAAAACTTCGTCAGGATTAGTGAATGAATAGCGAATCAGCGGCCCGTTTTGTGTGAGACGAAACGGGATGATGATATCGTTCTCGCGCAGCTGACCCTGAAGATCGATCTGCTGACTCGCCTCAACCATCCGGACCGAAGCCAGAATTTGCTGTGCGGAAGGTGGTGGCGCGCCGTGGGTTAGCACGGGAAGGAAGATGAGTCCGGCGCTCGACTTGTTCATGGCGGCGCTCAGCAATAGCGAGATCTGGAAGCCGTTGATCGTCGCAATCGCGCTCGGCGCGCTTTTTTTTGGCGGATTCAATGCGCGGGCGTTGGTTGTGTGTTTGGTCTTTTCTTTGCTGATCGCCGAGGGGATTACCAGCATTCTAAAATCGGCCATTGATCGTCATCGTCCCAAGCAAGTGCAGAGCGTGCGGATGGTCGAATTGCAAAGGACACGCCCGAAATTCATGACGTTGTTCAAGAAACCGACCATCCGGTTTTCCAATCAATCCGATCGAAACCGCTCGGGACCGTCGTTTCCATCGGGACATATGACGAACAACACGATCACCGCGGTGTATCTGACGTTCTTTTATCGGCGACGTGGCTGGCTTTATTGGATCATCGCGGCAGCTGTCGGTTATTCACGAATTTATCTCGGCGCGCATTGGCCAAGCGACGTGATTGCGACGCTGTTTCTGGCCAGCGGCGAAGCGTTGCTCCTGCTCGGATTATTTGAACTGATCTGGAAAACAGCGGCGCGAAAGTGGGCGCCGAACCTTTACGCCCGTCATCCCAGTCTGATTGGAAATATAGGTTCGCAAACCGGAGATTCGCGCCACTTTCGATGAGCACAACCCGTGCGGTCTGGTTTTTTGTTATCGCGCTTACGGTGATTCGATTGTCGATTTTGGCGACGACCGACCTCGAATTTGACGAGGCGCATTACTGGATGTGGTCGGAGCGCCTGGCGCCGGCCTACTTCAGCAAAGGGCCCGCTATTGCCTTCGCCATGCGTGCAAGCACGGCGATTTTCGGCGCAAACGAGTTCGGCGTGCGCTTTTTTAGTCCAGTGCTGGCAGCGGGCACGAGCCTGCTCCTGTTTTATTTCGCGCGACGATTGTTCAGTCCGGCGGCCGGATTGTGGGCAGTGATCGGCTTAAACGTCACACCGATTTTCAACATCGGCGCATTCCTCATGACGATTGATTCGCTATCGGTCTTTTTCTGGTTGGCGGCGATGTTTACATTCTGGCTCGCGCTGGAACGAAGTCCGCGGTTCTCATTGTATTGGCCGCTCACTGGATTGCTGATTGGCCTTGGCTTTCTCTCCAAATATACGAATGCGCTTGAGCTTGTGTCGATTCTGCTCGTGCTCGCGCTGGCTCCGCGGCTCAGACAGGAGTTTGCGCGGCCCGGCTTGTATTTGCTCCTTGGCGTCTTCGCTCTTTGCACAATCCCGCCGATTGTCTGGAACGCGCAGCACGCCTGGATCACGTTGACGCATTTGCGCTCGCGCGGCGGTGTCGAGCAGGGCTTTGGTCTCCATCCGATCGAGGTAGTTTCATTTCTCGGAGAACATTTTTTGGCGTATTCACCCTTCCTGTTTCTGGCACTGGCCTGGGGCGTGATCGCGAGTTGGCGGCGCGTGAATCAGCAATTCAAAGTGTTATTTCTAATGTGGTTTGGATTGCCGGTATTCGTCTTTTATCTCCTTTTATCGATTAACAAGAGTGCCGCGCCGAATTGGGACGCGCTCGCCTTCCTTGGGTTCGGCTTGCTGGCAATTTATTTCTGGTGGGAACGCCTCCAAAGGAGCTTGGTCTTGCGACTCTGCGCGAGCATCGCCCTGCTGGTCGGGCTAATCATGAGCGTGATCGCACTGGACACAGACTTGCTTCGCACCGCCGGTTATGAATTGCAGCGAAGCGATCCGAGCGATCGGATGCGCGGCTGGAAAAGCGCGACTGAAGCGGTCGAAAAAATGCGCACTGATCTCGAGGCGCAATTAAGGGAGAAATTGTTCCTGATCGCCGACGCTCGCGATCGTGCCTCGGAAATTTCTTTTTATCTGCGCGACAAACGGCCAGAGGGGCCGGGGCATCCGCCGGTTTACATTACAGAGTCGCAGGACATGGTAAATCAATTTTCGTTCTGGCCGCGGTACGATGAATTCGTAGAAATAAAACCAGGCACTCCCCGCCCGGAAGGCGAAGTTTACACCGAGGAGAATGGCATTAATCCATTCGCTGGACGCAGCGCGCTTTTCATTCGAGAGGGCGAAAAAGAGGGCGTGCCGCACAATATCCGGGCTGCGTTTCAATCGGTGGAGTCGGTTGGCACCATTGAAGTGCGTCGCTATGGCAAGCTGCTGCGCATCTGGCAGGTTTTTCTCTGCCGGAATTACCGCACACTTCCGCTATGACGGAGATGATAAACGCGCCAGCAGTTTCTGTCATTGTGCCGCTTTTCAATGAGGAAGAGAACATGTCGATCTTGCAATCGGAGCTGAAAGCGGCGCTCGCAGGAATTGACCATGAAATGATTTTTGTCGATGATGGATCGATTGATCGCACGCTCGAGCGAATCGAAACCGCGCCGAATGTTCGTGTGATTCGCTTTGAAAAAAACGCGGGACAAAGCGCCGCAATCTATGCCGGACTCCAAGCTGCTCACGGTGCGATCACAGTTCTCATCGATGGCGATTTGCAAAACGATCCCACCGATATTCCGCGCCTGCTCGCTGAAATCAATCGCGGCGCCGATCTGGTTTGTGGTTATCGCGCACGGCGCAAAGACACGCTCTTGAAACGGCTGACCAGCCGGATTGCCAATTTTGTTCGCAGCCGTTTTACCAAAGACTACGTGCGCGACACAGGCTGCACCCTCAAGGCAATGCGCCGCGACTGCGTGAGCGCACTGCTTCCATTTAAAGGCATGCATCGTTTCATTCCTGCGCTGGTCAAAGGCGCAGGGTACAGGCTAGTGGAAATTCCCGTAAATCATCGGGCGCGCCGTTTCGGCCAGAGCAAGTATGGTCTGGGTAATCGCGCTCTTCGCGCCACCATCGACATGTTCGGCGTGCGCTGGCTGCTCTCACGGAGGTTTAGCTACAAAATACGGTAGTGGTACAGTTTGAAATTCTAAAATCTTGCTAATCCCTGTCCGCTCAAGCATAGTCGGACATGGCAAAGAAACGCAGGTCGCGTGATATTAATCAGATTGCAGCGGCTATCGTTAAGCAGAGCACCGCCAGCTCAGCTCCCCGTAATATGCACATTACAAAGAATCCGGCAGCGGTCGCGCTCGGACGGCTCGGTGGATTGAAGGGCGGAAAGGCGCGGGCTGAAAGGCTTTCTCCGGCCCAGAGAAAAGCCATTGCGAAAAAAGCGGCCTTGGGTCGATGGAAGCAACACGCTTAGGTCGCTCCTTCTGCTACTTTCGTTCGCAGAAAGAAGTAAAAATGGGGGTCCATAATGTTAATGGTTCGCTTTTCCGCATCCCATTCCATCGGAACGTGCTTTTCTTCAAATAACTCGTTAATCTGTTCTAACGCTAAAATGTAATTGGGGCTTTGCCTTTCGCGCAGAATCTTCTCCGCACGATCTTTGAGGCCGTCAATGCGAATGCTCAAGAAGGGCGGGTCCGACGCGAGCGCCAGCGTAATCAGATCGTAAACATCACCTTCCCCTCCGTTAGCGAGTTTGTAATTATTCCTAGCTTGTCCATGCCTCGGCGGCCCGTTCCTGACTTTGTCGTACATGGTCGTGAAGTCGTGTGAGCGGACTGCACGCTGCCTGACTCGCGTCCAATCGAATTGCGCTAGGTCGATTGACTGCGTTTCAAGGGCACGATCCATGTTCAAATATTCTCGCCCAAGCTCAAGGCAAAGGGTCTGCATGAGTTGGGGTGAACCCAGACATTCCAGCGCCAGCCTATCTATGATTTCCTCGGATACTTTGACACCGAGTTTCTGAAATCCCTTGATGCCGATCTCGCGCAATCCGCCCTTGTCCCAGAAGTCAACGTTTATGGAGTAGAATCGTCCCGAAAGGTCGGGGTTGTTTCTGATTGGATCATCGAGCCGCTGTGTTGGGTTTAAGACAACGAATCGCACCCCCTGCGAAGCTGCGTTTTTCATTTGTTGGCAGAGCCTTTGCTGAACCTCTGGATCTATGGTTCCCTGCTGGTTCATCGGGCGACGCCACGCTGGTTGCGCATTTCATTTTCTATCCGATTTGAAAGACCGCTTGGCGCACCGCGTTCAACTGACTACAGACGGCCACAAGGCATATTTGGATGCAACTGAGCGCGTGTTCGGAACGGAGATTGACTATGCCCAATTGCAAAAGAT
>WNGP01008832.1_pt1 | contig 13331 bp, 9 predicted proteins | sample 5407671 | NCBI WGS metagenome assembly WNGP01 (sample SAMN13153381, study PRJNA577476) | soil metagenome | isolation source: 40 cm soil or saprolite under Garry oak tree replicate 2 | place: USA:California | collected 2016-06-15 | reverse complement strand
TTTCGCGACAGCCCTTAAATTAATCGATGAGGCTGACCAGGCGGACTCGTATAAGCCGGCTACTTTGAATTTACGCGGCGAGATTCTGATGCAGCAGCAGCAATTTGACCAAGCCGAAGCTGCATTTAAGAAGGCAGCCCGGCTGGACCCGAAACTTCGCGAAGCGCAATACAACCTCGCGCAAATCCCCTTTAAGAAGAAGGACTACGCAAAGGCGAGAGAGCGTTTTGAGGGGCTTAATAATCGAATCCCGGGCGGCGATAAAAATCAGGCGGCGGAGCTTATTAAATTCAAGATTTACATGACGCTTTTGCTCGAGGGAAAAGAGAGCCGCGCGCACGCGATGATGGAGGAGTTTCAATTTACCGGAGATACGCCGGCGCTTTATTATGCCCAGGCAGCGTGGGAGTATAAGCATAACAATCCGGAGAAGGCCGCCGATTGGACCAGTTCGGCTAACAAGATTTACTCGCCGGCGCTTAACACTGTTTTTGCCGACGCTTTTTATGATGTCGGTTGGATGCAAAGGCCGGAAGGTTCAACGGCGCCTGCGCTGGCGTTCGACACAACAAATGTTGTTGCGCCCCAGACGGAGGGCGGTCCGGCAGTTGAGCCGAGTCCTATTCCGGACAAGGTGTTTGCTGCAAACAAACAAGGCGAAGTGTCGAACAGTGAAACGCTGGCCTTGGGCCCAGGTTTGAAGGGGCCAAATGCCGGGATGGAGATTGCCAGTGCTGACGCAACAGCTGGACAGCCGACTTCGGCCTCGAGCGAGTCAACTGGGGAAACCAACTCGCACCCACAACAACCGGCATCCGAATCGTCCCCGGTTGGCGGTGAATCGACAACTGCGGCGCAAGCTGTAGGAGCCGAGACGCCGCAGGCTCCGTCTACTTCTAACGAACAGAACAATCAGCAGCTCTCTGTTCAAACAAGTCCGTCGGAGAAATCCGCTGTGGGACCAGCGACCGCAAACGTCTCGTCATCCACCATTGCAGGCATGGCGAGCCGAAGGTTGGCGATTGTTGGTGGCTTATTGTTGGCGGCCATAATCATACTGGCTTGGGTGATCGTGCCCGTGGTTCGCCGACATGCTTTCAACGTCCCGCGTCACTTGCGGCTTGAGCCTCCCGCAGAGCGTACCGCCGGCGGCGCTGCCGTATTCAACCCGGGAGTCGCGCCAGCGCAGACGAGTAGCGTGCAAGACAACGGCTTTGTTGGGGGCCCCCGTCAGGTTTCGGTGCAATTAAAACCGTGGAAGGCTTCGTTGCGACACACTGCCGTGCCTACGGGCAAATTGAGCGGCGCTTTTGATCGATTGAAAGAACGCAGAGCAAAGGCCTCACGAGCCCCGGCCCGTCGCGAGCCTGACCGCGAATTGGCGCCGGTTGCCGAGCCTGACTTCGAATCTGTGGGGACAGTAGTCGAACAAACACCGGAGATCTCGCGGCCAGCCATCTTGCAGGCTGCTGAAATGGCTACAGCTTCAGCAACCAGTGAGTTTGCCGAAGTTTCTACGATCACTCCGCAAAAGCCGGATGAGATCTCGGAAGATGGAGAGGAAGTAACATTCTCCACGCAGGAACCGAGCGAATTTTTCGGAGATGCGAAAGAATCCGTATTGCCCTCGGAGGAGCCGAGTGAGGAGACGCTTTCGGGCGCAGAATTTGCATGGCCTGCCGTAGAACCGGCAACAGAATTTGCAGTTGAACCGATCGCGCAAGAGCAACCTCACGAGATCATTGCAACTGCGACTCAATTTCCACTGGGCGAAGCGACTACCGAGTCCGTGTCTGATTTTCCAAATGCTATTTCCACTGAGCCTGTATTTCCGCAAACAACAACACCTGCAACCATGCCAGAAACAACCCAAACTCCAACCGCTCCAATAACCAAAGCCCCGGCCACGCCGGTAGCCAAGCCACAACCGCCTGCTGCCACGATGCAAACATCCGTGCAGCTTACTTTCTCTTTCGAGATCGCCGCCATGCAGTTGACGCCGAGCTTTAAGATGGGTGTCTTGAAAGTGCGTCCCATATCGAAGCTCGTCACGATGCGTTTGCCTTCGCCTCAGCGCGCTCAGACTGCGTTGAATTTGCAGGTCGCCTTCGAAATCATGAAGATTCAGCCTGTCGCTGGCGCGCTAGGCACCATTCGCGTGGTTCCCTCCCAGCAACAGAGACCGACTCTCACTGGCATGCCGTCATTCGCAGTGGCAGGATTGCAACTGGTCCCCAATTCTGAGACCGCGCCAGTCCAAGTCACCCCGTCACCACAGGGACGTGCCTCTGTGTTCATCACGGTTCCGTTCCAGATCAGCACGCTCGAGTTTTCGCCGTCACTCGAAATTGCATCGGTCATCCTAAATTCCAACTCCAAGCAAGTCGTTGTTCAGTTGCCTGGCGCCGGACCCGGCCCAGCCGAAGGCGCGCCCATGTTTGAAATCGCGAATCTCGAGCTTAACGAGAGTGGCGACATCGCCATGGTGCAACTAAATCTTCTTGGCGGGCCGAAGCGAGCGTAGTGGACGAGGGGATTCTGCGCGCTCAATTTCCGCAGGTCTCACGTGACCTAAGAGACGCATGCAGCGGCGCGTGAACAATCACTTCACTTCCAGTTCAGCGAGCGCAGCTGCTTAGGCAAAAACTCGCCATCTTTTCGAATCAATTTGGCGTCGAAGTAGATTTCGCCGCCGCCGTAATCGGGACGCTGGATGCTGACCATGTCCCAGTGAACCTGGCTCCGGTTTCCATTATCTGCCTCTTCGTAAGCTTGTCCCGGGGTGAAATGAAACGAGCCAGCGATTTTTTCATCGAACAAGATGTCGCGCATCGGTTGTAGCACCCGCGGATTAAAGCCCAGCGAAAATTCGCCTATGTAACGTGCGCCCGGATCTGAATCGAGAATCTTGTTCAGCTTTTTCGTCTCGTTGCTGGTCGCATCGACGATCTTTCCTCTGTTGAATTCGAGACGGATGCCATTGAAAGCGATTCCCTGATAAATGCTTGGCGCATTAAACGTAACATGGCCTTCCACGGAATCTTTCACCGGGCAGCTGAAAACTTCGCCATCGGGAATATTGCGATCGCCACCGCAGATCACAGCTGGAATTCCCTTGATACTGAAATGCAGATCAGTGCCGGGACCTTTGATTTCGACACGGTCGGTTTTTTCCATCAACCGCTGGAGCGCCTTCATGCCAGGCTGCAGTTTGCGATAGTCCAGTGTGCAGACATCGAAATAGAAATCTTCAAACGCCTCCGTGCTCATCCCGGCAAGCTGTGCCATTGACGCCGTCGGCCAACGTAAGACGACCCATTTTGTCTTTCTAACCCGCTGATCCTGCACTGGGCGCATCTTTTTGCCGATCAGTTTCATCTTCTCTGGCGGGACATCGGCTAATTCGGTGATGTTGTGGCTGCCGCGTACGGCGATGTAGGCATTCATTTTTTTCATACGCGCCAGCTCGTGGCTTGCCATCAGGTTTAGCTGCCGATCCGAGGCTTCGAGCGCGAGTGCGCGGTTTACGCGGGTTTGATAAGTCAGCGCAAACGGCACCCCGCCCGCTTTCCGCACGGCGCGTATCAGCGCGACGGTCATTTCGTCAGGAATATCGAATGCTTCAATCAGGACCGTTTCATTGCGCTTGAGACGGATGGAGTATTCCACCAGGAGTTTTGCGAGTTTGTCGAACCGGTCGTCGTGCATAGGCGCTTATCATTCCACCAGCCCGGCCGGATGCAACTGTAGCCGCTTCCCTGTGGGAAGCGCGGCGCTGACCTGCTTTACAGATACCCGGCGCGTCGCTCACAGAGCGGCGGCTACAGCATTACGTGCTTCGAACAAGTTTCGCCGCGAATGCGCCATCAAAACCGTCGCGAAAGGGCAGGGAATGTTTTTGCGCTTCCAAGCGCAGGGCTGGCGTTTCAGCGACGATGCGACGAACGACCTCTTCATTCTCTTCTGGCTCAAGGCTGCATGTGCTGTAAACAACGACACCGCCTGGCTTCAACCACCGAAGCACAGCGCGGATGATCGCGATCTGCCGCTCTTGCATGCGTCCGAAGTCCGCCGGGGTTAATCTCCAACGCACATCGACACGGCGGCGCATCACGCCTGTGTTGCTGCATGGAGCGTCAACTAACACGCGATCAAACCCGCCATTAGCCGATTGAAAAATTGATCGCGATTGTCTTGTCCAATCGCACCGCTCAACCAATGCAATCTGAGCACCGAGTCGTTGCAAGTTAGCACGCATTACCCGAACGCGACGCTGCTCGCGATCGCACGCCGCAATGAATGCTCGGTTTTTGACTTGTTCCGCGATAAGTGCGGTTTTCCCGCCCGGCGCTGCGCACGCATCGAGGATTCTTTCTCCGGGTTTTGGGTCTAGTAACTGGCAGGCAATCGTGGTGCTCGGGTCCTGAACGTAACAATGACCCCGTTCCAAAGCGTCGGAGGGTAACGAATTGACTTTCACGAAGTTCGGGTTGTCAGGGACAAGGCGCGATTCGGGATAAGTCCGGAGGAATTCTGTTCGATCGATTCTCAACAAATTGATGCGCGCATAAACTGGCGCAGGAAGATTGTTCCATTCACACAGCTCTTGCGCGTGCTCGGCTCCAAAGTGCTGTTGCCAGCGCTCGACTAGAAATTGCGGATGCGACGTTCGAACGAACAAGGGCTGCGCTTCGGCGCGTGGGAGCAACTCGCTCCTCCGCCGGGTTGCAGCACGAAGCATGGCATTGATGATCGTTCGCTGCTTTTTCGACGCGAGCGATACGGTTTCATGGACCGCTGCGTGTTCGGCAGTTTCGAGAAAGAGAAGTTGATATAAGCCGAGTCGCAGAATGTCGCGAAGATCGCTCTCAACGCGGGAAGCGCGCAGGCGACGGATCCAAAAATCTAACAAGGTCAGATTGCGCAGGACGCCGTAAAACAACTCCAGCGCGAATGCGCGATCGGAAGGCTTAAGCACGGTCTCCGCAAGAAGCTCTGAGATGATGGAATCGGCGAAGCGTTTCTCTTCCCGCCACAGCCGCAGGGCGGTCAATGCGATTTGGCGAGCAGAGAGCTGCGCCATATTTCCTGCAGTTACTGCGGCTTCACCCTCGCGCGCCCGATCGAATGATAATGGAATCCCAATCGCCTCATCGTTTCAGGGTCAAGCAGGTTTCGCCCATCGAACACAATCGGCGTCCTCATTTTTTCTTTCACCACCGCGAGGTCCACGTTGGCAAATTCATTCCATTCCGTGGTGATAATCAGCGCTTCGGCATCGCTCACCGCTTCGAGAGCCGACGAAGCAAATTCTGTGTCCGCGATCGCTTTTATAGCGCGTGCTTTTTGCATTCCTTTCGGGTCGTAGGCAACCACGTGCGCTCCTTCGCGCAGCAGGTTTGTCACCAGCTCGATTGCCACAGACGAACGAACGTCGTCTGTGTCCGGTTTGAATGTGAGGCCCCAGACTGCAATCCGCTTTTCCCGCAACACCCACAGCGTTTCCCGGATCGTCTTCAGAAAACGCTCTTTTTGAGCATTGTTTATGCGTTGCACTTCCTCAAGCAGATTGAACGGAGTGCCAAGTCGCTCGCTGATCGTAATGAACGCAGCGATGTCTTTGGGAAAACAGGAACCGCCGTATCCAATTCCCGCCTTAAGAAAATCGCGCCCGATCCGATGATCCATTCCAATTCCGTCAGCGACTTTTTCGACATCGGCGCCGCTCGCCTCGCAAATCGCCGAGACCGCGTTGATATAGGAAATTTTCAGGGCCAGAAATGAGTTCGCGCAATGTTTGATGATCTCGGCGCTGTTAATATCAGTCACCAGTATCGGCGCCATGAATGGCTCATAAACTTTTTTCATGAGATCGATGGCGTGTTCGCTTTGCGCTCCGATCACAATGCGATCTGGATGCATCAGGTCGGCTACCGCACAGCCTTCGCGCAGAAATTCCGGATTACTGACCACATCGAAGTTCGCGCCGTGGCGGTTATATCTTTTGATTGATTCCGCCACTTTTTCGCCCGTTTTCACTGGCACTGTGCTCTTGTCAACAATCACGCGATAACCGGTCAACACGCCTGCGATTTCCCGCGCAACTTTCTCCAGAAAACTGAGATCGACATCGCCATCTGGCAGCTGTGGAGTCGGAACGGCGATAAAGATAATTTGTGAGTCGTCCACTCCATCCTGAATACTGCCGGTGAAACGCAGCCGTCGCGCCGAGACATTCCGATGAATTATTTCCTCAAGTCCCGGCTCATAGATCGGCACTTCACCGGATTGCAGTTGTTTGATTTTTTCCGCGTCGTTATCTACGCAAATGACATTATGGCCAACATCGGCGAAACAGGCGCCGGTCACGAGGCCAACGTAGCCGGAGCCGATGATTGCAAGATCCATGATTGGAGAATGCTGCGCGAATCAGCAGCAGCACAAGTGGGCCACCGCATCCTGCGGCCTCGAGATTATTCGCGCAATTTGGTTCATTCTCCTGAGGACGTAGGGTCAAAGTTCAAATCGAATCCAAACTTCGGGAATGCCTTCAGCGTTACGGTAAACAGAATGCCATACTCCTTCACTCCTTTATTGTCGCGTATGACGCCGCCGAAGGAGGCCACCCAGCTGGAGAGGTCCCGGTAAATGGAGTAGCGTTGTTCCTCGAGCGTGCTTGTTGTGGCTTCATATTGCTCCTGGGCTCCAATACCCCAGTTATCGTCGATTCGATAATATCCACCAACGAGAAACAGGCTGCTGTTGAGAAAGAAAGGATTGTCATTCAAATAGCGATGCCCGACGCTCAATTGCAGATTGGCTAGCGGTTGCACGCTCGCGAGCGTATTCACTTCGGTAAAGCCCTTCGAGAAAGCCGGCACCTGTGAATTGACTGAAAGCGAGACCCACGGGAGAGGTGTAAACCGAATGTTGTTAAAGAAATTTGAGTAGTCGGTACGGTCGTAGGGGTTGTCGAAGTTCACATCAAAGAAGCTGTCGAGCTCAAACCACGTCATCGTTTTGTCATCGCGCCGCGTTTCCAGCCGGTTGCGAACGCCCACCCGCCACACCGTCCAATTATCGATCGAGTCGATGGTCGTAAACTGCGGGAAATCAATCGCCCGGAGCTGGGTCGAAGGTTGATACCGATCGAACCCCAAAATTGCCGTCGGATTAGCTCCGTTCTCATCCACGTACGAAAAGTTGGTGAATGGTTGAATAACGTGCATGAGTCCATCCAACCCAAACGCGCGGCTTTGAACATTCTCCCAGGTACGCGAGATCTTGAACGAAGCTTCTGCACCGGTGTTAAAAACCGTGCGAAATGTGTCTCCATCGAACTGAACTGGGTTAGCCAAAGTTGCCGGCGGGAGAATAAAGTCAGGCACGAGTGGATTTGATGGCGGCACAAAGGTTGTCGACCCCAAGTCCCATGTCTTGCCATAATAGGTACCGCGAAAGCCAACCCGTGGTACAACCGAAAGCCATCCAAAGTATGTGTTTGGATAAGTTAGTTGATGGAAGGTGTCGAAGCGATCCGTGCCGTAGTTCTCAAAACCTGCACCCTGAGGGAATTGTAGCCGCAAATTAGCAAAGCCGCTCTCGCCCTCGTAAAAAATAGGTCCTCCGAAAAGTGCGTGGCGCTTAATGTCCAATACCACTTCCGGCGAACGTTCTGTTGTAGAGAAAAACTCGTTCGCCTGGAAACGCTCGATGCCCGTGATGGTGAAAAAAGGATTCGCTTTCGTTAATGCGACTACATTGTCCGGAACAGGATCGATCCGAAACTCGCCCTGGTAAAAGTCCTGCATCACGTACTGGTCGCTTAGCTTCGTTGTGTTCGCGATACCGTAGATGTCATCAGTAAAGTTGGTCCGGTCTTCCAGGCTCAGCCGGTATCGCCCGGTAGGAACACCTTTCCGCGGCACGGCCGTTTGATTCAGGTTCGGGTTTTGATCCTGAATGTAAAAGGTCTTTACCCTCGCCTGACTGTTCTCGTCCTTCCCATAATCAATAACGGGATCGAAGCCGATGGCGGGCCCGCGACGGCCAAAGTAATCGAGCCGGACGCGCCCTTTGATATCGTCTGTGATTGGGAATGTCACCTGAGTGAGGAGCGACGGTCCCCATGAACTCAAGTACGCCGGTGAAACCGTAAAACTGAACGCCTCGTTGAGTGACTGGTACAGGTACGGCCACCAAAAAACCGGCACGTTTCCGACATATGCCGTCACGAATCAGGCTTCGCCGAATCGTGCGTGGTAAAAGTGCCGTCTCGTATCAGATACCCATTCTCGGAAATTGAGCTCACAGTCTGGCCCCCGAGAAAATAAGGTTGCGACTCGGTGCGGCCACTTATTGCCCGGATCTTTTTTGTTTCGGTGTTGTAAACGCCGCTGTCTGTGACGTAGAGGCTCGCATCACGATAGATTCGCACGTGGCCTCTCAACTCCACGTCGTGCGTGGTGGAATTGTATTGTGCGTAATCGGCGTAGATGTCTGTATTGCCAATGTGAATCGCGACATTATCGTGCGCCGTTGCCAGCCCATTTTCATACGTCGTCTCCCCGGTGGAAGTGATTTCAATCGGCGCATTCTCCGGAGTCTTTATTTCTCCGCAGATCAAACCGGCGCTCGCAAAAAGAGCGACAAGCAACAAGACCAGCGTTCGCATTGCGGACGCCAAAGGTACTGCACCAAAGGCTCCCTGCAAAGCCAAAACCGCTCTATGCGAAAAGATGAATATTGCGCCCCGGGCCGGTTACGAGCCGGCTTCAAACCGAAAGTCATCCGCGTTCTCTCTTGATTAACCTGGCAATCAACGGTTTTCTTCACCCGGGATGAGCAAATCTATTGACCAGGCCTTCGTCCACGCCAAGCAATGGCTGCTGTCGTGGCTGGCGGGATCGCCCGGTTGGGTGGTCCAGGTAGCGTCTATTCTGATCAATATTTTCATGCTACTCGCTGTATTCCTCACGCTTTTCGCGCTCATTTCCGTGCTGGAGCGCAAAATTCTCGCAAGAATGCAGAACCGCTATGGACCGAATCGGGTCGGGCCGTTCGGTCTGTTCCAACCAATTGCCGATGGCATCAAGATGTTGATCAAGGAAGACATCGTGCCGGCGCGCGCGGACAAGATCGTGCACTTTCTGGCACCAGTTCTCATCGCCGCTGTGGCGATCCTCACCTTGGGCGTGATTCCGTATGGCCGAAACATGACGCCGTTCACTATAGATGGTGGCATTCTCTTTTTCTTCGCCGTTGGATCGGCAACGGAACTCGCAGTCTTCATGGCCGGCTGGGGCAGCAACAATAAATTTTCCATGCTCGGCGCGATGCGCGCGATCGCGCAAATGTTCAGCTACGAGCTGCCGCTGATTATCAGTGTGCTGCCGGTGGTGATGGTCGTCGGTTCGCTTACACCCGACCGGATTGTCGCTGCGCAGGCTGGTTACACGTATGGATTGGTACCGCGCTGGTTTGCTTTCACACCATGGGGCGCGGCGGCGTTCATTCTATTTTCTGTCTCTGGTCTGGTGGAATCCAACCGCACACCATTCGACGTCCCGGAAGGCGAATCTGAGATCGTCGCCGGACACATGACCGAGTATTCCGGATTCAAATACGCCACGTTTTTCATGGCGGAATACATCGGAATGTTCGCAGTCAGTGGGCTTGCGACGACCTTGTTTCTGGGCGGCTGGCACGCGCCCGCGCGCATACTTGAAATTATTCCGTCCTACGTCTGGTTTTTCGTAAAGCTTGGCGCGCTGCTTTTCGTTTACATCTGGGTCCGCGGCACGCTCCCGCGCACGCGCATTGATCAAATGATGAATTTCGCTTGGAAATTCATGTTGCCGATGGCGTTCACGTGCATTGTCGCCGCCGCCGTATGGCATTACGCCGGGCGCGGCCTGCGCGGATGGCTCTGGTCGCTGGTGGTTATTGCCGTCGTTTACACCGCGCTGTCGATCCTTCTCGACACGAAAAGGAAATTCGCGCCGCGCGTTTATCGCTTCGCCGAATGAGCAGCGCCGCCTTCGTGATCATTTCCGTTTTCACCCTCGCAGCTGCGCTGGCGGCTGCGACGTTGCGAAAACTAATGCACGCCGCGCTTAGCTTCGCGGTGGCCCTTGTTGGTATCGCGGCATTCTTCTTTTTACTCGGCGCGGAGTTCGTCGGCCTGGCGTTGGTCTTCATTTACATCGGCGCGGTGGCGGTGCTGATTGTTTTCACTATTCTTTTGACGCGACGCCATGCTGGAAAAGATCGCGGATTTAATTGGAGCGGCGTTGCAATCGCCGTCGCTGTGTTTGGCGGCTTGACGTGGTCGATTGTGAAGACGCAATCGCTTTCCATTGTCGCTCCGCACGTTCCTGCGCTCACGGTCAAACGAATCGGCCAGGCGTTAATGACCAGTTACGTCTGGCCATTGCAATGCGTCGGGCTTCTGCTGACTGCCGCGCTGATCGGCGCGTTGGTTCTCGTTATGGAGGAGAAGCGATGAAGAAAGTTAAAAGAGTTACAAAGGTTACAACTTTGAATCGGCGCAGCCGCAAACTTCCTTTTTAACAATGTAAGTCCGTTTAACTCTTGTAACGCCTTAACCATGACACTCACGCTCCAGGTTTTCCTCATCGTTTCCGCGGCGTTGTTCTCCATCGGCCTCCTCGCCGCGCTCAGTCGGCGCCACGCCATTTTCATTCTCATCGGCATTGAAATGATGTTGACCGCGGCGAACTTGAATTTCATTGCTTTCTGGCGTTTCAGTCCGCCCGCGCAACAGCCAGTCGGCGTGATGATCGCAATTTTTTCCATTGCCATCGCCGCCGCCGAGGCCGCTGTTGGCCTTGCGATGGTGATTGCCGTTTACCGCCATTATCGCACGACCAACGTGGATCAACTCGACCAGCTAAAAGGATGAATTCTGAACTCGCGCTCGTGCTTGCAATCGTCGCATGAGCTGGATTATCGATCATCTTTGGCTGATCCCGGCGGTGCCCTTTGCGGCGTCGCTGGTGATTTTGAGTCTGTCGAAACTGCGGCGCAAAAGCGCAGTCGTGCTCGCGATCACGGGGCAAGTCGTCGCACTCGCAATGTCGGTCCTGGCATTCTTGCTGACACTGCAAACGCAGGGATTCCGCGTCATTCAGAATTTCACTTGGTTCACGTTCGGCGAACAAACGTTGCGTCTAGGATTTGTTCTCGATCCGCTTGCGGCGGCAATGCTGGTGATGATCTCGCTGGTAGGACTTTGCATTTTCGTCTTCAGCGTCGGTTACATGGCCGAGGACAAAAATTTCACACGTTTCTTCGCGTACATGTCGTTCTTCTCCGGGGCGATGCTTGGGCTGGTTATCGCAAACAGTTTGCTTCTGCTTTTCATTTTTTGGGAACTAGTGGGGCTCGCGTCGTATTTGCTCATTGGGTTCTGGATCGAGCGACCGAGCGCGGCAGCTGCCGCAAAAAAAGCATTCATCACCACGCGCATCGGTGACATGGGATTTTTTCTCGGGATGCTCTGGCTTTACAATCGCAGCGGCACGCTTCTCTTTTACGATGGCGGAAACGGTTGTCTTGAAAGCGCCGGTCTCGCGCTCCTGGGTGCGAGCGCCACGTTCATTGCGCTGCTGATTTTCTGCGGCGCCGTCGGCAAGTCAGGGCAATTCCCGCTGCATGTCTGGTTGCCGGACGCGATGGAAGGTCCCACACCGGTCAGCGCACTTATCCACGCGGCAACGATGGTTGCCGCCGGGGTGTTCCTTGTAGCACGCGTCTATCCGCTTTTCTCATTGGGCGCAATCAACGGCGTAACGTCGTCGCTCACGGTCGTTGTGTGGATCGGAGTGACGACAGCGTTGATGGCAGCGCTCATCGCAATCGCCCAGGCGGACATCAAGCGCATTCTGGCTTACTCGACCGTCTCGCAACTTGGTTTGATGATGGTCTCGCTTGGGGTCGGCGGTGTTGCTGCTGGGATAATGCACTTGCTCGCGCACGGTTTTTTCAAAGCCCTCCTGTTCCTCGGTGCAGGCTCCGTGATTCACGGATGCCACGGCGAACAGGATATTCGCAAAATGGGCGGCCTGCGGCGTTTCATGCCAGTAACTTTCATGACGTACGCGGTCGGCATGATGGCGCTCAGCGGTGTGCCGATCTTCTTCTCCGGCGGCTGGACCAAAGAGGAAATTCTTCATGCCACAGCGCATTGGCCGCCGTCGCATGTGCCTTATTACCTGATTCTGGTCGGAGTCGTTCTCACCGCGCTCTACATGACGCGACAAATCATCTACGTCTTCTTCGGCAACCCGCGCGCTGCTGCCGAGCGTGCACACGAGAGTCCACGTGTCATGACGATGCCTCTGATCGTGTTGGCGTTTGGCGCAATTTTGTTGAGCGCTGTGCTAACGCCTGCATGGCCGTGGCTGCACGGGTATCTAACCGGCGAACCTACGCACTTCGACGTCGCACGTTTAATTCAGCCGATGCTGTTTGTTTCGCTCGCGCTCGTTAGCGCAGGTGTTGGCGTCGGTTTCTGGATTTATCGCAAGGCGGGTACACAAGATGGAGGTCGCCCGGCTGAGGTCGATCCGCTCGAATATGCGCAGCCCGCGTTATTTCGATTTCTCGCGAACAAAATGTGGATCGACGAACTTTATGCTCGCACGGTGATCTCCTTCAGTTGGATGGCCGCACGGTTTTCCGACTGGATGGATCGCTATTTTTGGGACGGGCTGGTGCGCGGCTTCGGCGCAATCGGTCAACTCTTTGGAATTTTTACAACGAGCGTCGATGAGTATGGGATCAACGCGGGAGTCGACGAGACGACCGCCGGTGCGCGCGGTCTGGGCCGCGTGATGTCCACAGCGCACTCAGGACAAATCCAAACTTACCTCGGCGCGATAGCGATCGGAATGCTCGCGCTGCTCCTTCTCTACGCATGGTTGGCGTGATTACCACAATTGTTCTTCTTCCTCTTATTGGAGCGCTTGCGGTGTGCCTGTGGCCGCAGAGGAACGGCCGTCCAATCGCTCTGATCTTCAATGCCACCTCCGCAGGATGCGCTTTAGGATTATGGCGGAATTTTGATACCACCGCGGCGGGGCTCCAGTTCGTCGAACGCCACACATGGATCCCGGCCGTCGGCGCTGAATATCTGGTTGGCATCGATGGCCTGAGTCTGCTGCTCGTCCTGCTTACATCGTTGATTATTCCTTTCGCGTTTCTCGCTCAACCAGCCCCAGACGGCCGCGCGTTCTATGCGACCATGCTCGTAATGCAGTCTGCCCTATACGGCACGTTCACGGCGCAGAATTTCATTCTCTGGTTCC
>WNGP01005842.1_pt1 | contig 13331 bp, 15 predicted proteins | sample 5407671 | NCBI WGS metagenome assembly WNGP01 (sample SAMN13153381, study PRJNA577476) | soil metagenome | isolation source: 40 cm soil or saprolite under Garry oak tree replicate 2 | place: USA:California | collected 2016-06-15 | reverse complement strand
CTCAAGAACTACATCACGCCCGCCGGGTTGCAGCGGCTGAAAGACGAGCATTTGTTCCTACTGAGTCGCGAGCGGCCCGCGGTGGTGGAGGTTGTAGCGTGGGCCGCTAGTAACGGGGACCGCAGTGAAAACGCCGACTACCTCTACGGCAAGCGACGGTTAGGCCAGATCGATTCGCGGATTCGCTTTCTCACGAAACGCATTGACGCGGCCGTGGTCGTCGATCCCGCCGCTCCGCGGCCAGGGTCAGCCGCTACGCGCGTCTTCTTCGGCGCAACCGTGACCTACAAGGACGCCGCCGGCCTCGAACACATCGTCTCGATCGTCGGCATCGACGAGGTGGACCTCGACCGCGGCTACATCAGCTGGCGCTCGCCTCTCGCCAATGCGCTGATGAAGGCGAGCCCCGGCGACCGTGTGGACCTGCGCGCGCCAGCGAAGACGGAGCATCTCGAGATCATCGAGGTCGAGTACTCGCCGATTCCGATGGATCCTTTCCGCGAACCGCTAGGAGCTCAGTCGAAGATGTCCGGCTCGCAGGTTTAGAGCAGCAAGACGAACGGTGCGGAAAGAACCGCCAGAGTGTCCTGAACTCGCCGTTACTGCTTTGTGGGAGGCGGGAACTCCGGGCTCACGTGCCATGTTGCCCCTCGCATTTCCTGGGCTGTGAGAAAGGCATGGCAGGAACCAACCCCTTGAGGCGGATTTTATTCTCGAAGTCCTATAAATATAGTTGACAAACCTCATTGGGACTCGCTAGAGTCCGCGTTGTATGGCTAACAAGGCAAAACCAGGACGCTTCACGGAAGCCGAGCTTGAGCTGATGGACATTCTGTGGGACTCCGGCGCATGCACGGTCCAAGGGGTAATCGATCGCCTTCCGCCCAGTCGGCCGCTGGCGTACACAACCGTTCAAACAGTTCTGAACGTTCTTCATCGCAAAGGTGGCGTGCGTCGTAAGCTGCGAGACAGGGCGTATCATTACGAAGCTGCGATTTCGCGTTTTGATGCCGCATCCACTGCGCTAGGCGATCTTGTCCATAAACTTTTTGGTGGATCGGCGGAACAAGTGGTTCTGGCTATGGTGAAATCACGGCAATTATCTCCCCAAAAGCTATCGGAGTTGCGAAAACTAGTCGAAGACGCTGACGGACGAAGTCGGAAGTAGACGCAATGAGCGCACTCGAACAAATCATCTTGTCGTGGTTCTTGAACGCGGCCTGGGCGTTGCCAGTCTGTTTCTTCTGTTGTTGGCTGTTCCTCCGCCTTGATCCAAACCTGGCAGCAGGCATACGCCACAGGCTGTGGCTGGCGGCGCTCAGCCTGGGGTTTCTTGCTCCGTTCGGAGCGTTTCTCGGCCTGTGGGGCGATTCTAAAACAATGAGCAGTGGTCTGGCGATCGGTGTGCCGGCCCGCCTGAATGGCCCGGGCGGGATGCGTTTACTGGTTCTGGCGTTCTTAGCGCCTGCGTTGTATCGCGCGTTTCTCCTATTACACGGGGGAGTTGCTGCCAAGCGATTGAGGCGTCGAGCGATTCGAGTTGATCCGGGGATTCTTGAATCTGTCCTTCCGAAAAATTTGCTTCTGAGCATGAAGCGACATCGGGCGCAGGTATTCTCAACGGGACCATCAACGTCGGCGTGGGGTCCATTTACCTGTGGTGTGAGGCATCCCTTCATCCTTATTCCAGCAGCTTTTTTCCTCCCCCCAAGCCGCCAAGTGCTTGTATCCGTGGTCGCGCATGAACTCGCCCACGTCCAGCGCGGCGATATGTTGTTGCATCTGTTGTCCGAATTCATGCTGGTCCCGCTCGCGTTCCATCCATTTTCGTACTGGCTCCGCAGCAAGCTCGCAGAAACCAGGGAGATGGCCTGTGACGCACGTGTAAGCGGCCAGATACTTCCTGCAACAGACTACGCGCGCTGTCTTCTGGACGTAGCGGCGGCCCTAAGAGATTCGGCGTCTCCACTTCCTGCCTTGGGCATTTCTGAGAGTGCAACGCTCGAGAGTCGAATCCGTGCCCTGATCTCGTTCTCATCATTACGCGGCAGAGGTCTGGGCGCTTGGCACAAATGTTGCCTGATCCTGGGCGCATCGACGTTATTTGCACTGTTGTTTTCATCGGGTCGTAGAACGTTTCTGTGGATGAGCGCGGTGCCGGAACCCCGTATACAAAAGCTGCGGGTTCCTCCTCCCCCGCCCCCGCCTCCTCCACCGAACCGGAGATAGCTCGGAACCAATCCAATACAACTTCAAAAAGAAGCGAGGTTCACATGAGAAAAATGCAATTAAGTCCTAGATATATAGTTCTAGTTTGCGTGTTCCTTCTAAGTTCCTGCCTGCTTGCGGCGGGAAATGTAGCAGGCAAGTGCGCCCAATCTTCCAGCCAACCCTCGGTTCCTGCCCAGCTCGCAATTGAAGCGTACGAGCGAGAGGACTTCGGGCAGTCGGTCAAATACTTCAACGAAGCCGTCAGCCAATCGCCGGACTCGCTAATCCTTCAGTTGCACTTAGCCAATGCCCAGGCGCACTGGTTCATGCACGACCCGCACGATCCCGAGGCTCGAACACGAATTGATGCTGCCGAGACAACCCTGAAGGATATCCTCAGGAAGTCGCCGGAAAGTAGACTCGCTCTTTGGGATCTGGCAGCGATTTATGCGATGGACGGACGGGCTCAGGACTCGCAGAAGACTCTCGCCATTCTTCTTCATAACGATCCGAACGACAGTGATGCCCTCACTGCATCCGGTACCATTGCGGCGATGCAAATCCACTTTGACATTCAGGCCGAGAAGCGTAAACGGAACATTCGGCTAGAAAATGCTGCGCGAATCGGTGACGAGGGGATTCGGGAGTCTCTGCGAAGCGAATTTGAACCTCAAATCCAGACCGCAGTGCATTTACTCAACCGGGCAATCCAAAATAACACTCAGTCGAGCCAACCCCTAGTAATGCTGAATCTTCTCTATCGCATGGAAGCAGAACTGGCGAAGACCGATCAGGATTCGCAGGCTCTCCTTCACAAGGCAGATGCGCTCGTAGACCAAGTTATGGCAATGAATCAACAGCAGGAACAGCACCGGACAACCGCGCAGAAGAAGCTCAGCCCTCTGGAGGCTCCGCCTCCCCTCCCCGGTCCGCCGCCCCCGCCGCCACCTCCTCCGAAGCCACCAGGCTCGTAATGATCGCGAGACGTCTCCTTGTGTGCGGGCTCTTAACCGCAACTTTTAGTGTGCTTGTTTGCGCGGGGCACCACTCAATTGTCGTGTATGCGGTGCGCTTTGGTGGCGGCTCAAAGGATCTTCCAGCCGCTCTAGCCGTGGACGCAACGGGGCACGCCTTCGTAGTCGGCAGCACTTACTCGGAGGATTTTCCGGCCACGACCAGTCACAGGAAAGCGCAGAATCTGTCTTGGGCTGCGTTCGTTACTAAGCTAGCGCCGGATGCGAGTTCGTTGGTCTACTCAACCATTATCAGTGGCCACGGCATGACCTTTTCCACCGCCGCTGCTCTCCGGCCCGACGGTCAGATATGGGTGGCTGGATCAACAACGGCTCTGGATTTTCCAGTGACGCGGAACGCGCAACAGCGCCAATTTCAGGGAGGCACGCCTGGCGGGGCAGGGGATGCGTTCCTCGTCCTGGTTAGCGATGACGGTCGCGAAATTCCCTACGCAACTTTTCTGGGAGGCAAAGGAGATGAAACGGTCACTGGGATGGCTGGCACTTCGAGCGGATTCATATGGGTTGCCGGATGGACGACCTCCCACGACTTTCCTGTCACAAAAGATGCTTTGCAAACGGAGTTTACCGGCAGAGGCAGCGGTTTTCTCGCCTGCTTCGGAGCCAAGAGGAAGATGGTTTACGCGACCTACCTTGGGAGCGGAGGAAGCTTGGCAATCAACGCAATGGCCATCGACAGCAAAGGGAACCTGGTTGTTGCTGGCAACACCAGTTCTGCTGTTTGGCCTGACAATTCGCCACTGGGCGGCACCGATGGTTTCGTGGCGAAGCTGGATTCATCCGGCAAGAAGCTTCTGATGGCGAAGCGCCTGGGAGGCAAACAAACTGACCAGCTTCTGACAGTTGGAGTGACGCCCACGGACAAAACTATTGCAGCGGGCTGGACAGAATCGCCGGCCATAGCCGGCTTTACGGGGCATCGTAACGGATGGATTGTCGTTCTAGCGGCGAACGGTTCTGTTGAACGAGATTTTGCTATTGGAGGTTCAGGTTTTGATGAGGTTCGAGGCCTGGCTGTTAACAAAAGCGACATGCTCCTGCTCACTGGCCATTCCGATTCACCTGATTTCCCCACCACGGTCGACGCCTTCCGGCATCGCGGTGGTCAAGCTACGCAGGCTTTTCTCGCCATGCTTAACCCCGAGAGCGGCCAATTGCTTTTCTCGACTTTCTTGGGAACCGATGCCATTGAGGGGTATGGTATCCAACGCGGCAACGGAGTGATTGCTGGGTTGCAAGACGAGGCTTATTTCTTTGGCGAAGCTAGCGGCGGATTTCCCGCAACTCTAGGCACTTTCCGAACGTCACAGTCTAACGACAGCACAGATCCGTATGTCGTCAAATTGCGACTATCGTTCCCAGAAGAAAGGTGAAAGGAATCGGCAGCATTTGGACATTGAGTTTGCGGATATTCCCCAGTCCGCTTCGAGGAAGTGCTGTGTTGCCATTACTTGTTCTCCTCGAACCCCGTTTGGGGCTTCGGTGTCTCCGCGGCGCGGTTCTCGGTCAAGGCTGCCTTGACATATCACTCGGAGGGCGATATAACGGACTCCGACCAATGAAAGAGGACCTGAACTCGTTTCTTCCATTGTCTTCTGCGACGCTGCACATTCTGCTCTCGCTTGCGGGTGATGATCTGCATGGCTACGGCATCATGCAGGAAGTATCGCGACAGTCACAAGGCCAGTACAAGTTGGGGCCAGGTACGCTCTATGACAATCTGCAGAAGTTGATCGAGGGACGGTTTATCCAGGAGCTTGGCCACCGTGCCCAGGATGACGATCCGCGACGACGCTACTACCGACTCACTTCGCGGGGCCGTGGTGTCCTTGCTGGCGAAGTGGCGCGCCTCGAACGCGTAGTCCGCGAAGGTAAGTTGCGCTTGCAGCCTGCCAAGCCAAGGAGGGCATAATGCTTCGGCTCTTCTATCGTGGGCTACTTCGTTTCCATCCCTCACGTTTCCGCGAACGCTTCGCAGAAGAGATGCTGTCAATCTTCGACCATGTCGAAGGAAGGGCGGCAAGCGCGGAACTCGTGGCGGACGCGTTCATCTCGCTCGTGCGACAGTGGACGATGCGCTCGGAATACTGGGAAGAAGAAGAGAGTGCGAGCGTACCAGCCAGTGTAGGCGGTTTTCCCGCCTTCTATACGTTGGAGAGTTTCAAGCCTCGAAAGAGCGCCTTGATTGGGGGAGCAGTTCTGACACTGATTGCGTGTTCCGCAGTGCTTCTCGCTCTTAGCCACAGTAGGATCCATTCCGTCCATTTACCTTCGGTCAGCTTTGAGCCCGCAGCCAGCTCCAATGCCCAACTTCCGGCGGGCGCTCCCAATGTGCCCCCAACACAACCGAGCGGGCACCCAAGGACACAATCCGACGCCATAGAACCCCGAGCAAATTCCTCGGAGGCAGACCGTCCATCGCTTGGAAAGCCCATGTCCTCCGAGCCTATCTCTTCAGCGAAGGATTCTGTATCTCAGGAACAAGCCAGATTGGATGCTCGAAGAAAATCCTCGGAGCAAGACCGCCCATGGCCCGGAAAGCCCATGCCCTCCGAACCTAACTCTTCGGCGAGAGTTCCTGTATCTCAGGAACAGGCCAGATTGGAGGCCACAGGTAAGCTAGGTCGAACCATAACTACTCCTCCCCTCGTTCAACCCTTGAGTCAACCCTTTGCCCCCGCAAAGATACGGAAGGAAACCTTCCACCTTTACGTTGGGGTGTACTCAACGGACGTGCCGAACAAACTAGCGGTGGTGGTCACGGCTCAAGACGGACGGCTTGCGATCGAAGTTCCGGGAAAACAAAAGTCCATGTTGGTTCAGGTCCACGGGGCCAGGTTTGCCTTCTCAGAGGCGCAAAACAGCTGGATTGAGTTTATGAAGCATGGCAACGGCGCCGTGTACGGCTTACAAATTTCCCTAAACGGTTCTGAATCGAGGTCGCTCCGCAACGTAAATTGACTTGCGAAGCTGACGTGCGGCTGTGTGGACTTCTCCAAGATCCGATTCGTGTCCATCACTGAAGAACGAGTCAACGACGTGGAGACGACGTTCGTCTCCTCGCGGTAGTCGCGGCGTTGGCATGTGGCGGAGAGAGCTCCTATTCGTCGACGGGCTTGAGCCAGAGCGAAATTTTGGCTCCTGCCTCTGGAGTCGCTAGAGGCAGTCTTGGCCACTTGAAGGAAGTGAGTACATGTCCAACGTGATGGACGATATTCGCTACGCCCTCCGAATGTTCGTGAAATCGCCCACCTTCACCGTCGTGGCGGTCATCACTCTAGCACTCGGCATCGGTGCGAGTGCCGCGATCTTCAGTATTGTCTATGGCACTTTGCTGCAGCCGATGCCTTATCCACATCCAGACCAATTGGTGATGCTATGGTCCAAACTAAATGGCAAAAAAAAACATGGTGACTGTGGGCGAGTTTTACGATTGGAAGGATAACAGTTCAGTATTTCAGGACATCTATGCTTGGGCCGAGACGGAGTTCAATTTGGCGTCACCGGGCGCTGCTCCTGAAGTAGTGTATTCCTTGAGGGTCACGCCAGACGCTTATCGGATCTTATAATAGGTGAGCGTCCTCTCTTGGGCCGTGACTTCCTGCCTGAAGAGGGCGAAGTAGGCAAGGATCACGTCGTCATCTTGACCCACAAGCTGTGGGTGCGACGGTTTGCCGCCGACGGTAGCATTGTAGGGCGGCAGATTCGACTCGATGGTGAATTCTACACCGTCGTGGGGATGCTTCCTCCGGGGACTGCCGATCGCGGCGTTGACGATCTTACCGTGCCGCTCGCGTTCAAGAGCGATGAGATCGACTACGAACATCATTCTGTCTTCGTTACGGGGCGATTGCGGCCGGGTGTTTCGCTGGTACAAGCCCAGGCGGACATGAACGTCGTGGCACAAAGCATCGCGGCTATGCATCCTCGTTCGAATGAGAATTGGAGTGTGAGTGTCGAGCCGATGCACAACGACTTCCTTCCGGCCACCACGCGCACCGAGCTATGGCTGTTCTTAGGCGCAGTCGGCTTCGTGTTGCTGATTGCTTGTACGAATGTGGCTAATCTCATGCTTGCCCGTGCCGCCACGAGAGAAAGAGAGATCGTCATCCGGTTGGTAGCAGGTGCGAGCCGTACGCGAGTCCTTCGCCAATTTCTCACCGAGAGCTTAATGCTGGCGATTGTTGGTGGAGCGGCTGGGATCGGAATCGCGAAGTTAATCCTGAAGGGCATTTTGGTAATGATTCCCGTCGATACGCTCCCGTCTGAAGCCGATATCCGTCTGAACCTACCCGTGCTGCTCTTCATGCTGGTTGCAGCAATCTTATCGGAGTGTTGTTTGGCATCGGGCCAGCTTGGCAAGCCTCCTCTCTGAACGTTAATAACTCGCTCAAAGGTGGCGGCCGTTCGACTTTGGCCCCGGGGAGTCGCCGCCTTCGCCGCGTGTTGGTCGTTTTGGAATTCGCCCTTGCCTTTTGCCTACTAATTGGGACTGGACTTGCTGTTCGGAGCTTTTGGAATTTGACCAGCCCAGACCGAGGTGTGCGCACAGACCACGTTGTGACTTTTCGACTCCTGACCCTCCCACATAGTTTCGCGAACGATTCGCAGATCACTGCCTACTATCGTCGGATCCTCTCAAGTGTTGCGGCAGTTTCCGGAGTGATCCACACCGGGGTCTCGGTCAATTTGCCCATGCGTCGCGCCTTGCAAGTGCCCTTCAGCATTGCAGGTCGGCCTGCGAGCGAGCTTGGGTCGCGTCCTGTCGTGGGTTTAAACGTCGTCACCCCTGGATATTTCCAGACGTTTGGAATTCGTATCGACCGAGGGCGCGCCTTCAGCGACCAAGACGTTGCGGGAGGCGCTCCGGTGGCCGTCGTCAATGAGGCATTCGTGCGACGCTACCTGGCGAACGCTGATCCGATCGCGCAACAGGTTTCGGTCAGGCAACTGGATGCTGTGGCGATGAAGTGGGGTCCGCAAGTCGCACGCGAAATCGTAGGCGTGTTCCACGACGTGCGCAATCAAGGTCCACGGCAAACGGATGTCCCCGAAATCGATGTTCCTTTTTGGCAGGCCCCTGGACCCATTGTGTGGATGGCCGTCCGCACAAGCGGTAATCCAAGTATCTTGCTCAAGGAGATATCCGCAGCGGTGCAGTCGGTCGATTCCGATCTGCCCCTAAATCAGGTAAGGACAATGGATCAAATTGTCTCGCTTTCGCTGGCTGACGACCGCTGGGTAGTCGCCCTCTACGCGGGCTTCGGGGTCGCGGCTCTCCTGTTGGCGGTCATAGGTGTTTACGGCGTGATTTCGTACTCTGTGGAGCAGCAAACGCCTGAAATTGGTATTCGCATGGCGCTCGGCGCGGAACCGGAGGAAATGCTCCGAGTAATTGTTGGAGAGATTCTCAGGCTAGCAGGCATCGGGGTTGTGCTCGGCCTTGCGGCCGCATTCGCTCTGACGCGCTTGATGAGCAGTTCGCTTTTCGGCGTGAGCCCGAATGATCCCGCGACCTTCGCGGGCGTGGCCATCCTACTCGTGGCCGCCGCAGTGGCGGGTTGCATCGTTCTGGCACAGCGTGCAATGCGCGTTGATCCAATCGTTGCATTGAGATCGAATAATCACTCGCATAAATGACCCTTAATATTGATTTAGAACAGCCTTCAAAAACATACCGGCGCTTGCGAACCTTCGGCCGCATCCACGTGATCGATGGTGCTCAATTCTCATTTGTTGCCGTTAAAGGCTATTGTTCCTGAGCGACGGCGTACTCGAAGACTACCGCGGTCCAGAAGTCTCGTTGTGGGAAATCTCAAATCGAGGCCACTTCAGTGACAGTGAGCGATTCATAAGTACTTGCAGCGACTTACAAGAGCACGGACGGCATCCTAAGTCATTGCAAGACAGTCTTAGCCATCGTTATTGTGTACCACGAGCCCTAAATTCCAGCTATCACGTTCTGATCGAAACACGCGGTTCGGACGTGGGTTCGACTCCATTCCACGTATTTTTCAGTCCGCAAAAACTCCCTTAGGTCCAATTCGAGAGGCGCTCTCCCTCAACTCCGTTTGTGGACCGTGAAAGGCCACATGTTCGGTTTCGCGAACTTACCAGGGGTTTGGCAGCCGGTCCTAAGGCTGATCCCCGATGATCAGTGAATTTACAGATACTGGGTCAGTGCGGCTTCAAGAATTCGAAAGTTCCATGAAGGGGCCCTGCGGCACGAATGAAATCGCCGTCCACGAGAAGCCCTTCCGCTTGAAGTGGTGGTCCTCCTTCCGGAAGCAAAAGCTCGAAACTCCGAATGGTCTTGCCTGAACTATCGAGCTGCAAGACATGAGGTCCCGAAGCTACCCAAAGTGTTTTCGTCTCGATGTCAAACGCTCCAGCGGTCAATACCGGATTCCCTCCGGGGGCTCCATTTACTTTGTTCGCTTCGTATGTTTTTTTGGCCTGTTCAATGGCTTGGTCCAAATAGGCACTTTGCGGATGCCATTCGGCTAGCAGCTTTCCCTCTGGCGTATACTTCCGAACCGTAGGCGCGAGCAAGAAGCGAAAGACGTAATAAATGTTGTCGTCGTCATCTACGACGATACTCCCGGCATTGAGCACCGCGTTAAAGCCGGGACCCGGGGCATCTTCAACCTTTACGAGTTCGCCGATATGCCCAAGCAGATTTCCTTTACGATCATAGACGAAGATCAAGCCGTCTTTCGGCAACCCGCTGACAAGGATCCTGCCGTCGCTCAAAACGCCTACGGATTGCGGCCTATCTGACGGAAAGGAACTGAGCAGCTTTCCATCGAGGGAAAAAGTCTTTATGATCCTTCGGGAAACGAAGGTCTGTGGGCTCCGATCCACCGCTGAGAAGCATACGCATGGACGACCCGGAGTAATCCGATATCCATAGCGAGCTGGGCGGCTTCACTGATCGAGTCAGGACGTAAAGTTTGTTTCCAGGCCCCTTTTTTATGGTCTGCGTACCGTGTGTGGCTTCAAAAAAGATTTGCCTATCCGCCCGCAGCTCAACCTGAGCATCGGCCGTCACCGACAGAATAGACAACAGCAGAATACACGCGAGGCAGATAATCCTACAGGGAGCACGGAGATCGGGTCTTGCGATTTGGTGTTTCATGGTGTCGTCCTCTTTCGATTATTTGCAGACTAGCGCCGCGTGGCGACAGGGTCAAGGGCGCGGCAATTGCGCGGCAATTCCGGCCTTGGTGCGCTTACCGGGAGCTTCGCGCATATCGCGTCTACCCTAGCTCAACCGATACGACTAGGTGTAGCATTTCATAAGACAGTCATGGCTATGAGACAGCGCCTTTCGTTTATTATCCTTCCCATGCTTGTGCAGTGGTCACCAGCTTTGCCGCAAACCGTAAACTCAACGCAACAAGGTGCTTTGAAATCCAACTCTCAATCCCCAAAATGGACAGAGGTCGATGAAAGAGCACTCTTGTCAAAGGCGCAACAGGGTGATGCGAGTTCTCAAATGTGGCTGGGTTGTGCGTATGAACAGGGCTGGTTTGGGAAGACCAATTTTCCAGAAGCGTTGAAGTGGTTCAGAAAGTCGGCAGAACTGGGTGACCCCGACGCGCAAAACGCACTGGGACAAATGTACGAGGACGGTGAGGGTGTAACCCAGAACTACGCCTCAGCCGCCAAGTGGTACAGAAAAGCTGCTGAGCACGTTCCAGATTTCGGGGGCGCAGGGCAGGGGAGAAACCATTTGGGATTGCTCTATCTGGATGGTCATGGAGTCCCCCAAAGATTACGTTCAGGCTTACATGTGGTTCAGTTTGGCTGGCGAATCAAACCCAAACCTGCCCTTTGCCAAAGACCACATGACTGCCGACCAGATTCTTGAGGCTGAGAGATTAGTAGTGGAGTGGAAGAGTCGGCATACCATTTCTAAACCGTCGTAAATAGGAAACTTTTGGTAGGGGCGGTAGAGACCGAACCCGGCCGCCCATCGAATTTGCAATGATTTGCAGCCGGCAAGGCACACTTGGGATGTTGCTGCCTTGCTCCTAGCAAATGATTTGGCGTTTTTGAAGTCCAATTGTCGCCTTCTGCCGCCCCGAGAATTCCGGAAGTACACGCGAGACAACTACATCCGCTGTCTAGGACGTGGGGTACAAGCCCAAAACCCTCACTTCAGCATGTGCGCTGGGAAGGGAATCTAGAATCGCTGTCGATGGTGAGACACGGGTGGCGATCCTCAGAGGCGCGGAACACTTGGATAACTCATGATCAAAACAGTGGCAACGGGAGCAGTTCAGTTGATTAGAACGCTGCCCTTTAGTTTGTTAGAATCTCCCACTGTCACGGCGAAAGCCTCTCCATGTCCCATGCAAACGACGGGAGGAAATCGGCATCTAAACCTGCAGTCGCTATTGCGAGCCGCTTATTTATTCGGCTTCGCTCGAGATGGGTGGTGCAAGTTGTGCCGCTTGCTTCTCACATTCGCACTCCTTTCTTTGTTATTCGGCTCCCGTGCGATGGCCTCGAATCCTCAGGACCTCGCATTCCAATTGCGTTTTGTCAAGGAGACTCCCGCTTACCATCATGGCGAATCGATTCTCTTAGAAATCTGGTATTCCAGTTCAGCCAAGGATAAGTATCAGCGGAGCTCCAATTCGGCATTGCAAGGAATCAAAATTCACATTGTGCCCACGGATGGAGTGCTCGATCTCAATGTGCTGAGATTCGAGCACGGGTGGGCGGGCTCGATTATCGGGGGCATGGGAGTGCTGAGTTCACAGTCGACAACCCAGCAGATCGATCTGTGCAGCTTATACCGGCTTGAAAAAGCCGGTCATTACTCCGTCTATATCACCAGCAATGAAGTCTCGCGTATCAAGACCGCGGAAGAAGGCGGGGGACTTGAGCATCTCACACTCGAATCCAACGAGATCGAGTTTGACATTTTGCCACCTGATCCCGCTTGGGCCGCCGCAGAACTCAACAGCATTCAGTCTGAACTGAACAGTGCAGAGCCTGGCGCGGCAGATCGTGCTATTGGCCGCCTGGGCCGTTTGGACACCGTAGCTTCCATACGCAAGCTTCTGCACCTTTATCTCCTACGGACTGAAACAGCTGGACCCGAATGGTTGGTAGCCTCCACTCTGCGCGAGTCCTCCCAACTCGAAGTCATCATTCCTGCATTCCTGAGCTTGAAGCGGCGCTTTCGGATCCATCCACAAACGTCCCTTCTACCATTCCGCAACTCCTGGCCGACCTTCACACCAGGAAAGATCTCGGCGTTCTACCACCTTACCCGACCGATGACGCGAGCAAGCCCGAGTGGAATGCGAAAGCAAAACGCCGGTCGGATCTTCACGAGAAATACTTCGAACAGGCCAACGCTCTCCTCGTAGCTAGCATCCCTAAACGGTCGGGACCCCAGCGCTCTACAGCCATTTATCAGGCGTGGTACGACGCAGAAGTGTCTTATCGCACCAAGCCTTTATCGCCCGATATCCTTTCTGAGCTTCGATTCAACGTTCTTGCTGCTGAAAATCAGTTGACCCACGCTCAGCGGCTTCAATTCGTTGTCATGGCGCGCCAAACGATGCCACATCAACTGCTTCTACCGATCATTCGCTCTCTGGCGAGCGACAGCGGGACGGCAGGGGCATCGTTTGACGGCATTGAGCCATACAAACTCTGGTGCGAAGATGCGCCCGAAGGATGTCGCTCGGCGATTCTCGCTGATATTCAGCGCTCGCAGTTTAGGACTAACAAAAACGTCATCCTGCTTATGGAAGAAGGGGAACATACTGAGCTTGATAGTCCTCTGAAGGAGCAGCTCAGTGATCCCAAGGTGCGTCAGGACTGGGCGCAGTCCCAGCGCGTTGCCGCGGTGATTCTGCGCGCAGCCAGCCGCAATCTGGCCGTGCCGGTCAAAGCTTGGCTGATAGAACTGACGGGGAAGCCGGGCTGCGCTGCCGATGTCGAGGCCGATTTACTGGGATATCTGTTTCGAATAGGCGACCCCACCGCCGGAAAGCTCCTTAGCTCGGAGCTGTGGGACAGGAAGGACGATTGTGGCGGCCAAGTGCTTCGGTCATTACACGC
>WNGP01003973.1_pt1 | contig 13332 bp, 10 predicted proteins | sample 5407671 | NCBI WGS metagenome assembly WNGP01 (sample SAMN13153381, study PRJNA577476) | soil metagenome | isolation source: 40 cm soil or saprolite under Garry oak tree replicate 2 | place: USA:California | collected 2016-06-15 | reverse complement strand
CGCGTTGGCGCTGATCCCACTCGTTGGTGCCGGTCTGCTGATTCGAAGCTTTCACCGCTTGATGGAAGTGAGTCCCGGTTTTCAGCGGGATCACCTCTTGGCGATGCAAATAGATCTTCCGCAGTTGCCATACGCCCAGCTCGTGAAGATGACGGCGGCTCAACAAATCGATGAGAACAACAAACAAGCGCTACAGTTTGACGAGCTTGCACAAAGGATTCAGGAATTGCCTGGCGTAAAGGCAGTCGGCGGGGTCAACGTGCTGCCGCTTGGGACGGCGATGCGAGCCGCGTCTAGATTCGTGATCGAAGGGCAGCCGCGGCCCGCGAATGGAGCACGGCCGGTAGCGGAGACGCGCCTGATCAGCCCCGGGTATTTTGCGACCATGGGGATTCGACTGCGAATGGGGCGTCCCTTGGACGCCCATGATTACACTCTGCAAAACGTCGTGGTGAACGAAATGATCGCCAACCGATTTTTTGCGGGCAATCCTCTTGGGAAGGGAGTGAACCTGTGTTCGCTCGATCCGACTCCCTGCTGGTCCACGATAGTTGGCGTCGTCGGAGACGTACATCAGTACGGGCTAGAAGCCGCGCCGACTCTGGACATTTATTTCGTGGGAGGCTGGACTCGGTACCTCGTGGTTCGGACAGGTCCTGATCCGGGGGCTCTCGCGCAGGCTACCATCGGCGAGGTGCATCAGTTCGATGCCAACCTGCCGGTTACTCATGTGATGACGCTGAACGATTTGCTCGCCTATTCCGTTTCCTCGCGGCGATTTTCCACGTTTCTTCTCGGCATGTTCGCAGTTCTGGCCCTTCTCCTCGCCGCAGTCGGGATTTATGGCGTGATGAGCTACGTCGTGAGCCTGCGCCTTCTCGATCCTCCAGCGAAAGGTCTTAACGCCTAGCGACTTCCGATCGTTGCAGGAGCTAGCGCAACGCCTGCTCGCCTTCGAGCGCCACTACCAAACCATCGCCCCACTACCAAACCATCGCCCAACCTTTCGAATGGCGCTTCACACGAAAAGACCTCACAGCGTGGCTCCGCAAATTGCCCCGTCCCTTGCCCAAGGCGGCTTAGAATACGTGACTGAACATATGAAACGGCCGACTAAGGAACATCGAAATGGGAAAAAGTAAGAAAAAATTTAAGCTCTCATCAGCAGATGGAGAGCGAGAGCGGAAAATGTCCCTCTATATATCTAAGGAACATCCAGAACGGAAAAAGGAAAAAAATCTTGGTACCAGTACATTTTCCCCTTGCAGATCGAGGAGTAGCGAACCACCGAGGGAAGAGGGCCGCGAAAAACAGTTTCAGAACAAAGTTGGGGAGCCGGGAACGGCCGTGACGATGGGCACGTCGGCGGAAAATCTCTCCAGAGTCTTGGGCACACGTCGGACGAGTTCGGTCAGTTGAAAACAGGGTAAAGGCGCGCGACGCGAATGAGACTATTCACATTAGATGGGTCAGCACCACGTTCTCTAGCGAAATGCGCTAGGGGGAAATGCTGCCCTCGCGCAGTCGGTGCTGAAGTCTATTTTCTAGGTTGGCAGCGCATATAACGACGAAGCCAAGCGCTTCAGTCCACGATCGCAGGCGATAACGTCGAGGTGAAGTGAAGTCCAGTCTGCAAGCAGGACGGCTTCGCTCCCCTCTCCATTGTAGGTTTTAAGGTAACCGCCACATGCTTCACAGTAGTCGATTCGCAGACCACTCTCACCATGGACGGCAAGCACCGCTAGTTGACAATCATCCTCGTTTTGGCAGAAGGGGCAAACGTTTCGCCGATAACGCCAAAGTGTTTTGCAACGACCGCAAGAGAGGAGTCTGAGGCTGCCGGAATCCGCCGTGCCGACCAACTGAGCCATCGCGGGCGCCGCACCACAAGTGGGGCAGTAGTTGCGAAGCCAGCGTTCTTCTTCGCGGCACCTGCCGAACACTCCGACCAGCGGACAAAGATATCGAGCCAGGATTGTCCAGCCTAAGTAATGAAGCAGGTCCGGATACGTGGGCGTGAACGAATCCTTATCGATCAACCAAGCCACGGCACATCGGGGGAAATCAGGATCACCGTGCAGTTCGGCATCCAAGGCTCGAGTTTCTTCCGCCAACCTTACCGGCAACGGCTTTGAGGTCAATCTCTGAACCAGTGACGTGATACTCCTCTCCACCGGGCCAAAATCGATCGCGACCCGTGAGCTTCTCAGCAGCGGTATTCCGAAATGAAAATCTCCAAGGTAGGCCTCCCAGGTTGGAGTGCAAGCACAGGGAATACAGACCTCGGCGGCCGCAACATCGATCAGGGCCTGCAAGTCCGCCACTAGTTGGAGGTAAGGATGCTTCGCCAGCCAGGCATCATGAGTCATGCGATCAGTCGCCTTGTTCGGCTTGCTCCCTGGGGAGTAGTGGCATGAGTCGTGCCCCCAGCCCGAAAAGGAAGATAGTCGCAGCGATGAGGCCAACCGAGATACCCCACTCGAAAATTGAAGGGTAGTAGGATGCCCGTGCAAGCTGAGGCATCGGCCCTTTCAAGTTCATGGCCAAGAGAACTACATTCATGCGGTTGAAAACCACACCAACCGTCGACAGAAGTGCGCCGAAAAAGAGCATGGGGAGGCGGGCGCGGAACGGTGCGCGGCTAAGTAGTATTAGAGGAAGAAAACCACCAATGAGTATTTCGGCCGCGAAAAGGCCCCCTAGTCTTCCAGAAAATGCGTCAGAGAATTGGCCTCGAACAACCATGTCCAGCAGCCGAAAGGCCCAATAAGACAAAAGCGACAAGAATACGATTTTACCCATGGCGGACAGTTGGCTGACTCGGAGCTGCCGTCTCCACGCCTTGGCGATCCATATCTCAATGAGTACGACCAAAGATGTGCCCGCTGCGATGGACGACAAGAAGAAAGAGATGGGCATGACGGGTGACCACCACTGAGGACCAAGCTTATCCGGCATCAACAGAAACAGAGAGCCTAGAGAACTCTGGTGCATCGTAGACAGAGTTACTGCGGCAATAGCGAGCATAACCGGCTCGGACTTCTTGCCCCGCGCCCTGAAGGCCCAGGCGAGGAAAGAAAACAGCACGGCGGTCAACAACGCATACTCCAGTCGGCGTGAGAGTAGGTAGACAAACAACGTGAGCGCAAAAGCCACGTAAGCCCCGGACCAGCGCTGCCACAGGTCCATTGCTCTCTGGAGGCCCCAGCGCTCAAAGGGTACTGGCAGAAACTCGATGAGCAGGACCGTGACATAGAGTCCAACACACCACGAGACCTCAAACATGGCCGACTGCTCGGGAGCTTGCAGCCCAAGTTGATAAAAGTGCCATGGTAGGCCGAGGTCTGCAATCAGCGTGACCGTAACGAATGAGTAGCTCAAAAAGCCCATGAGCACTGCTGAGCGGCCCATGGAATAGAGATCCTTGCGCTGGAGTACGTAGATAAGGCCGGCAGTCGCGAAAGCGCCCGCGGCCACTGCGATCCAGACCAGGTCGAAGACAATCCAGAGTCCCCAGGCGTACGTGTCAGAAAGATGGGTGCTACCACCCAAACCCAAGGCGAAACGGGCAACCAGCGAAAGGAAACCCAAGGCGATTAGCGCTAGGAGCACCCAATTAAACGGAGTTAACAGCTTGTGCTGGAGGGGCTCAAACTCCACGTGATGGTCGCGGCTTTCCGCACGAGAGGTTTCAGCATCTTCATTGGCTTTTGCAGATGCCCTGCGTTTCAGGAAGGCGTATGCGCCGCCTAGAAGGGCCCCGACGGCCATCACGGCATGGGGCACCGCGTGCAGCGCTATTCTGGACCGCGCTGGGTACGACGTGGTGCCGACGTCGGGAAACCCCAACTTCTCAAACGGCACCGACGACAAGTACAGGACACTCGTGCCGCCCGCCTCTTTCTCTCCGTAGATGTGATCTACATACTTCTCAGGCTGGCTCGAAATGCGATTGTGCGCCTCCTGAAGCATGTCTTCCCGAGTCCCGAAACGAAGACAGTCTGCCGGGCAGGCTTTAACGCAAGCCGGCGTCACAATGTTTTCGCGGTATCGTTTGCTTTCTTCCTCCGTAAGGGCCTGTCCGTTGCGGACCAAAGGGATAGGCTGATCGGCGCGGTCGGCGCAGTGAGTACATTTCTGAATCTTGGGAGCGAGAGAGTCCCATTCCGCGGTCGGCACGCCCCAAGGGCAGGCCCAAACGCAGTAGCGGCAGCCGATGCATTTATTTGCGTCGTAGGTTACGGGGCCATCGGGTTGACTGTTCAGGGCTGTGGTCGGGCAGGCTGAGGCGCATGCCGGCTCCAGACAGTGCAGACATCGCCGCATGGTGAAGAGGTAATGCAATCCACCAGGCGCCTCCTGGTCGGGCAATTCGTGAAACGTGATCAATGTAAGAGTCTTAGCACTGAGAGTGGCGGGATTCTGAAAACCCAGGTTGTAATCCAGTTGAGTCTCTTCTCCCTCGCGATCGTTCCACTGCTTGCAGGCAACCTGGCATGCCCGGCAGCCAATGCACCTGGTAATGTCGATCAGCGTCGTCTTGATCGGAGTCGCGGTTGCCGGCGTCGTCATGCTCCTCTCCCTTTAACCCTGGGTACGGTTGCGACGGGCTCATACACCTTGACGACGTTGACCAGGCAGGCCTTTGTCTCCTGCGTTCCAGCCCCAGGGTCCACGGCATCAATCGTGAGGTGGTTTACGCTCGGCCCGGTCGACAACCCCCGATAGCCCCAGTTATACGGCATCCACACGATCGTAACCTCGCGTCCGTCCACCTGAAGTGTCTTCATTCTGGGTGTGACCACGGCTTTCACTTTGAGCTCTCCGCGGGCCGAAGACACTTTTACCCAGTTCCCCGTCTTCACCTCTAGCTTTTGCGCAAGGCTTTCCGGCATTTCGAGCATGGGCTCGGGAACAAGCTCGTTCAACCACGGGATGTTGCGCGTCGAGGAACCCCCGCACCAATGCTCCGCAACGGTTGAGGTCATGAGGACATAGGGAAACTCCGCGACCGTACCAATTGGCTGGTGGGATTTCACGCGCGGATACTTAAGCAATGGGTTGTGTTTCACCTTCGGGTGCAGGACGTTCTCCACTGGACTCTCAACGGGCTCGTACATTTCCGGCAGTGGGCCATCTTTCGGCACGTAAGCCACATCGCGGGGAACATGGGGGTTCTTCGGGTCCGGGTCCTGGTAGACCACCGCGAAGAGGCGTCCCACACCCTCCGGACTCAAGTGGAATGCTCGCTGGCCGTTCGGCGTATTCGGTCCGTCGGTCAGGACAGGGACGTCCGGCACGTCGTATCCCGCCCAGCGCTTTGCTGTCTCGTCCCACCAGATGATGGGCTCCGAGCCCGGATATGGTTTGCCGTGTCGATCGCACGACGCTCGGTTGTAGAGAATGCGCATGTTGTTCGGCCAGGTCCATGCGAAGTTGGGATAGAGGCCGAGACCTCCGGGATCCGTCTGCGAGTCCCGGCGTTTGGAGAGGTTTACCCCGCCGCCGAAAACCCCAGCGTAGATCCAGGCCCCGGAAGAGGTCGAGCCGTCGGGCTGCAAGTCGGCTACTCTCTTGACCAGATCGCCGGCCTTCAGGTTGGCGCCCGGAACGTCATGCAGCGCACGTCCGTTGATCTCGCGCAGCACGTCCTCGGCAGTGGTGTAGGTCCAAAAGGCCTTCTTAATGATCTCGTCTTTCGGGTCGGCCGAATCCTTAATAACATCGCGCACGCGGCGGAATACGAGATCGACGATTTCGCCGTCGGGTTTGGCCTCCCCGGGGGGCTTCACCGCCGCGTGTCGCCACTGCACCAGGCCGCCCGAGTTGCTGATGGTTCCGTTCTTTTCCATGAAGAACGGGGCGGGCAGCAAGATCACCTCCGTGGAGATGGACTTCGGGTCGACACCCGGTCGACGCCAGAACGTCGCCGTTTCCGTCTCCCAGATCTCCTGAACCACCAGCGTCTCTAGCTTTGCCATCGCCTCGAACGTCAGATTCAGGTTGGGCATAGTTCCCGCTGGGTTCTGGCCGACAATCCATAGCATCTTCATTGTTCCGGCGAGAGCGCTCTCGAAGATCGACATGGTACCGTAGTCTTTCGCGGCGCTTCGCTTAGGCAACCAGGCATAGGCGAAATCATTCTCGGGAGTGGCTGCATCTCCGTAGAACGCTTTGAGCGTGTTGACGAGGAATTTGCTGTCCGCGGTCCCGTTCCTCTTCGTGTACTCGGCAAGGGTGGGCTCTGCGTGGGCCGGATAGTTGAGATAGCCGGGCATGTAGTTGTTGAGCACGCCCATGTCGCACGCGCCCTGCACGTTCGGCTCGCCCCGCAGCGCGTTGACGCCGCTACCCGGCTTGCCCACGTTGCCAAGCAAGAGCTGCAGGATGGTGAACGCGCGGATTCCCTGCACGCCGGTGGTGTGCTGGGTCATTCCGAGCGCGTACAGGATGGCTCCCGGGCGATTCTTGGCCATGGTTTCCGCGATCTGCTGGATTTGCGTCGCCGGGATGCCGGTGATGCGCTCGCCCACTTCGAGCGTGTACCGCGAAACGAACGTCTTGAGGCGCGTGAAGACACAGTGCGGGTCAGCCAGGTTTGCGGCGACGCGCGGCTTGCCTTTTGCATCAAGCTGATAACCCCAGGTCTCCGTGCCGTACTTGTGCTTCTCCGCGTCGAACCCGCTGAAGAGTCCATCCTTGAAGTCGAAAGCCGCGTGGCCCAAAAAGAGGGCGTTGGTATGGGTTGTGATGTAGTCTTCGTCGTACAGCTTGTGCACAAGGACGTAGTTAATTATGGTGTTGAGAAGCGCAGCGTCGGTACCGGGACGAATGCGCGCGTACATGTCGGCCGCCGCAGATGTCCGGGTGAATCGAGGGTCGACGTGGATGATCTTCGCCCCGTTTTCCTGGGCCTTCCGGATCCACTTGAAGGCCATGGGATGGTTCTCTGCCACATTGCTGCCCTCCACCAGAATCGTCTTGCAATGCTGGAGGTCAATCCAGTGGTTGGTCATCGCCCCCCGCCCGAACGCAGCCCCCAGACCGGGGACCGTCGGGCTGTGTCAGAGTCGGGCCTGGTGCTCGACGAAAGCGGTGCCGAGCAGGCGCGCCGCTTTTTGGAAGAGGTAGCACTCCTCGTTGGTGTTTTGTGCGCCGCCCATGAAGGCGATCGCATCCGTCCGGTTGACCGGAACCTCCGCGTCGCCGAGTTTCTCGGTGGCGATCCACGTCGCGTCGCGGGTCTTTCGAATCTTTTGCGCGATTCGTTCCACCGCGTTTTCCCACGAGATATCCTCCCATCGGTCGCTGCCCGGTGCCCGGTAACGAGGCGTGCGAAGCCGGTTCGGCGAGGTGTGAGTCGCGAACATGGATATGCCTTTAACGCACAGGGATCCGCGGTTCACGATGTGGTCGTAGTCGCCTTCCATGGCAATGAGCTTGCCTTCGCGTACGGCGGCGATCATGCCGCACCCGCACGAGCAGAAGTTGCACGAGGTAGTGAACTCATTGACGTTTTCGAGCTTTAACCTTTGTGTGGCGGCCCTCACCGTGGACACATCGAGTAGCTCACCGAGCGCTAGCCCTGCGCCACCGCCCACCGTCAACCTCAACCAGTCTCGGCGGTTGATTGATGTTAAGCCCTGTGTCCTCGGACCACGGTCTACTTGATCCTGAGTTTCCGTTCTCGGATTGCCGATCGGGTCCATAGTTAGGGCTCTCCTCCCATGGGGGTGAAGGATATTGTCCGCGCGATGACCTTGGTCTGCGACGCAAAATGAACCGCCTGTTTTTATCCACAAGTCGGCCATTCCGGTTGCGTAAACGATTATGTCTATCTTGGAGCCGATGAAGCCTGTCATTTTTGACAGCTTCTCTTCTGTCGTGGTCTCCCTACTCTGCTGCCGCCACGCGGGTTAATTGGCAGAGCGAAACCGAGGTGACGATTGGCCCTGTTCAAAAAAAGCTTCCCTGCGGTGCGTGCCGTGGTGGCCGCAGCTTTGTGTTTCCTGGCTGTGGTCGTTCCAACGAAACAGAGCCGGGGCGAGCCTGGCTCGCCGCAAAAAGCCAAGTTTTACCAGCGGCCCACCGACGCTTCGCTCTATGTTGGTTCCGAAGTGTGCAAAAGCTGCCACGAGGACACGCCCACTAAGGATTTCTACAAGAACTACGAGGCTTCTCCGCACTTCGTAACCACCATGGACAGCAAGAAAGGAGCACAGTGGCAGGGTTGCGAGGCTTGTCATGGGCCGGGCAAGGAACACGTCGATGGGGGCGGAGACAAAAGTAAGATTTTTACCTTCAAGGACGTTTCGGCACAGGAAGCGAGTGCCCGCTGCCTGGATTGCCATCAGTATGGCGAAGAGCACGCAAATTTTGGCCGCTCTGCGCACCTGCAAAACAACGTTGGGTGCACCGATTGCCACTCGCCACATCACGCCAAAGAAAGCCAGTTTCTGATGAAGGAAAAGGAGCCGCAGCTCTGTTACGGCTGTCATCTCGAAACAAAGCAGCAGTTCACGCGCACCTTCCATCACCGGGTTAACGAGGGATTAGTTAGATGCGACGACTGCCACAATCCGCATGGTGGATTCCTGGTTCGCCAGGCGCGAGCGACTATCTCCGAGGACACCGTCTGTTTCAAATGCCACACGGACAAAGCCGGTCCCTTTGTCTTCGAGCATCAGGCAGTGAAGATCGAAGGTTGCATTTCCTGCCACACGCCTCATGGCTCGTCCAATCCGCGCTTGCTCAAGCGCAGTCAGGTGAACCTGTTATGTCTTGAATGCCATTCGCTCACCGTGGACGCCGGAGCTCCCGCCATACCTACGTTTCATAAGCAAGACCAGAAGTATCAGGCTTGCACCCTTTGCCATGTGGCCATCCACGGCTCCAATTCGAGCAATGTGTTCTTCAAACCGTGAGGAGTTGGGCGATGCACAGAGTCAGAACCGGCCTCGCATATCTCTTTTGCTGCTTTCCGAATGCCTCGATCTTTCTTTTCGGTGCGGCTCTCCTCCTGTTTGCCGCAAAATGTTGCTCCGCGCAGCAGGCAGATCCGGAAGGCATGGAGCAAGGAAATTACAACATCAAGCAATCCGTGGAATTCGGCTACCGCTTCACAGACGTTACCGGTAGCCAGGCAGCTTATGACACGTTTGTCAATCTCCAGCAAGGTCCGCGGTTGCTCGACTTCACGACCGAGATGAGATCCCTGAACCATGAAGGTGCGTTCTTCGATCGACTGTTCTTCAGCAATTTCGGTTACGGCGGAGACCCCCAAAATGTATCCAGGCTGAACATCAGCAAGAACAAATGGTACAACTTCAGCACGCTCTTTCGTCGGAACGAGTACGCATGGGATCATTCGCTGCTCGCGAATCCGTTGAATCCGGTCACGCCGGCGTTCGCGAATGCTCCTCCGGGTTTTACTCCGATTATAAGCACGTCGCCTCACCTCTACAGTACGCGCCACAAACTCAGCGATTTGGACCTTTTGCTGCTCCCGCAATCCAGGATTCGATTCCGCTTTGGCTACTCACGAGGAATTTTCGAAGGCCCCGGATTCAGTTCCATCCATCAGGGCACCGAGCAGCTGCTGTTTCAAGACTATAAAACAACCCTAAACAACTACCGTCTCGGTGTCGATTTCCGAATCTTGCCGAAAACCAACATCAGCTATGACCAGATCTGGAGCTATTACAAGGGAGACACCGGCGCTAACGATCAGAATCAGCTCTTCGCACTTTCTAACGGAGCTCTCGTGGACATAGGCGTCGCGTTGAACGCCGGAGCGAGTCAGCCTTGCTCCAGTACCTTCCTCGCGGGAGGTGTTGTCAATCCCGTTTGCAACGCTTACTTCGACTACCTCCGCCACGGCAGGACCCGCACCAACGCGCCTACCGAGCAGCTGAGCCTGCAATCGAACTACCTGCCGGGCTGGGATCTCTCGGCCAAAGTGAGTTATACCAGCGGAAGCACCAACGTGTTTGACTGGCTCGAGAATTGGAACGGTCTCGAATCAAAATCGAACACACGGGGCGAAACAATCACTGGACCGGTCTTCGGCGAGCGCGTGGCGACAACAGCTGATTTCGGGGCGACCTGGCACCTATCCAGCGAATTGAGCTTCATCGATTCGTTCCATTATTCGAATTTCCACAATCCCGTCGCGTTTGACCCCTCCGCGTGTTCCTTTTTCGCCCCGAATCTCCTTACGTCCCCGACCGTTTTTTCGCCCGCGGTGGCCTTTCCGCTTACTTGCACGGTGCCCTCGGGCGCTGTTGCCGGCACTCCCGCCCACACCTCAAAATCCGGTCCCGACCTTTCAATCGCCGAGTCCAGCCTCTTCCTGAAACAGGATGAAAAAACCAATCTTGCAGAACTCGAGTACCAATTTTCGCCGCGGCTCGGAGCTCGGCTGGGATTTCGCTACCGCCACCGATCGATCAACGACAAGGACTTCGAAGCGGTCTCCGAAGTCTTTTTTCCGGACAATGCCAATCGTGGGGACTGCGCTCTCGAGAACGGGGTGCTTCCCGTGGGCTGCACGCCCAACGGCGACGGCTCATTCACATTCAGAACTCCACAACCCATCGAACTCGATACCGGCGAAACTTTCATTAACGAATACTCAGGCGTCTTCGGCATTTGGGTCAAGCCTTTGCCTGCCTGGAGGATTAGCTTCGATACCGAATTGATGAGCGCGGACAACTCGTTCACCCGCATTAGTCCGCGACAGTCGCAGGAATATCGTGTTCGTTCGACATACAAGCCTGCCCCCTGGCTGAATCTGAGCGGATCCATCACCATCTGGGAAGCCCGCAACAACGTACCGGAGATTGACAACCTTCAACACAATCGTTTCTATGGTTTCTCGGCATCGTTGCAACCGAGAGAATCTCTTGGGCTGGAGCTCGGCTACGACTACAATGACGTCTTCTCCCAAATTCTGATCTGTTACGTCACCAGTGTTCCGCCCCCCGGATTAAGTCAATGCCCCGGCTCGTCACTGGTGCAGCAGCTCTCGACTTATACCAATACGTCGCATTATGGCTACTTCCTCGCGAACTGGTCGCCTGGGAAGCGCCTTACGCTGCACCTAGGCGCGAACCTTACCGGCACGAATGGCTCAGTGTTGATTCTCAGTCCTACCGCACCGTCGGGGCCGCTCAATTCATTTTGGGCTCAGCCTGTCGCGGGCTTCGAATATAGGTTTGCAAAAGGATGGACCGGAAAGGCCTATTGGGGTTATCACGGCTATCACGAAGATGAGACTGCCCAATCGCCTCAAGACATTTTCGTTCCACGCAACTTTCATGCAAATTTGGTCACCCTTTCTCTTAGGTATGCGTTCTGAAGAACCCTCGATTCTAATTTGGGAGGAACCTGCACTATGAAAACCAAATCGATGTCGAAAATAATTTGTCTCGCACTCGCAACTATTGTTGACGTTCCGGTTCTGCTCTTCGCCAGGACCGGGGCGGACGACAAGAGCGCTGCAACTTACAAAGCGAAATGCGCGTCATGCCACGGCGCTGACGGGAAAGGCGATACGCCTGCCGGCAAGAGTACCAAAACGCGTAGTTTCGCGGACCCGGAGGTAGTCAAGGCGAGCGACGACGATTTCGCCGGGATCATCGAAAAGGGCAAAGGGAAGATGCCCGGCTATAGCAAGAGCATGAAGCCGGACGCGATCAAGGACATGGTGGCCTACATTCGCAGCTTGGCAAAGTGACCCTACCGAAAGGCCCTCGCGGCGAGAGGATCGCACGATTCCTGTCGCAGTCAGGACCTGTGAGATGACAATGCCTACTCTTTTGCTACTTGTTCTGATCGGAATGACCATTGCTCTGATCGCCGTATTCGTCTTTCGCCCGCAAATCACGCAGACCCAGGCGGGGAAAATCGCAGCATTTCTGGCCTTATTTGCCCTGCCCGTCCTTTGCGCGGGAATGGGTGCGTCGAGCGAACTCTTGCACGCCAAAAGTACAAAGTTCTGTCTTTCGTGTCACATCATGAAACCGTACGGCCAGAGTCTTCGCGTGGATGACCCGACCCATTTGGCAGCAGCACATTTTCAAAACCGTCGTGTGCCTACGGACGATGCTTGCTACTCATGCCACACGAATTACGCAATGTTCGGTGGCATTAAGGCCAAGATAGGGGGCCTGAAGCACATCTATGTCTATTACCTGGGGACACCTCCTTCGCCTGAAAACATCAAGCTCTATGAGCCATACAACAATCGCGAGTGCTTGCATTGCCATGCGGGTGCGCGTTCATTCGAAGAAGGAGCCGTCCACACGGCAGACCCGGAACTACTACCTGCGCTAAGAACGAATAAGGTGTCGTGCATATCAAGCGGCTGCCATGAAGTCGTCCACGATGTGAAGGACTTAAAAAATGCCAAATTCTGGAAAGGCGGTAGCTGATGCTGAGTACGAATGCATTTGACCGAAAGCTGCAAATTTCTGGAATGATCCTCATCATCGGCCTCGTTGTCGAAGGCCTTTGCCTACTGAGTGGCAGTCCGATCGGATTTATCTTATTTGTAGGTGTTGGCGTCCTTCTCATTGCCATTGGCATGCTCCACTATCTCTATTCGCTGGCCTCGACCGCATCTTCATCAGTGAAATGGGATTAACCGGGGAGCGCCCGGACAAACCGGCATGTGCAAGGGATGAACGTAACACCTACCACGGCTCGGCATCTGCAGGAATCGAAGCCGGTCGACAAATTCACAGACTTGTCCAGGAATCTAAAATCATTCGGCCATGAGATACCAATGCGGCGCCGAAAAAACGTAAAGATGCCAACGGCGGTTATTCCCCTACATGGTTGTTCTCGAATAGATGCGTCGTCAGGGGCGATGACAACCTGGAATGAGTTTCCTACACGCAGTTTGTGAGATCATCACAGCCAATTCGGCTGTCACTCGCGCTCACCAAGCACTGGAAATATGAGCCGGATTGCCTCATTGCCGCCCCGTTTTTCTGCAGCTTCCGTCAGATCAGAAGGATATGGCGGAAGCGCGTGGGAGTCGAACCGATTCGTGAGATCTCTCTCTTGTGACTTGACGCGTCCGTCGCCAGACAACACCAAGGCAAGGCCTGCCTACGAACGCTTCTCAATGCTTGGAAACATGCTCGCGCCAATGTGTCCTCTTCCGGCAAGCTAAGGTACGCGGATAGGAATAGGTTAGCGCCGGGATAAACCGGCGTGGAGGAGCAGATGAAAGAGCTGTACGGTGAAGGCCCAGCGAGCCACACCGACCCCGAGTCATGTGTGGTCAGTCGAAAGGCTGGCCATGAAGCGTTGACAGGGGCACAT
>WNGP01008110.1_pt1 | contig 13344 bp, 10 predicted proteins | sample 5407671 | NCBI WGS metagenome assembly WNGP01 (sample SAMN13153381, study PRJNA577476) | soil metagenome | isolation source: 40 cm soil or saprolite under Garry oak tree replicate 2 | place: USA:California | collected 2016-06-15 | reverse complement strand
TACCGGCGAGCGCCGCCGCAAGGCGCCGGCGCCCTTCACGACCAGCACCATCCAGCAGGAAGCCGCGAAACAACTGGGCTTTTCGGCCGGGCGCACGATGCGCGCGGCGCAGAAGCTGTACGAGGGCGTGGAGCTCGGCGAGCAGGGCTCCGTTGGTCTGATCACGTACATGCGCACCGACTCCGTGCGGGTCTCGGATGCCGCGATCAAGCAGGCGCGCGAATACATCAACGCGCAGTTCGACAAGCGCTATCTGCCCGACGAGCCGAATGTTTACAAGGGGGGCCGCGGCTCGAAGGTTCAGGATGCGCACGAAGCGATCCGCCCGACGGAAGTCGGACTCCGCCCCGAAGACCTGAAGAAGTACCTCGAACGCGATCTCTTTAAGCTCTATCAGCTCATCTGGCGCCGGTTCCTCGCGTCCCAGATGACGCCGGCGGTCTATGAGGCGACGAAGGTCGACTTCGACCTGGCGGGCGGGAAGTTCCTGTTCCGCGCCACCGGGTCCCGCGTGTTGTTCAACGGCTACCACGCGCTCTACAGCGAGGCCCATGAGGCGGAAGACGCCAAGACGCTCGACAGCCTTCAGCCCATCCCGGCGCTCAAAGCGGGCGACCGCGCGACGCTCAAACAGGTCGTGCCCAGCCAGCACTTTACCGAGCCGCCGCCGCGCTATAGCGAGGCGAGCCTGGTGAAGGAGTTGGAGCGGCTGGGCATCGGCCGGCCGTCCACCTATGCAGCCATCATCTCGACCCTGCGCACCCGCTGGTATGCGACCGCCAAAGACCGCCGCTTCCAGCCCACGCCGCAAGGCGAGACCGTCTGGAAGGTGCTGAAGCGCTCGTTCCCCGAGGTCTTTGAAGTCGGGTTCACGGCCCAAATGGAAACCGAGCTGGACAAGGTCGAAGAGGGGGACCTCGACTGGAAAGCGGTGCTGGGCGACTTCTGGGGGCCGTTCAATCGCGCGCTGGAAGCGGTGGACATCAACAAGATCATCCACGAAGTGCACGATCTGTCGGGAGTGGCAGCCGAGAAATGCCCCAAATGTGGCGCGCCGCTCGAGGTGAAGAGCGGGCGTTTCGGGCCCTATATCGCCTGCTCACGCTACGCGTCGAAGGAGTGCGACTACTCTCGGTCTATCAGGAAGGACAAAGTCCCGGATCGTCCCTCAGATGAGATTTGCAAGGAGTGCGGCGCGCCGATGGTCATCAAGACCGGCCGGTTCGGCGAGTTCCTGGCGTGCACCCGCTATCCCAAGTGCAAGTACACGCAGCCGGTCCCGCTGGGGATCACGTGTCCCAAGTGCGGCATTGGCGACCTGGCGGAACGCCGCACCAAGCGCGGCCGGACATTCTACGGTTGCTTGCGCTACCCGGATTGCGATTATTCGACCTGGAACAAGCCGGTCGCCGTCCCCTGTCCCAGCTGTGGCTTCGTTGGGATGGAGGAGATCAAGTCCAAGACGACGGGAGAGACGACACGCAAGTGTCTCAAGTGCGGCCACGAGATTCGGGTGGAGGAATCAGCCCCAGAGGCGGAAGAGGTAGTCTCGTAGGGGCGCAGCAGGCTGCGCCCGTGCCCGTCATCGGCGGCGGCCTCGCGGGTTGTGAAGCCGCCTGGGCGTTGGCCGAGCGCGGGGTCCGCGTGAACCTCCACGAGATGCGCCCGGTCCGCATGACGCCCGCGCATCAAACCGATCGCCTCGCCGAGCTGGTCTGTAGCAACACCTTCAAATCGGTAGAACCGACGCACGCGCACGGCCTGCTCAAGACCGAGATGCGCCAACTTGGGAGCATCGTGCTGCAGGCAGCAGACGAGGCGCGCATTCCCGGCGGCAGCGCGCTCGCCGTCGATCGCGTCGTGTTCGCGACGCGGGTGCAGGAGCGCGTCCTCGGCCATCCAAACATCACGCTGGTGCGGGGGGAGGTCACCGAGTTGCCGTCACCCGGAATCATCGCGACGGGTCCGCTGACATCCGACGCGCTCGCCGCTGCGATTGCGCGCCGCCTCGGCGCCCCGTCGCTGGCGTTCTACGATGCGATCGCGCCGATCGTCTCGGCCGACTCGCTCGACTACGGCCGGCTGTTCAAGGCGTCGCGCTACGGCAAAGGGGGCGGCGACGACTACTGGAACGCGCCGTTCACTCAAGGCCAGTACGAAGCGTTCGTGGCGGCGCTCATCGCGGGCGATCAGTACGCGCCGGGGGTGGGACATGAGTTTGACAAGGTCTCCTATTTCGAGGGCTGCTTGCCGGTCGAGGAAATGGCGCAGCGCGGGCTCGAGACATTGCGCTTTGGGCCGATGAAGCCGATTGGCCTCGTCGATCCGAAGACGGGGCGCGAGCCCTACGCGGTCGTCCAGCTGCGTCAGGAAGATCGCGCGGCGCAGATGTGGAATCTCGTGGGCTTCCAGACGCGCCTGAAGACTGGCGCCCAGCAGAAAATCTTCCGCACGATTCCTGGCCTGGAAGCGGCCGAGTTCCTGCGCTTCGGTAGCATTCACCGCAACAGCTACCTGAACGCGCCCGCCGCCTTGACCGCTCATCTCTCGGCAAAAGACGACCCGCAGCTACTCTTCGCGGGACAGCTCACGGGCGTTGAGGGCTACACCGAATCCGCCGCGACCGGCATGCTGGCCGGCATCAACCTGGCCCGGCTCCTCGCCGGTGAGGAGCCGCTCGTCCCGCCGCCCACGACGATGCTGGGCGCGCTGTATCGCTATCTGCGCGAGACCGACCCGGCGCGCTTCCAGCCGATGAACGCGAACTTCGGACTTATGGAGCCGCTCGATCCGCCCGTGAAGGACAAGTTCAAGAAGAAAGAGGCACTGGCGGCCAGGGCGCTTGAAGAGATGGAGGAGTTCGCTCGTGTCCTCTCCCCCCGGAGTCAGGGGGTGAGGTCATGAACGAGATCACCGAATTCGTCACTTTTCTGGCAAAGGAGCGCAACGACTCACCGCACACGGTGAAAGCCTACGAGCGCGACGTGAGTGCCTTCGCCGCATTCTGCCAGGACTACTACGGCGGTCCCTGGACCTGGGCGGGCGTGGACCGGTTGGCGATCCGCGGTTTTCTCGCGGCCGAGCAGCAGCGCGGCGTCGGCAAACGGTCCGTGGCGCGCGCGCTGTCGGCACTGCGCACGTTCTATCGTTTCCTGAACGCCACGCGCGGCACTGAAGTGAATCCGGCGCGGGCGGCGCGCACGCCTAAGATCGACCGCACGCTGCCCGTGTATCTCGATCGCCAGGAAACCGCTGAGCTGTTCAAGAACGCCGAGCAGCGAGCCGCGGCCGGCGGGTTCATCGAGACGCGCGATCTGGCAATGCTCGAGATGTTTTATTCGACGGGCATGCGTCTGGCCGAGCTCGCCGGGCTGAATGACGCCGACGTCGATCTCGTGGCCGACCAGGTCAAAGTGCGTGGGAAAGGCAAGAAGGAGCGGATCGTCCCCGTCGGCTCGCACGCCACGGCCGCGCTGCGGCGCTACCTGCGCAGTCGCGGCGAAGGGCGCGCGTTGTTCGTGAACGGCCGAGGCAAGCGGTTAAGCCCTCGCGGCATTCAGCGTGCGATGAAACGGCTGTTCCAGACGCTGGCGCGGGGAACCAATCTCCACGTGCACGCGTTGCGGCATTCGTTCGCGACGCATCTGCTCGACGCGGGCGCTGATCTCAGGTCCGTGCAGGAATTGCTGGGGCACGCCTCGCTGGGGACCACCCAAGTGTATACTCATACGTCGGTCGAACGGCTAAAAAAGGTCTACCATCAAGCACATCCGAGGGCGTAGCACGGAGCAGGGAGCAGGGAGCACGATTTGAAGCGCATCCATAGCACCACCATCCTCTGCGTCCGGCGCGACGGTAAGGTCGCGATCGGCGGCGATGGCCAGGTCACGGTCGGCGATACCGTGATGAAGGCCAATGCCAACAAGGTGCGGACGCTGAAGGGCGGGAAGATTCTCGCGGGTTTTGCCGGTGCCGCGGCCGACGCGTTCACGCTCTTCGACAAGTTCGAGGAAAAGCTCGAGCGCTACCCGACGAACCTGCCGCGGGCCGCGGTGGAGCTTGCCAAGGACTGGCGCTCCGACCGCGTGCTGCGGCGGCTCGAGGCGCTCCTCGTCGTGGCCGACAAGGAGCATGGCTACGTCATCAGCGGCTCCGGCGAGCTGATCGAGCCCGATGACGGTATTCTGGCGATCGGCTCGGGCGGCTCGTACGCGCTCGCCGCGGCTCGCGCGCTACTGAAGGACACCAAGCTGAGCCCGGTGGAGATCGTGCAGAAGGCGCTGGAGATTGCCGCCGAAATCTGCGTCTACACAAACACGAACATTACTGTTCTCGAGCTATAGCATGGCCAAAGCACCCGTTTCACAACCTCCAGAACCTCCACCAACCACCACCAACGCTCCGGTAGCCTCCCCCCCAGGCGCGGAGGACACGCTCCCGTGGCTGGAGGAATTGCCGCCAAGGAAGATCGTGGCGGAGCTGGACCGCTACATCGTTGGTCAGGAACCGGCGAAGAAGGCCGTCGCGATCGCGATCCGGAACCGGTGGCGCCGCGCCCAGGCGCCCGAAGAGATCCGGGACGAGATCATGCCGAACAACATCATCATGATCGGCCCGACGGGCGTCGGCAAAACCGAGATCGCGCGCCGGCTGGCGCGGATCGCGGGGGCCCCGTTTCTCAAAGTTGAAGCTTCGAAGTTCACCGAAGTGGGTTACGTCGGCCGCGACGTCGAGTCGATGGTACGCGAGCTGGTCGACGTATCCATCAACATGGTCCGCTCTGAACGCGAAGACGACGTCTATCCGACAGCGGAGCAGCGCGCGGAGGAACGGCTCCTGGACCTGTTGTTGCCCCCCCTCCCGAGTCCCCCGTCCCCCGTCCCCACGGGCGCCGGAGGCGGGAGCGGAGAGCAGGGAACCGCTGCGGGGCAGCGCCCGTTGTTCGTCGTCTCATCGAAGGGTGACGTGCAACCGAAGGTGCCAGAGGCTGAGACCGAAGCGCAGGAGCGGCGGCGCCGCACGCGCGAGAAGCTGCGCCAGCAGTTGAAAGAGGGGCAGCTCGAGGAGCGCGATGTCGAGATCGAGGTGCAGCAGCAGAACTTCCCGATGCTGGAGATGATGCAGCCGCCGCAGGGGATGGAAGGGCCGGACATCAACTTCGGTGAAATGATTCAGGAGCTGATTCCGAAAAAGAAAAAGCGCCGCACGGTGCATCTACACGAGGCGCGCCGCATTCTGATCGACGAAGAGCTGAAGAAGCTGGTCGACATGGACGACGTGGTGAACGAAGCGCTCGATCGCGTCGAGAACCACGGCGTCATCTTCATCGACGAAATCGACAAGATCACGGGGACGCGGGGCCAGACCACCGGTCCCGACGTGTCGCGCGAAGGTGTGCAGCGTGACCTGCTGCCGATCGTCGAAGGCTCGACGGTGCAGACGCGCTACGGGTACGTGCGGACCGATCACGTTCTCTTCATCGCGGCCGGCGCCTTTCACATCGCCAAGCCCAGCGATCTGATTCCCGAGCTGCAGGGCCGCTTCCCGATTCGCGTCGAGCTGTCGTCGCTGACCGAGGCCGACTTCGTGCGCATCATGACGGAGCCGGAGAACGCGCTCACCAAGCAGTACGCGGCGCTGTGCCAGGCCGAGGGCGCGACGCTCGAGTTCACCGCGGACGGCGTGAAGGAAATCGCGCGCATCGCGGCCAAGGTGAACGAGCGCATGGAGAACATCGGGGCGCGGCGGCTGCACACCGTGATGACCACGCTGCTCGAGGACGTGCTGTTCGAGCTGCCCGACTATCCCTCCAAGCACATCGTGTTCGATGGGCCGGCGGTGCGGGAGCGGTTGCTCAGGATCGTGGAGGACGAGGACCTCAGGAAGTACATCCTGTAGCTTGTTCGCGTCCGGCGATCACACCTTCGCCGACGTCCTCACCAAGTAGCGCCCACTCAGCCTTGTCCTTCCCGGGGCCGCCGGGTAAAATCCGTCACACAATCCTGTCATTTTGACTGGGTTCCCCCTCTCCCGCAGGGAGACGGGGTCAGGGGGTGAGGACAGGTGAGGACAACAGAGGGGGGTGAGGTGGCGAAGCGCGATTTCCTCCAGATCACCGATTTCAGCCGCAAAGAGATCGAGCAGCTCTTCGACCTCGCCAAGCGGATGAAGGCCCGTGCCTATCGGGACACCCCCCTCGCCGGCAAGACGCTGGCGATGATCTTCGCCAAGTCGTCCACCCGTACCCGTGTCTCCTTTGAAGTCGGCGCCTACCAGCTCGGCGGCCAGGCGCTCTTCCTCTCCAGCAAGGACATCCAGATCGGCCGCGGGGAGCCGATCCCCGATACCGCCCGCGTGCTCTCGCGCTACGTGGACGGCATCATGATCCGCACCTACGACCACGCCGAAGTCGAGGAGCTGGCGCGGTTCGCCACCGTTCCCGTGATCAACGGGCTGACTGACCTGACGCACCCCTGTCAGGTCCTTGCCGACCTGTTCACGGTCAAGGAGTACCTCGGCGGCTGGGAGGGGAAGCGGATCGCCTGGGTCGGCGACGGCAACAACATGGCCAACGCCTGGCTCGAGGCCGCCACCGTGCTCGGCTTTGAGCTCCGCCTGGCATGCCCCGAGGGGTTCGAGCCGAACCTTGCCAGGTACGAGGCGGCGAAGAAGCATGGCTGCGTCATGGTCACGGAGGTGCCTGAGGAAGCGGTCGAAGGTGCGCACGCCATCAACACCGACGTCTGGGCTTCGATGGGACAAGAGGGCGAGGCCGAGGCGCGGCGCAATGCCTTCAAGGGCTACACCGTGGACGCCGACCTGATGAAGCTCGCGGACCCCAGGGCGATCTTCCTGCATTGCTTGCCCGCACATCGTGGCGAAGAAGTCACGGCCGATGTGATCGATGGAGCGCAGTCTCGTGTCTGGGACGAAGCGGAGAACCGGCTCCACGTGCAGAAGGCGCTTCTCGCAACCTTGATGAGCTCATGAGCACCGAAACGCTCAAGCGCACGCCGCTGCACGACATCCACGTCGCCCTCGGCGCCAAGATGGTGCCGTTCGCGGGCTTCGAGATGCCGGTCACCTATCCGACGGGCATCAACAGCGAGCACCGCGCCGTGCGCGAGGACGTCGGCGTGTTCGACGTCTCGCACATGGGCGAGTTCGAGATAACGGGACCGGACCGCAATGCATTCGTGCAGCGTGTGACGTGTAACGATGTGGGCTCGTTGAAAGCCGGGCAGGCCCAGTATTCGGGCATTCTCACGAATGACGGCACGTTCGTCGACGACTGCCTCGTCTATCGGTTTGACGACAAGCTGATGATGGTGGTGAACGCCTCGAATATTCAGAAAGACTGGGACCACATCCTCGATCAGAAGGGCGGCGCGAACGTGCGGCTGCGCGACATTTCGGATGAGACCGCGCTGCTGGCTGTTCAGGGGCCCAAGGCCGAAGCGTTGATCGGCCAGCTCACGAGTCTCGGCGTCGCGATGATTCCGTACTACCACTTTGCGCAGGGGAAAGTCGCGGGCGTGCAGTGCTTCGTCTCGCGCACCGGCTATACCGGTGAGGATGGATTCGAGCTGTACTGCCGCGCGAGCGACGCCGAGAAGCTGTGGCACGCGCTCGTCGGCGCGGGACGCGCGGAGCCCGTGGGTCTCGGCGCGCGCGACACGCTGCGCCTCGAAGCCGGGCTGCCGCTCTACGGCAACGACATCGACGACACGACGACGCCGTACGAAGCGGGACTGAATTTCATCGTGAAGCTCGAGAAAGGCGCGCCGTTCACCGGCCTCGAAGCGCTGAAGCGCCAGAAGCTCGAAGGCGTGAGGCGCCGGCTGATCGGCTTTAGGGTTACGGAGCCCAAGGCCATCGCGCGCCAGGGGTATCCGGTATTCCTGGATGGCACACAGGTCGACATCGTGCGCAGTGGGACGGTAACGCCCACCGTGAATGCCGCGATTGGAACCACGTATGTGCCGGCCGACCGCGCGCGGGCGGGAACCAAGGTCGAAATCGACATCAGGGGGAAGAGGGTGGAGGCGGAGACGGTCAAAATGCCCTTTGTCCCGCACCGCATAAAGAAATGAGAATCGGGATTCTCACGATCTCGGACCTGGGTGCCGTTGGGCAGCGCGCCGACACGTCGGGCGACGCGATCCTGGATTGGGCGGCCGAGCGCGGCTATGAGGTTGTCGTGCGCAGCGTCGTGGCGGACGAAACCGATCGCATTGCCGGCAAGCTCGTGCGCTGGGCCGACTCCAATGAAGTGGACGTCGTGCTGACGACGGGCGGCACCGGCCTCACCGAGCGCGACGTGACCCCTGAAGCCACAGCCGCGATCCTCGAGCGCGAGGCTGAGGGGATCGCTGAGGCTATCCGTGCTGCTTCAGGCCCCGGATTTCCCCGCGCCTGGCTGTCGCGCGGGCGCGCGGGCACGCGCGGCAAGACACTGATCGTCAATCTCCCCGGCTCGACGAATGGCGTGAAAGAAGGATTGGCGGTGCTCGCGACATTCATCGAGCACGCCGGCGCTGACACTAGACACCAGACATCTGATACCGCCTCTCATGTCTGACCGAGTCCTCATCACCACCGATGACTTAGAGCACGCCGTACGTGTCAACGCCGCGCTGGAGCAGGCGGGCTTCGACACGGCGATGGTCTCGTCGCTTGACGACGTGCGGGCCGCGGTGAGAGGCACGGAGCAGGGAGCACGGAGCAGGGAGCCGGATGCCATCGTACTCAGCGGCGGGCTCCACGAGTCCACCGCGCAGCGGCTGCTGGCCGCCGCGCGCGAGCACGCCGTGTCCACGCTCGGCCTGGTCGAGGCTACCGACGAAGATCCCAATCGGATCGGGGGCGAATTGGGGCTCACCGGCTGGCTGGTGAAGCCGGTTGATCCGGGCGAAGTCACGGCCACGGTGCGCCGGCTCATCGAACGCCGCCGCCTGCAACAGCGCACCGGCATCCTCGGCGAGTCGGCCGCGATTCAGGAAGTGCTCGTCAAGATCGAGCAGATGGCGCCCGTCACGTCCACCGTCCTGATCGAGGGCGAGTCGGGCACCGGCAAGGAGCTGGTGGCGCGCGCGATCCACGACCTCTCGCCACGGGGGGGGCTGGGGGGGCGCAGCAAGTCGTTCATCACCGTGAACTGCGCGGCGCTGCCGGAGACGCTGCTCGAGAGCGAGCTGTTCGGCCACGAGAAAGGCGCCTTCACCGGCGCCGCCGAGCGGCGGCTGGGACGCTTCGAGCTGGCGGACGGCGGCACCATCTTCCTCGACGAAGTCGGCGAATGCCCGCCCGCCACCCAGGTCAAGCTGCTGCGCGTGCTCGAGGACCGGAGCTTCTTCCGCGTCGGCGGCACGCAGCCGATCCAGGTCGACGTGCGCGTGATCGCGGCGACCAACAAGTCGCTCAAGGAATCGGTCACGCTGGGCACGTTCCGCGACGATCTCTTCTACCGGCTCAACGTCCTGTCGATCTATCTCCCGCCGCTGCGCGAGCGGCGCAGCGACATTCCGCTGCTCGTGCGCACGTTCATCGCCGAGTTCGCCAAGACGCACGATCGCGCGTTCAAGGGCATCACACCCGAGGCGCTGCAGATCCTCGTGGACGCGGACTGGCCGGGTAACGTCCGGCAGCTGCGGAATCTGATCGAGTCGATGGTCGTACTCGCGCCCGAGGGCGAGATCCGCGCGGGCGACATCCCCCGCGACGTCCGCGAGCGCACCCGCACGCTGCCCGTGCGGATCGCGGCGCCTGTCCGTCCGGAGTCAGGAGCTGGGAGTCAGGAGTTGGAGTTTATCTTCCGCACATTGGTCGAGCTGAAAATGCAGCTCGAGGCTTTGCGCCGAAGAATCGAGGAGCGGCCCTCTGAGCGCGTGGAGGTCATCGAAGTCGGAGGATCCGAGTCCCCGGCTCCTGGCTCCAGACTCCTGGATCCTCTGGATTCCACACCGGTGCCAGAACCGGCGGCCGTCATCTACAAGCCCGGCATGACCATGTCGGAGGTCGAGCGCGCCGCCATAGACGCAGCGCTGCGCCAGACGCACGGCAATCGCCGCAAGGCCGCTGAGAACCTCGGCATCGGCGAGCGCACCCTCTATCGCAAACTCAAGGAATACGCGATAGATTAGGCCCCGCCCGACAACCCAATCCAAGAGCCGCTAGCGCCCTGCTCGGAGTACCCTGGTGGATTTCAGAATCGACCCCGAGTTGTGCGTAGCATGCCTGGCATGTGTGCGGGTGTGCCCCTCCGACGCGGTGGCCGTGGAAGATCAGAAAGTCTGGATCGTGGACGAGGCCTGCACGCGGGTGGGCCTCTGCCTCCCGGCGTGCCCCCACGAAGCCATCATTGCGGTCGGCGACGCCACCAAGGCGCTCGAGTTCGCGCTGCGGCGTGACGCCGTGCTCATCCTGGCGGTCGAGTCCGCGGCCTGGTTCTATCCTGCGACGCCCGAACAGGTCGTCAACGCCTGCTATGCGGCCGGCTTCGGCACCGTGCACCGCGGCGTGCTGGGGGACGAGCTGGTGGCCAAGCAGTACCTGGATCTCTGGGCCGAGGAGGGGTGGGGCAGTGGGGGGACGGTGATTCGGAGTACCTGTCCCGTCATCGTCGAGACGATCAAGAACCAGTATCCCGAGCTGATCCCTTATCTGGCGCCCGTTGCGACGCCGATCCAGGCGGAGGCCCGCTATCTCAAGGCGCTGTATGGCGCTGATATCCCCATCGTGTATGCCGGCGTTTGCCTGACCGAGGGGGGCGATGACGTGGATGCCGCGATCACCCTGAGTGAGCTGGAGGGGATCTTCAAGAAGCGGGGCATCCGGGTCAAGGACCAGCCGCTGTACTACAGCCGCATCCCCGAGGAGCGGCGCCGCTATTGGAGCACCGCCGGCGGCATGCCGCTCGAGTTATTACGGGAAGAGCGCCAATCGAGCCGCCGCTTCCGCAAGGTGCGGGGGCTGGGCGCCTTGGAGGGGATCGCCCGTGCCGTCGCCGTCGATCGCATCGCGCTCGGCTTCGTGGATATCCTGCCCTGCGAGGGCTGCCTCGATCATCCGCTGCTCGGCCCCAAGGAGGAGCTGTTCCGGCGGCGCGCCATCGTGGGGGCGACGGAGCCACCGCGCGCGCCGACGTCGGTGCTGGCCGACGGGATCAAAATCAAAGTGGGTTCGGCATTCCAGGTCTCCGTGAACGGCACCGGGTCCTCGGTGGAGGCGGTGGAGGAGGTCCTGGATCAGATTGGCCTCGCGCCCAACGGCCGCCCGTGGGATTCGGGCGCCTGCGGCTATAAGACCTGCCGCGACTTCGCGGTGGCGGCGGCCCAGGGGCGGACGAGCCTCAAGTCGTGTCCCCGCTATCTCGAGCGGCAGGCGACGCTGGCGCAGCAGCTGGCCGCGGTGGACGCACTGACGGGGCTCGCGTCGTTCCGGGTGTTGCGCGACCGGTTGGCTACCGAGGTGGCGCGCTGCCACCGTACCGGTGAACATTTTGCCGTGCTGTTCCTCGACCTCGACAACTTCAAGCGCGTAAACGACCAGTTCGGGCACGAGGCGGGGAACGCGGTGCTCAAGGAGACGGCGCGGCGCTGCAGCGCGCATATCCGGTTGACCGACTTGGCGGGCCGCTATGGCGGCGACGAGTTCGTTGTGGTATTGGTAGGGACAGGTGAGGAAGGGGCGCGGGGTGTGGCGGAGAAAATCCGCGCCGCGGTGGAGGACGTGGGCGTCGGGATGGGCTATCCGAAGGGGCTCGTGACGGCGAGCATCGGCATCGCCGAGTACCTGCCGGAGCAGAAGGATGAGGATGTGCTGGTCGCCGCGGATCGCGCGCTGTATCGCGCGAAGGGGGCGGGCCGCAATCAGATTGCCACGAGCGGAGAGGAGAAGTCCATGTGACGTCGAATCCTTCCCCAACACCACCGGATCAGCCGGCCCCGCCGCTCGGCGGTAGCACGCCCGATCCCTGGGGCATGAAGCGGGTGGAGAACCTGATCACCGGGTTGACCGGCGTGTTGTCGGCGCGCGTGGTCGTGACGCCGCTCGGGGAAGTCAGCGAGGTGCACGTCCTCACCACCAGCAGCATCGCGCCGAAGCAGGTGGTGCGCAACATCGAATCGGCGTTGATGGCGCAGCTCGGTTTCAAGATCGACCATCGCAAGATCAGCGTGGCACAGACGGCGGACGTGCGGCCGATCGAGGCGCTGCAGGAAGAAGCGATCAGCGAGCGCTCGAAGCGCCGCGTCGTCGTGTTCAAGAGCCTCGAGGTGCGGCCGTCGGAGCGCCCGCAGCGCGTGCAGGTGCGCGTGAAGCTCGCATTCGGCGAGAAGGAAGCGCAGGCCGACGAGCTCGGCACCGACACGACGCGCAACCGCGTGGAGGCGGCGGCGCGCGCGGCGGCGGCGTGCCTCGATACCCTGCTTCCGGACAACTCGATTGCGCTCGAGGGGGCGCAAATCATCGAGGCCTTCGATCGCAAGTTCGTGCTGGTCGCTGTCCACGGCCTCGGCGGTCGCGAAGCCCAATTACTCACCGGAACGTGTGAGATTCGAGAGTCCCCCGAGCGCAGCGCCGTGCTTGCCGTGCTCGATGCGACCAATCGCTGGGTCGACGCCAGGCGCTAAGTAGCTTTCTGTTCACCACTTAGCGTCTTGGCGCCTTAGCCTCTTGAGCATTCGCAGTTCTGCTTTCCAGTCATGGGCCCATACGGGTTAGTCCCTACTAGCGAACTTTCGATTTTAGCGGTATTTCGGGTTTCGTGAATTCACCTAGAACCAAGCGCTATTGGGGGACGCAGCGAGTCGCGCGCGTCTTGCAGGTCACGCCGGCGACGGTTGCGAGCTGGATCGATCAGGGACATCTCAAGGGTCATCGCACGCCGACGGGTCGCCGGCGTGTCGCGTCGGCCGATCTCGCCGAGTTTCTGCGGGCGCACGGCATGGCTGTGCCCAGCGAGTTGCTCGGTGGAGGGTCGCGCGAGCGAGCGGTGGTGGTCGTGGTAGAGGACGATCCGGGCTATCTCAAGGCGCTCGTGCGGACGTTGCAGCGCGAGGCGCCGGACCTGGACATCATCGAGGCGACGACCGCTGTGGACGGTCTGCTGGAGATTGGTCGTGTGAGCCCCGATTTGGTGATCCTCGACTACGCGCTGCCGGATTTGAACGCGGTGCAGGTGGTGGAGCGGTTGCAGGACACGTCCAAACGGCTGACCGCGCCCGTGATGATCGTCACGGGCGGAATGCCGGCGAAAGCCGAGAATGAACTGCGGACGTTGGGCGTGCGGGCGATCGTCAACAAGGTGGAAGGCATGGGGGTGGTTATCGAGGCGATGCGTCG
>WNGP01007845.1_pt1 | contig 13344 bp, 10 predicted proteins | sample 5407671 | NCBI WGS metagenome assembly WNGP01 (sample SAMN13153381, study PRJNA577476) | soil metagenome | isolation source: 40 cm soil or saprolite under Garry oak tree replicate 2 | place: USA:California | collected 2016-06-15 | reverse complement strand
CTCTGGGCGTGGTAGGCCGTCGTGAACGCGCCGAGGTAGGTGATGTCTCGATCGACAGCCGGGTGAGCCTGCTTCCCACCGAGGAGCGTGGTTTCAAGCTCGCCGTAGAGCTCGATGTGACCCTGCCGCAGGTTCAGGATCCTGAGCAAGCGGCGCGGATCGTTGCTGCCGCACATCAGGTGTGCCCGTATTCCAATGCCACCCGGGGCAACATCGACGTGAGGCTGACTGTAAACGGCCGCGACATCGGCTGAACCGCGCGCTCAACCGTCGGCGGCGGGCCGCCTCGGTCGCGGCCCGCAGGGTCGCGGTGGCCTAGCATGGTCGCCATGGCCAGACCGGTGGTCGTGGTTGTCGATGACGAGGACGCTAGCCGCCAGGCTCTGGCGCGTGAGCTGGAAGGCCGGTACGGGGCGCATTACCGGATCATGTCAGCCGGGTCGCCGGAGGAGGGGCTGGCCGGGCTGGAGCAGCTCCGCGACCTGCTGACCCGTAACAGTGTCCCGTTCGGGTTCCAGCGCGCCGACTCCGAGGAGGGCAGCGCGGCCTTGCAGCGGCTCGGTCTGGACCCGTCCTCCGGGCCCGTGGTCGCGCTCCACACTGGCGTGGTGCTGGCCGACCCCGCGAACACGGAGGTGGCCGAGGCGCTCGGGGTGGATATCCGGCCCGCAGAGACGACCTACGACGTGGTCATCGTGGGAGCAGGGCCGGCGGGCCTGGCCGCCGCGGTGTACGGGGCTTCGGAAGGGCTGCGCACAGCATTGCTGGAGCGAGAAGCCTTCGGCGGCCAGGCCGGGACGAGCTCGCTGATCAGGAACTATCTCGGGTTTCCCCGTGGGGTGAGCGGCGCGGAACTAGCCTCGCGGGCCTACGAGCAGGCCTGGATGTTCGGAACTAAGTTCGTCTACGGCAACCCGGCAACCTCGCTGGCTATCGACGGGGACCTGTGCATCGTCGGGCTCCAGGACGGAAGCGCGGTGACCAGCCGCACCGTGGTCATCGCGACCGGCGTCTCCTACCGGCGGCTCGCAGGGCCCGGACTGGAATCGCTGGCAGGTGCCGGCGTGTTCTACGGAGCCGCGACGACAGAGGCCCAGGCTCTGGCCGGGAAACGGGCATTCGTGGTCGGCGGCGGTAACTCGGCCGGGCAGGCGGCCCTGCACGTGTCGAAGTATGCGCAGCATGTCACGATCCTCGTCCGCTCGGCGTCCCTGGCAGCGAGTATGTCCCAGTACCTGATTCGCGAGATCGAAGCCGCGTCCAACATCGAGGTTCGCTACTGTACCGAGGTCGCGAGCGGCGGCGGCGATGGACGCCTGGAGCAGCTCACACTCCGGCATCGGGACACTGGCGATTTCGAGACAGAGCCGGCCGACGGGCTGTTCGTCCTGATCGGCGCGCAGCCATTCACCGAATGGCTGCCAGACGCGGTTGGGCGCGACCAATGGGGCTACATCCTGACCGGCCCGGACCTGGCTGAACGCTGGACCCTAAAGCGGGAACCCTACCTGCTCGAAACCAGCACACCCGGTGTGTTCGCCGTCGGCGACGTCCGGCACGGCTCGGTGAAGCGCGTGGCATCAGCGGTCGGCGACGGGTCGATCGCCATTCGCCTGGCGCACGACTACCTTGGGGGCGCCGTGTGATGCTATGGGGCCGCAGGCAGCAGTGCGAGGCCCTGGACGGGCTGCTCGCCGACGTCCGGGCGGGGCGCAGCCGGGTGCTGGTCGTCCGCGGCGAGCCCGGCATCGGCAAGACCGCGCTGCTGGCCTACGCGGCCGAGACCGCACCGGATTTCCAGGTGGCCCGGGCCGACGGCGTTGAGTCGGAGATGGAGCTGCCGTTCGCGGCGCTGCACCAGCTGTGCGGGCCGATGCTGAGCCGGCTCGGTGCGCTGCCCGGCCCGCAGCGCGACGCGCTCGGCGTCGCGTTCGGCCTGCGTTCTGGCAACGCGCCGGATCGTTTCCTGGTCGGCCTGGCCGTGCTTGGCCTGCTGTCTGAGGTGGCTGCGGACCGGCCGCTGCTGTGCCTGGTCGACGATGCGCAGTGGCTGGACCAGGCCTCCGCCCGGCTCCTTGCGTTCGTCGCCCGCCGGCTGGACGCCGAATCGGTCGCCCTGCTGTTCGGCACCCGTGACCCGGCCGCGGCGGGTGACCTGGCTGGCCTGCCCGGGCTGGCGGTGGCCGGACTGCCTGATGCGGATGCCCGGGCACTGCTGGCCTCGGTCGTCCCCGGGCGGCTGGATGAGCGGGTCCGGGACCGGATCATCGCCGAGTCCGGCGGCAACCCGCTGGCCCTGCTCGAACTGCCCCGCGGGGCGACCGCGGCGGAGCTGGCCGGCGGCTTCGGGCTGCCGGGCGGGGGCCCGCTCTCTGGCCGTCCTGAGGACATCTTCCAGCGGCGGCTGGTGCCGCTGCCGGCGGCGACCCGGCGGCTACTGCTGCTCGCGGCGGCTGAGCCCACCGGCGACCCGGCGCTGCTATGGCGGGCGGCCGGGAACCTTGGCATCAGCGCCCAGGATGCGGCCGCCCCGGCCGAGGCCGACGGGCTGCTTACTGTCGGAGCCCGGGTCATCTTCCGCCACCCGCTGGTCCGCTCCGCCGTCTACCAGGCAGCGCCAGCGGCCGACCGCCGCCACGCCCACCGCGCCCTCGCCGAGGCTACCGATCCGGGCACCGACCCCGACCGCCGGGCCTGGCACCGCGCCCAGGCCGCAGCCGGGCCCGACGAGGACATCGCCGCCGAGCTGGAGCGCTCGGCCGGCCGGGCGCAGGCGCGCGGCGGGTTCGCGGCGGCGGCCGCCTTCCTGGAACGGGCGACCGAGCTGACGCTGGAGCCGACGCGCCGGGCGGAGCGGGCGCTGGCCGCGGCGCAGGCCAAGTTTCAGGCTGGCGCGTTCGATGCGGCGCTGGGACTGGTGGCGATCGCCGAGCCGGGACCGCTGGATGAGTTCCAGCGTGCCCGAGCGGACCTGCTGCGCGGCCAGATCGCATTCGCGTCCAGTCATGGCAGCGACGCGCCGCCGCTGCTGCTGCTGGCGGCGGCCCGCCAGTTTGAGCCGCTCGACGTGCGGCTGGCGCGCGAGACCTACCTAGAGGCGCTCTCCGCCGCGCTGTTCGCCGGCCGCCTGGCCCATGGCGGCAGTATGCGGGAAGTGGCCGCGGCCGCGCGTGCCGCGCCACTGCCGCCGCGGCCGAGGCGCGCATCCGATCTGCTGCTGGATGGCCTGGCGCTGGTAATCACGGAGGGCTACCCGGCGGGGGCGCCGATGCTCAAGCAGGCGGTGAGCGCCTTCCGCAGCGCTGATGTCTCCAGGGAGGAGGAGCTGCGCTGGATTTGGCAGGCTTGCCATGGCGCCGCGCTGTTGTGGGACTACGGGAGCTGGGATCTGCTGTCCGCCCGCCGGGTCGAGCTCGCCCGTGCTGTCGGCGCGCTCACTGCGCTGCCCCTCGCCTTCAACACCCGCGTGGGAGTGCACCTGTTCGCTGGGGAGTTCGATGCGGCCGCCTCGCTGGTGGCGGAGTTGGAGTCGGTAACCGAGGCGACGGGCAGCAGCATCGCGCCGTATGCGGCCCTTGGGCTTGCCGCCTTGCGGGGCGGGGAAGCCGAGGCCTTGGAGCTGATCGAAGCCGCCACGAAGGACGCGGAGCGCCGGGGTGAGAGCGGGGGGCTGACCTTCGTTCGCTGGGCGACCGCGGTGCTGGGCAACAGCCTAGGCCAGTATGAGCAGGCGCTGGCCGCGGCGCAGCAGGCGAGTGAAGACATACCCGCGGACCTGTTCGGCAACTGGGCGGTAGCCGAGCTCATCGAGGCAGCGACCCGCAGCGGGGCACCCGAGCTCGCGGCCGGCGCCCTCTCACGGCTCTCGGCGACCGCCCGCGCCAGCGGGACTAACTGGGCGCTCGGCGTCGAGGCCCGCTCCCACGCACTGGTGAGCGACGGCGAAAACGCCGAGACCCTCTACCGCGAGGCGGTCGACCGGCTTGGCCGCACTCGCCTGCGCTGGGAACTTGGGCGCGCCCATCTGCTCTACGGCGAGTGGCTGCGCCGCGCAAACCGGCGCATCGACGCGCGCGAGCAACTTCGCACCGCGCACCAGATGTTCGCCGCGATGGGGGCCGAAGGGTTCGCCGAACGAGCCGCGCGGGAGCTGCTGGCCACAGGCGAGCGGGTCCGCAAGCGCACTGCCGACGCCCCCGCCCGGCTCACCGCCCGGGAGGCGCAGATCGCCCGGCTGGCCGCCGGCGGCCTGTCCAACCCTGACATCGCGGCCCAGCTGTTCATGAGCCCGCGTACCGTCGAATATCACCTGCACAAGGTCTTCACCAAGCTTGCCATCAGCTCCCGCAACCAGCTCCACGGCGTCCTGGCCACCAGCAGAAGCGACGGATCGGGACAAATCTCCTAGCTCCATGCCATCACTGTCCACCTGGGCGGGCGGGTTCGCGTCTGTGAGGCTCTAGCCGGCACCCGGCTTCCGGGGCCCGGTTCCCCGAGAGGTGTGCTGGGCGCTGCTCGCGGACGCGCGGGCCGGGCGCAGCCGGGTGCTGGTGGTTCGGGGCGAGCCGGGCATCGGCAAGACGGCGCTGCTGGACTACGCAATCCGGTCGGCATCGGGGTTCCGGGTTGCGCGGGCCGCCGGTGTTGAGTCGGAGATGGAGCTCGCGTTCGCGGCCCTTCATCAGTTGTGCGCGCCAATGCTGGACCGGCTGGAGCGGCTGCCGGGCCCGCAGCACGATGCGGTCGGCGTGGCGTTCGGGCTAAGCGCCGGGAACGCGCCGGACCGGTTCCTGGTCGGGCTGGCGGTGCTCAGCCTGCTCTCGGAAGTGGGCGAGGAGCGACCGCTGCTGTGCCTGGTGGATGATGCGCAATGGCTGGACCGGGCCTCGGCGCAGGCGCTGGCGTTCGTCGCGCGCCGGCTGCTGGCTGACTCGGTCGCGCTGGTGGTCGCGACACGCGAGCCGATCGAAGAGCTCACTGGACAGCCCGAGTTGCTCGTTGAAGGCCTTGGAAACGGTGATGCGCGCGCGCTGCTCGGCTCGGCACTGCGCGTTCCGCTGGACGAGCGGGTGCGCGACCGGATCGTCGCCGAGACTCGGGGCAACCCGCTGGCGCTGCTGGAGCTGCCGCGTGGGCTGACGCTCGCGCAGCTGGCCGGCGGGTTCGGGGTGCCGGACCTGCCACGGCTCCCGGGGCGGATCGAGGACCGCTTCCGGCAACGCGATGCGGCTCTCCCGGCCGCGTCCCGGCGGCTACTGCTGGTCGCGGCGGCCGACCCGACCGGCGATCCGGTGCTGGTGTGGCGGGCGGCCGCGCGGCTCGGGATCGGGCCCGAGGCAGCAACAGCCGCGGAGGCTGACGGATTGCTGGCGATTGACGCGCGGGTGACCTTCCGTCATCCGCTGGTCCGTTCGGCGGTCTACTGGGCCGCGCCGCTGGCGGAGCGGCGGGTCGTGCACCGGGCGCTGGCGGAGGCCACCGAGCCCGCGGCCGACCCTGATCGCCGTGCCTGGCACCGCGCCCAGGCCGCGGCGGGGGCCGACGAGGAAGTCGCCTTTGAGCTGGAGCGCTCGGCCGGGCGGGCCCAGGCGCGCGGGGGACTGGCGGCGGCGGCTGCATTTCTGGAGCGTTCGGCCGCGCTCACGCTGGATCCGGCGCGGCGGGCGGAGCGGGCGCTGGCCGCGGCGCAGGCCAAGTACCAGGCCGGTGCCTTCGACGCGGCGCTGGCGCTGCTTACGACCTCGGAGGCGGGGCCGCTTGAGGAGCTCAAGCGCGCTCAGGCGAATCTGCTGCGCGGCCAGATCACGTTTGCCTCCCGGCGCGGCAGCGACGCTCCCCCGATGCTGCTCAAGGCGGCTAGGCAATTCGAGCCGCTCGACGTGAGGCTGGCGCGCGACACCTACCTGGAAGCCCTGTCCGCGGCGCTGTTCGCCGGCCGTCTGGCCCTCGGCGGCGGCGTGCTGGAAGTGGCCCAGGCCGCGCGGGCCGCGCCCCGGTCGCCGCGGCCCGCACGCGCGCCAGACCTGCTGCTGGACGGCCTGGCCGTGCTGATCACCGACGGCTACCCGGCGGGAGTGCCGCTACTCAAGCGGGCGGTGAGCGCCTTCCGCGGCGAAGACATATCCATGCTGGAGGAGGTGCGCTGGCTCTGGGTCGCCTGCCACGCCGCCATCGTTGTGTGGGATCACGAGACCTGGCACACGCTCTCCGCCCGCCAGGTCCAGCTCGCCCGTGGGGCCGGCGCGCTGGCCGTGCTGCCCATGGCCCTCACCTCGCTTGCCGCCGCGCTCGTCTGGCCCGGCGACTTCGCCGCGGCCGCGGCGCTGATCGCCGAGGCGGAGACGCTCACCGAGGCGACGGGGAGCCAGCTTCCGCCCTATAGCGCACTTGCGCTTGCCGCCTGGCAGGGCCGCGAAGCCGAGGTCACGGGATTGATCGAGGCCAACGTAAACGGCGTGATGCGCCGGGGCGAGGGAATGGGGCTGGCCAACATGCAGTGGGCCACCGCGGCGCTTTACAACGGCCTCGGACGGTATGAGGAGGCACTAGCCGCGGCACGGCAGGCGGCCGAGCACCCGCAGGAACTGTGGTCCACTTTGGTGTTGCCCGAGCTGATCGAGGCGGCAGCCCGGAGCGGAAAGACGGCGAGCGCGGCGGGCGCTCTACAGCGGCTCTCGGAGACCGCCCGCGCCAGTGGCACCGAATGGGCGCTAGGCACCGAGGCGTGCTCGCGCGCGTTGCTGACTCCCGGTGAGGCGGCCGAGAGCCTCTACCACGAGGCGATCGGCCGGCTCGGCCATAGTCGCTTGCAGGTGGCGCTCGCCCGCGCCCACCTCCTGTATGGCGAATGGCTGCGCCGACAGGGCCGTCGGCTCGACGCGCGCGAGCAATTGCGCAGCGCCCACGAGATGTTCACGGCATTCGGCATGCGGGGGTTCGCCGAGCGTGCGCGGGTCGAACTCAATGCGACCGGCGAGCACACCCGCAAACGGATCGCCGAGACGAATGACGACCTGACCCCGCAGGAGGCGCAGATCTCCCGCCTAGTGGCGAACGGCGCCACTAACGCCGAGATCGCGGCACGGCTGTTCATCACCCGCAAAACGGTCGAGTACCACCTCCACAAGGTCTTCCGCAAACTGGGGGTGAATTCCCGCACACAGCTCGCACAGCACATGCTAAAGCCAAGCGCACGCATCAAACCCGCAGCTCAAGAGCAGTGACCAAGAGCAATGTGCAAGTCAGGAGGCCCTTCTCCGGGTCTGCGGCCGGTCAGCGTGGCACAGTCTCCGTCATCGGTGCCGGACGGGGGCCTGGATGGCCAGGTCCTCTCGGGTGGTCGGGGTGCCGTCGATGGCCTCGTACGCGGCTGTTACGCGGCCGAGGGCGCTCATCATGGTGGGCGGCCCGAAGAACGGCTGACCGCCGATGTGCCAGCCGTCGTGCTGGATTTCCTCGATGAGCACCCAGACCACCTCGCGGAAGGCCTCAGATCCCTCGAAGGCGACCATCACGTCGGTGAGCCTGGCGGCCATGTCGTGCTTCTGCTTCTCGGTGAAGGCTCCCGCGGCGAGCTTGACGATGACCAACGGCATGACGTGCTCCTCTGCGGGCGGGTGATCCCGTGTCAGGGGTGTGGGCGGATTGCCCATGCCAGAACGATCCGCCTGGGGTGGGCGCGTTCGCGTCTGCGAGATCCCTAGCCGGCACACCGGCTTACGGGATTTGCCGCAGTCATTCGCTTCTGCTGTTGGCCAGGACGCCGTGGAGCTGGTTGCGGGAGCTGATGGCGAGCTTGGTGAAGACCTTGTGCAGGTGATATTCGACCGTACGCGGGCTCATGAACAGCTGGGCCGCGATCTGAGCGTTGGACAGGCCGTCACCGGCCAGCCGGCCGATCTGGGCCTCCCGCGCGGTCAGCTCGACAGGGGTGGTGGTGCGGAGGCGGACGCGCTCGCCGGTGGCACGCAGCTCGCGGGCGGCTCGCTCCGCGAAAGCGCCGGCGCCCATGGGGGCGAACATCTCGTGCGCGGTGCGTAGCTGCTCGCGCGCGTCAGAGCGGCGATTCTCGCGCCGCAGCCACTCCCCGTACAGGAGGTGGGTGCGGGCGAGATGAACTGTTATACGACTCCGGGCGAGCCGCTCGATCGCCTCGCGGTAGAGCGGCCCGGCCCTCTGGCTGTCGCTCATGAGCGCGCGTGACCGGGCCTCCATGCCCAGTGCCCAGTCCGTGCCGCTGGCGCGCGTCCGTTCCGCGAGTTGCTCGAAGGCCGCGGCGGCGACCTCGCAAGTGCGGCTGCGCACGCCCGCCTCGACCAGCTCGGCCAGCGCCCAGCCGAACACGCCCAGATCCTCGTGCTCGCAAGCCCGCTGGGCGGCGGCAAGGGCGTCCCGGTAGCGGCCCAGGCCGTTATACAGCACCGCGGCCGCGTGGTCGGCGTAGCCAATCGCCCTTCCCTCACCCCTGGCGGTCGCGAGGGTGACACAGGCTCCGATCACCTCCAATGCCCGGGTCTCGTCGCCGCGCAAGGCGGCGAGCAGCAGGGAGGCGTAGTCGAAAGGTGCGTTGCCGGTCGCCGCGGCGATCGCATCAGCCTCCTCCAGGAGCGCCGCCGCAGCGGCGAATTCCCCGGCGAATATGAGCAGGCCCGCGTGGTAGGTGAGCCCAACCGGAAGGGCGGTGAGGGCGCCGGCGTTCCGGGCGATCCGGACCCCGCGACTGGCGAGCTCGTGCCAGGACTCGTCGTCCCACAGCTCGGCGGAGGCGCCCCACGGGATTCCCACCTCGCGGCCGACGAGGCCATCCTCGCGGAGCAGCGCTACTAGCGCATGCAACGCTCGCCGGAGCGGCGCCACGCCGGCCGGGTAGCCCTCGGTGAACCGAATCACTAGGCCATCCAGGAGGAGATCGATCGCTCGCGGCGGCTGCACGGAAGAGCCGGCCCGTCCCGCCGCCCGGGCTGCGTCGGCCACCTCCCGCATCCCGACGGCGCCGCTCAGGCGGCCCGCGAACATCGTCGCTCCGAGCGCTTCGAGATAGGTCGCTCGGGCCAGCCCGGCGTCGAGCGGTTCGAGGCGCCTGGCGGCCGCGAGCATCAAGGCTGGAGCGTCGCTGCCGCGGCAACGGGCGAACGCGATCTGGGCGCGCAGCACGTCTACCCGGGCACGCTGAAGCTCGTCGAGCGGGGCCATTTCCGCGAACGCGAGCAGCTTTTCCGCGCGTTCGGGTGCCGCGGCGTCGAACTTCGCCTGAGCGGCCGCGAGCGCGCGAGCTCCGCGCCGGGCCGGTTCGGGTGTCAGTGCGGTCGCCCGGTCCAGGAACGCGGCTGCCGCCGCGAACCCGCCGCGCGCCTGCGCCCGGCCGGCCGAGCGCTCGAGCTCTGCTGCGATGTCCTCGTTGGGCCCAAGTGCCGCCTGGGCACGGTGCCAGGCCCGGCGGTCGGGATCGGTGCCCGGATCGGTGGCCTCGGCGAGGGCACGGTGGGCACGGCTGCGGTCGGCGGCTGGCGCTGCCCGATAGATGGCAGAGCGTACCAGCGGGTGGCGGAAGATGACCCGAGCACCCACGGTGAGCAGCCCGTCTGCCTCGGCTAGGGCGGCAGCGTCCACGCCGATGCCTAGATTCCCGGCCGCCCGCCACAGCAGCGCCGGGTCGCCTACGGGCTCGGCTGCGGCCAGCAGGAGCAGGAGCGTGGTCATATCCGGGAGCGGCGCGATCCGCCGCAGGAAGCTCTGCTCGATCCGGCCAGCCACCGGCTGGACGCCGGCCACGCCGAATCCGCCGGCTAGCTCCGCTGCGGTCACCCCGCGGGGCAGCTCGAGCAGGGCCAGCGGGTTGCCGCCGGACTCGGCGATGATGCGGTCCCGGACCCGCTCATCCAGCGGCCCTGGGATGACCGAGGCCAGTATGGCCTGCGCGTCAGCATCGGATAGTCCCTCCAGTGGCAGTGCCGGAAGGCCCGCCAGGGCGCCGGCCGCGGCGAGATCACGGGTGCCGAACAGCAGGGCGACCGATTCGGCATCCAGCCGGCGGGCCACGAACGCCAGCGCCTGCGCCGAGGCCTGGTCCAGCCACTGCCCGTCATCGACTAGGCCCAGCAGCGGCTGGTCCGCGGCGACCTCCGACAGCAGGCCCAGGACCGCCAGGCCGACCAGGAAACGATCCGGGACGCGGCCAGAACACAAGCCGAATGCCACGCCCAAAGCGTCCCGCTGCGGACCGGGCAACGCACCGAGCCGGCCCAGCATCCCGCCGCAGAGCTGGTGCAGTGCCGCGAACGGCAGCTCCATCTCCGACTCCACACCCTCCGCCCGCACCAGCTGGAAGTCCTGGGCGGTATCGGCCGCATAACCCAGCAGCGCGGTCTTGCCGATGCCCGGCTCACCCCGCACCACCAGCGCCCGGCTGCGCCCCGCCCGGACGTCGGCGAGCAACCCGTCCACGGCCCTGCACTGCTGCCTGCGGCCGCGAAGCATCACACCGCACCTCTTCTCAGCTCACGCGGCACTTGTTTGTGGGCGTGACCGGACCTTCTGAGTCTGCTGCCCGCATGAGCACGCTCGCATCCAAGAGATCCCTAGGCGACACCCCCGGCCGGGGTCCGTGGCCTGGGCTAGAGGCTCAGGTGTGAGGCACGTCCAAGACACGTCGCATAACCGGGAGCCATCCGCTCCCTTCGCGCTCGCGCATGCCCGGGTCGCCGGGGTAGGCCCGGGCCGAGCGGGGTACCGCGGGAAGCGAAATGGTCATGGTCAGCCCGCCGCCAGGCGTTTCCTCCGGTTCCAGCGTGCCGCCCATCGCCTCGGTCAGGCCGCGGGACACCGTGAGCCCGAGCCCTACGCCGGGAGCGGTGCCGGTGTCGCCGAGCCGCTGGAAGGGCAGGAACGCCCGGTCCCGTTCGGCCTCGGGGATGCCCGGGCCGCGGTCGATCACGCGCAGCTCCACCCGGTCGCCGCGGGCACCCGCAGTCAGCCGCGGCGGCGATCCGGCCGGAGAATACCACAGCGCGTTGGCGGCCAGGTTCACGATGACCCTCTCCATGATCGGCGGATCGGCCATGACCTGGGGCAGGCCGGGCGGGAGGTCCACCGTGACGGCGCGCGCCTGCGGTCTGAAACCATCGAGAGAGTGCGCGATTATCTCCCCGAGATCGGTCGGGCGGGGAAACACCGGCAGCGCCCCGGCCTGCAGTCGGCTCACGTCCAGCAGGCTGGCGATCAGGTGGGCGAGCTGGTTCAGGGACTCATCGGCGGTGGCCAGAAGTTCGTCCTGGTTCTGCGCCGTCAGCTGGATGTCAGTCGAGCGAAGGCAACTGACCGCGGCCTGCGCCGCGGCCAGCGGCGTGCGCAGGTCGTGGCTGACCGCCGCGAGCAATGCCGTCCGCATCCGGTCGGCCTCGGCGATAGGGCGGTCCGCCTTGGCCGCCACGGCGCGGCCGGGGGTCGCGCCCGGCACCCGGCGCGGCCGTCGAACCTGGGCGACAGGCCTAGGCCATCGCATCATGAGCTGCCAGGACACGGCGCAGCGCGCGCAACCCATAGAAGGTGCGCGATCTCACAGTGCCTGGCGGGACCTGCAGTATGCGCGCCGTTTCGGCCACCGACCTGTCGCGGTAATAGATTTCGGTCAGTACCTGGCGCTGCAACGCCGGCCCGTGCTCGGCGTACAGGCTGCGGAACGCGGCGTCCGCGTCCTCGTGGGGGACAGCGACGCGCTGATCACCCAACATGTTGTCTTCCTTAGGCGCCATGCCAGCACTCTGCGCCCGGGACGAGCGCGTTCGCGTCCGTGGGATCCCTAGCCGGTCCCCCGGCTTCCGGGCCGGGACTGCCCAGTGGCGTCGCTGTCGGCCAGGGCGCCGTGGATCTGGTTGCGGGAGCTGATGGCGAGCTTGGTGAAGACCTTGTGCAGGTGGTATTCGACGGTGCGTCGGCTCATGAACAGCTGGGCCGCGTCAGGGTTGGACAGGCCGTCGGCGGCCAGCCTGGCGATCTGGGCCTCCCGGGCGGTGAGCCGTCCTGGGCGTCGGCAATGCGCTTGCGGACCCGCTCGCCGGTGGCCAGCAGCTCCCGCGCGGCTCGTTCGGCGAACCCGTCGGCGCCCTCGGGTAGCACACCGAGGGCGTCGGCATCCCGGGCGAGCTGGACGTGACGGGTGGAAAGCAGGTCCCAGCTCTGGTCGTCCCACAGTATTTGGGCGGCGGGGGACGCGAGCCAGAGCCAGCGCACCCCTTCCTCCGTGGAGATGTCTTCCTTGGAGAAGGCGCTCAGCGCCCGCTTCAGCGTTGACGCCGCGGCCGCGGCCCTGGGTGATCAGCAGGGCCAGGCCATCAAGCAGCAGATCGGGCGCGCTCGGCGGCTGCGACGCCGTAGGCGCGGCCAGGGCGGCCTCAGCTGCCCCGCGCAGACCGTCGGCCGCGAAACGGCCCGCGTACACGGCGGCGGAGAGCGCTTCGAGGTAGGTCTCGCGGGCCAGCCCGGCATCGAGCGGTTCGAAGCGTTCCGCGGCCTTGAGCAGCAGTGGTGGAACGTCGCTACCGCGCTGGATGCGAACGCGATCTGCCCCCGCAGCAGGTCTACCCAAGCATGCTGCAGCTCATCGAGCGGCCCTGGCTCGGCCGTGGCCAGTAGCCTAAGCGCCGCATCGAACGCGCCAGCCTGGGCCTTGGCCTGCGCCGCGGTGAAGGCGCGTGCCGAACGCTGCGCCGGATCGAGCCCGCACCTCCGCGAGCAGCCCGCCCAGGGCCTCGCACTGCTGCCTGCGGCCCCACAACATCACACGGCGCCCCTTCGGCGGATCCCTCGCCATCGTAGAACCGGCCCCGCCCTCAGCACACCCCCGAGCCCGGGCCGGCAGGCCCGGGGTGCCGGCTAGGGATCCCACAGACGCGAACCCGCTCCTGCCAGGCGGAGGGTGCTGGCATGAGCTATCGGTCCGCACCCCGCTCGGGGTTACCCGCCAGCAGAGGAGCACATCATGCCATTGGTCAATGTCAAGCCCCGCGAGGGGATCTTCACCGAGAAGCAGACGCACCGCAGAGCCCTGGTCGTTCCCGGCCTGCGGAACCGCATACTCGCGTTCTCGGTGCGTCTATCCCCCCGCGTTCTTGTCACCAAGATCGCTGCTTACCAGGCATAGAGACGTTCTCGCAGCAACAGGAAGGGAAGACCGCAGTGAACATCATCCAGGGGATGCGTCTGTCAAGGATCCGGATCCTGCTGATCGCCGTGGTCCTGGCCGTTGCGGGACTGCTGGTTTCGGCCAGCCAGATCGCTCCGGCCGGAGCCGCTACCGCCTACGCCGCCCGCGGCGGCGGCCCTAAGCCCGCCATCGTGCTGGAGCAT
>WNGP01003399.1_pt1 | contig 13344 bp, 14 predicted proteins | sample 5407671 | NCBI WGS metagenome assembly WNGP01 (sample SAMN13153381, study PRJNA577476) | soil metagenome | isolation source: 40 cm soil or saprolite under Garry oak tree replicate 2 | place: USA:California | collected 2016-06-15 | reverse complement strand
CGACCGTTCGCGATGTCGGTGGCCTCTCCCATGTAACGCTCGCCGTGCGCGATGCCACCCGCGAAGAGCTCTTCATCGGTCCCCGCATTCTCGCGGCCGGGATGCCCATTCAGATGACAGGTGGGCACGCACGCCATCTCGGTCTGGAGGTCGATGGTCCTCATGAGGCACGCAAAGGGGTACGCACGATGCTGCGCGCCGGTGTTGACCTGATTAAACTCATGGCGACCGGAGGCGTCTACACCCAAGGGGAAGAGCCAGGCTCACCCCAGCTGACCGTCGAGGAGATGCGAGCGGCCGTTGAAGAAGCACACAAGGCCGGACGCAAGGTCGCCGCCCATGCCGAAGGTCTGCAAGGCATCCTCAATGCCATCGAAGCAGGCGTGGATACCATCGAGCACGGGAACTTCCTGGATGAAGTTGCAGTACAAAGGATGGTCGCAGGAGGTCAGATCCTCGTACCAACGATCTCGCCTTTCTATCGGATGGCGCAGCTTGGCACAGAGGGGGGCATCCCCGAGTACGCAGCACGCAAGGCCAAGCAGGTCGTAGCGGGCAGCTTCCATGCGATCGAACTGGCGAAGGCAGGTGGTGTTCCCATCGCCGCCGGGACCGATGATGGCTCTCCCAAGTTGCCGCATGGCGTGCTCGTCTACGAGCTGGAACTCCTTGTACGTGCCGGGCTTTCCCCAGGAGAAGCACTGAGCTCTGCCACGAGGGTAGCAGCACAGGCTTGCGGCTTAGCCAATCAGGTGGGGACCCTTGAAGCTGGCAAGTCAGCAGATTTCATTGGCATCTGGGGAGATCCGCTCAACGATATCAGCACGTTGAGGGATATGGACACGGTGGTGATAGGGGGTAAGCTCGTCAAACATCACGGCATCCCCCTTCTCCAGCATGGCAGCATCTCGCAGGTTCGACTTTAGGCCGAACCCCGAAACGGTCGCGGCAGGCGGCTGATTGTCCGACTAGATGAGCGAAGGGAAGAGGTGACTCCTGCTTCTCTCCCTTTGCCTGGACAGGGAGACCGACGCCATTCACGCCATCACCTGCAGGGGTGACCAGGAAGAGCACTGCCTGTGTGGGCTACTTAGCATATCTGTTCTCAAACGAGCCTCTCATCAGAGATGAATGGCATGGATCAGAGAATGAACGGCAGGATCTGCAAGTAGTGGAGGCAGGAGAGATCGTTGGGGAAGAGGCGATGTTCTGAACGGATGTCCCAAGAGCCAGCACCGGCAAGCTTTGTCGAGAGGGTCCCAGAAGCCGGTTCCTGCTCGAGCGTCGGAGAGAGGGCCCTGGGTGCCCCGGTTCAGCTCCAGCACTACAACCGCACTTTTGAGAAAAAGAGCAAGCATCTCCGGAGCCAGCCCGTAGAACGGCTCAGCTCCTGAGCGCTAGGTCAGGCGAGATTGCAGCATCCCAGCAACTTCTTCCAATCGAGCAATCGTCAGACGATCAGTGGTGCCGAGAGACTGTTTGGAGTTCTGACCATGAAAAGTGCGAGAGGCTCTCCAACTGCGCTGTCCTTCTCGATAGGCCGTAAAACGTCCGGAGTGGCCGATAAAGCAGAACGAGGAGAGAGAACAGAGCCACTCAAACCATTCCAGCGAATCGGTGGCGAAAGCCAGCTCCCCTTCGTGCGGGCAGATGAGCACAGAGGACCCAGCAGCCCCCATTTCAACCCGTGGGATGACGCGAGCACGTGCCCGCAGCTCGCCTGGCTGGAGAGATCTCTGGAAGGGGCGCTCGCTTTGGGAAGCAACGACCGGCTCCTCCTCTGCCTTGACGGGCAAAAGGGATGCGCCCTGTGAGAGCAAAGCCTCCAAAGAGCTCAGGCGGCGTTCATACCGCGGAGACGCGCTCGCGAAGGAGTTCCAAGGTGAGTTGGGCCAACTGCTCTTGCAGAGCCATCACTTTCGTCTCCAGGCCGCAAACAACCGTTCGGAGTCCTGCTTCTTCCGAGAAAGAGGCAGGGGCGTCAGCCAACGGAGTCTCGTTTTGTTGAGTGAGGGAAGGGGGCGAAAGCGTCGAAGGAAGTGGGGTGACTTCTTGCCGGAGCGCCGGAGAAGCGGCGGCAAGTGGCGCGATGGGGCGAGCATGCATGCTCGCCAACTGCTGGACTTGCTCGAGCGTCAAACATGTGAGGCGTGCATCAGTTGGATGGGCAATGAAGTGCAGATGCGCATGCCGGAGCCAGTTGCGTAAGGTTTTGGGATCGATGCGAAGCCTCGTACAACACTCCATCTGAGGAATGGCAGTCATGAGTCCTCCTTTCGAGGGAGTCCGTCCGGTGTGAAACAGCACCAGCCGGAAGTACAGGGACTACAGGGACAACAAGGACACTTTCAGGGAGAATGCAGGGACTACAGGGAGCGCTCCACGCAGCCATGAAGAGGCAGATGTCGCCAGCCAGGCTCGCAACGCCGTCAGCAGACCACCTGGGAGTGAGAAGAGTCTGAGAGAACGAATCAACGACCGGCTAACTCGAGTTCAGGCGCTGTTTTGTGTGCGAGGCGCGTGCCCTGCCCTGAGGGCCTCGCCGCCACCAATTCCCTGGCCAACACAGCCATCGCACTGCGAGGCAAGGGGAAAAGCAGGCGTCCCAGCAGATGGCGCACCTCGGGGACGGTCAGCGGGATGGGGGATGGAGTGACCTGATGAGCCATCTCTTGCGCAGAAACGGGTGGGCCTGCTTGTTCCTGCGCGCACAGCACCGTTACTACGGCCAGAACCAGGAGCACGAGGGTCACATGGCGAAACCAGCCCACCCAACTGCGCACTTCATACTGATCTAACCCCAGATCTTTGGCATTCTCGAACTCTTCCTCAATACCCCATCGGCTTCCTACCGCCCGGGCCATCACCGAAAGCTCGGTGCCAGCAGGGCCGAAGACCAGGTAATAGGTCTTTTCTGTTGGATGAGCTGGGATGCGACGAATGAGCAACCAATGTTGCCCGTCGTCGCGCCCTTCGATGCAAAATGGGCAGACACGCCCACTCGAAAAGAAGCGGTCCTTTTGTGCCAGTCTTCACACTCAAGCGCCGCCAATCCTGCTGGTTGACGAACCGTTGTTCTGCTTGTGCCACCGCGAGATGCGTACGCCCTTGGGGAGTCATCATTCCAATCTGTTCGGTCGAGGCGACAGCCAGGGCAAACCAGTACTGGTGGTCTTCCAACCAGGTGCGCAGATCCAGATGGTTGCCATACACGGTAAAGGCTCCGACCCAGGCCACGGGGATCTGTGCCTGATGCACACGTTCCATCATCGCGTCTTCCCAGTTCACACTTCGTCTGGAAACCGACGGTGGAAGACGATGCCGGCTTTTTCGCAACGAGCGCGATCTTCCAGAAAGTCGGCGAGGAAGATAAAGTCCGCGGTCGAGCAGAGTATGGCCAAGGTTGCTGATGGAGGAGAGAAAGACCCCGCGCCTTCCAATTCTCGACCTGTTTGGTGCTGCCACAATATTGATGCGCCACGCCTGCTGACTGGTTGCCCCGCTTGGGAAAGCTGGTCTCGTCAATAGCCACCACGGCATACGGATCTCCCAGCTGAGCCAGGACAGAGCTGCGCAATTCGTCACGGACGCCGTTCTCATCCCAGACGGCATTGCTGAGGAGGCGTTGCATGCCATCGGGGCGGCTTTCTCCGGCCTGTTCGGCCAGTTGCCAGCCATTTTTGCGCGCCACATCACTCAAGATGCCGATGCCGGGTACAAGAGGCAACGATGGCGTGGTTCGGGGCGAGCAAAAGAGGGAGCCATGCGGGCGTGGAGAGATCGTCACTCGGCTCCCCAATGGATCACGTCGTGGATGGTTGTCTTTGACCCGACAGATATGCTCTGGTGCTTCTGCTTCACGGTTTTCTCCTTGCTTTTGACACGTTCGAGGAGTCGTTTTACCCCTTCAGCATGTCACAACTGTGAGAAGAATATCGTGAAGTTTTTTCTCTTTTAATGAACGCTACTGCTCAGCCTATAAAGTGCGGTTGTAGTGACGAGGCACCAGTGACTTGGTTCTCCCTGCAAAGGAGAATGCGAGGAGCCAGTGCTCCGGTTGCCAACCCGTGACAGCCTGCTTGGAAGGCGGGTGGTTGCAAGAACACCGTTTTCTTGGCACGATCAGCCTTCACAAGCTGATTGAGCAGTACACCCTCGTTTTCACGCACGTGTGAGCAAAGTTGTCACCTGCCTTTTTCGCGCCTGCCGGTAAAAGTTGTCACTTGCTGATGAAGGCAGGTACTCACGAGGTGTTGCACGTATCAAGAGTCTACCCTCCTAGTCTCCGAATGGGAAGGGATGCCATGGCCAGCCGATGGAGGGGAGTTACCGGACATCTCCCCACCTGTGCTATACTAGTGGGTAACCGTGAGCGTGTCCGATTGCGCCGTTCAGTTCGTTAGCAATTCCTGTAAGAGGAGTCGCTCTCCTCATGGGTAACCGTGAGCGTGTCCGGTAACCAGATCTCTGAGCGAGGCTGTTTGACAGCTGAGAGGAGTCTGAGATGACTTCCACCGTCGAGGGTGATACCCTGGTGTACCGCCAGGGAGAGCAGGAGCATATACTCACCGTCGGGACAGCCGCCTGGTTTGCCTGGTTGGAGAACGCTGCCACATTTTCATTTGTCAGCCCTCTTGGCAGCTTTACCGCCCGCCATGAGCGGTCAGGCCATCAGCGCGGGGGCCGGTACTGGAAAGCCTATCGCAAGCAGCACGGCAAGCTCTCTTCTCGCTATCTGGGCAAGTCTGAGACGCTCACGCTTGAGCGCTTGCAGGCCGCCGCCCAGGCACTGGCCGCTCTTCCCGTCGAGGCCTCCCATGGCAGAGCTACTCCCGCTGCTCCCCCCACCGCCTCATCAGGTGCAGGGAGTACGCATTCTGCTCCGTCCAATCCACTGCTCACGACCAAACTGCATCCGCCTCGTCCCCGCGCGCGGCTCGTGCCCCGCTCCCAGCTCGTCGAGCGGCTCCAACAGGGAGTGGGAGGCGCGCTCACGCTCCTCTCGGCCCCCGCCGGTTTTGGCAAAACGACGCTGCTGGCCCAATGGCGGGCTTCCACGCGCGCACCCGTCGCCTGGCTCTCGCTCGAGCCGGAGGACAATGAACTCACCCGTTTTCTCACCTACCTCATTGCCGCCCTGCAAACGCTTGATCCCCACCTTGGCGCTCCCGCACTCGCTTTGCTTCGCCCCCCACAGCCGACGGAACGAGAGACCGTGCTGACCGTGCTCGCCAACGACCTCCTGCGCTGGCAGGGGGAGGACTTCGCGCTCGTGCTCGATGACTACCACGTGGTCGAGGCTCCGGCCATTCATCAGGCCCTGACGTCTCTCGTGGAGCATCTGCCGCCCCAGATGCACCTCATCATTGTGACGCGCGCCGACCCTCCGCTGCCACTGGCTCGCTTGCGGGCCCGGGGACAGCTGAGCGAACTGCGTGCGGCCGAGTTACGCTTTCGCGCCGCCGAGGCCGGCATCTTTCTCGAGGAGGTGATGGGGCTCCACCTTGCGCAAGAAGACGTGGCCACCTTACAGGCCCACACCGAGGGCTGGATTGCCGGGCTGCAACTGGCCGCGCTCTCGCTGCAGGGTCGTGCCAATGCGTCCGACGTGCTCTCCGCCTTCAGCGGCAGTCATCGCTTCGTGCTGGACTACCTCTCCGAGGAGGTGCTCTCCCGCCAACCCACCGCGGTGCAGACGTTCCTGCTCTCCACCTCGATTTTGGAGCGCCTTTCTGGCTCGCTGTGTGACGCGGTCACCGGACAGGGGGAGAGCCAGGCCATGCTGGAGGCGCTTGAGCGGGCCAACCTCTTTGTGGCCGCCCTCGACGACGAGCGAGGGTGGTACCGCTACCACCACCTGTTCGCCGATCTGTTGCGCAGCCGCCTGCACCAGGCCATGCCTGCCCTCGTTCCCGAGCTGCATCGTCGCGCCAGTACCTGGTACGAGCAGCAGGACCTGGTCAGCGACGCGCTGCACCATGCCAGGCTGGCGCCGGATCTCGACCGCGCGATGCGCCTGGTTGAACAGCAGACCCATGAGCTGGTCTTCCGTGGCCAGGCGCACACCGTGCTGAACTGGCTCGCTTCCCTGCCAGAGGGGCTCGTCCGGACACATCCCCGCCTGTGTCTTTCCCAGGCCCTGCTGCTGCTGTTCAGCGGCCACCTGGGAGAGGCCCTGCGGTGTTTGCAGGAGGCCGAGCAGTTGGCCTCGCACCTCACCCCGGCCGACGAGGAACCGGTCTTCCTGAACCAGGTCGCCACCGTGCAGGCATATATCCACTTCTTCCAGGGAGATCTTGCCCGCAGCGTGGCACTGGCACAACAGGCGTCGGATCAACTCGTCGAGCGGCCGGTGCACGTGCGAGAGGCTACCGGCTTGATTGCCGCCCATAGCGGGCTTCTCAGTGGCGATGTCAGGCGTGTCGGGGAGCAGCGCGTGGCTCGGCTTCCCTCGCCGCTCTCCGTCGGACGCGATGTCTTTGCGATGGAGGTGTTTGTGCACCTAACCGGCATCCTGCTGCAGGCGCGCCTGCTTCGACTCCAGGGTCGCTTACGACAGGCAGCGGCGACCTATGGGCAGATGACGCAGTTCCAGGGCGAGCACGAGGGAGCGCTCCTCCACCCCGGCTACTGCTTTGGCCTGGGAGAACTCCGCTACGAGTGGAACGACCTCGAGGCGGCCGAACGCCTCCTGCAACAGGGGAGAGAGGTGCTGGGTGGACCCCTGACGCTGGCGGCCGATGCCATTGCGCAGGGCTACGCGACCCTGGCACGCCTGTACCAGGCGCGCAATGACAACACCGGCGCCCTGGCGATTGTGGAGGCGTTCGCGAATCTGGCCTTTGCCCGCCAGTTTGCCCCCGCGCCGCTGGCCTTTGTCGAGGCCGTCCGCGCGCAGCTCGAGCTGATGGGAGGCCATCTTGCGGCGGCCGTGCACTGGGCGGAAGCCAGCGGTCTCTCGGTCTCGGACGAGCCTTGCTACCCACGCGAGCGGGAATACCTGACCTTCGCCCGCGTGCGCATCGCCCAGGGACGCCAGGAGCCAGCGGGGCCGTTTCTCTCGGAGGCCCTGCGCCTGCTGGCGCGCCTGCGAGCGGATGCCGAGGAGAAAGCACGCCTGGGCAGCACCCTGGAAATTCTCCTCCTGCAGGCGCTGGCGCTCTCCGCTCTTGGCAAGGGAACCGAAGCGCTTGCTGTCCTCGAGCGCGCCCTCACACAGGCCGAACCTCAGGGCTACATCCGCCTGTTTGTGGACGAGGGGGAACCGCTAGTGGCGTTACTGCGGCAGGCGTATGCCCATGGTATCACTCCTGACTATGTCGCCACCCTCCTCTCGGCCGCAGGGGCGCCGGCACTAGCTGCCCGCGCTCCTGCTGGCTCGCTCCTCGAACCGCTCACCGAGCGCGAACTCGAGATCTTACAGCTGCTGGTGGCGGGCCTGTCCAATGCCGCGATGGCGCGGGAGCTGGTCATCACCGTCGGCACGGTGAAAAGCCATGTCAACCACATCTATGGCAAACTGGGCGTCCAGAGTCGCTCCCAGGCGATAGCTCGCGCCCACACCTTGCACCTGCTCTAGGAGGGCGCACCACGACGCTCCTCTCCACGGGCCGCGCTTTCCCGCTTTGCTCCCTCACGATCAATCGTCCCCCTCCATCCATGTTGATGTCGCTGCTTCCGTGAAAATCAACCCCACAATCTACCCTTCGGTAGATGTGGCCCTGCCTGGTTGAGTGGCATACTGAGGGTAGAGCTGAAGAAGCACGAGACACACGGAAAGCCAGGAAGCACGATGAACTGGTATGAAATTCGCGTCCAGGGGCGCCTTGACCAGCGCTGGTCGGAGTGGTTCGACGGACTGGCCATCAGCTACGACGCCGAGGACAACACGAGGCTTTGCGGTCCCCTCGTTGATGAGGCGGCGCTGCACGGGGTGTTGATCAAGGTACGTGACCTGGCCTTGCCGCTGCTGGCAGTACAGAGAGTTGAGGCCCTCGGAGAAGAGCAAGAACGTCAGGCGCCTAACGCAGAGAAGTGAGAAAACAAAGGACAAGTCCATGAAGCCACAGATGCAGAAGAAAGCACAACGTGAACGGTCAACGTATGCGGACATCGCTGTGAGCGAGACAGACCTGCTCGCCAGGTGGGGCTTCGACCCGCAGGAGATCGCCTCACTGCGTCTTCCTACGGCAGTGGTACCAGACGGGCGGGAGTGATCGCGCCACGATGGTGCGGCACCTGGAATTTCTCCGGTTGCTGGTCAGCAGTGGCGAACTGCAACTCTAGCTATCGCGTCCTTCCTGGAAGCGACTCAAGCCACATCAGATGCACTTCCTAGAGCTGGTTGCATAGCTTGGGAGGCGTCTGCAGTCGCGCGTCGCCTCCCTGATCCAAAGCGCTTGTACAACGACCAGTCAAGCCGAACAACCAGCACCATGATCGGGGAAGAGCGGTCTGTGGCGCTCTCCTGGAGAAAGGACACCCAGAAGAGAGCATGTGTCGAGAAAAGGAGAACAGTTATGTCATTTATCACTAGGTTTATTCCCATGTCCGTCCTCAGTTGGGGCATCGCGATGCTGCTGCGCCTGGGTGTGCGTCTGACGATCTTCGGTCCGATGATGTTGCTCACGGTGCCCGGTCGCAAGACGGGAAAGGCTCGTACGACCCCTGTGGATCTGCATGAACACGATGGTCGTCGCTTTTTGATTGCTACCCACGGCATGGGCAGCTGGGTCTACAATCTCCGCACGACGGGCGAAGGCATCCTGAGCCTGGGGTGGAGCCGCCAGGCGTTTCGTGCGGTGGAACTGCCTCCAGAGGGAGGCGGGCCGGTAATCAAGGAGGTCTTGGGACCTCTTCTGGCCTCTGAAGGCGTGCGTGGAACGGCCCTGCGACAAAACTTTGGATTGACGGCAGACGCCTCGCTCAATGACTTTATCGAAGCGGCTAGATCCCACCCCGTTTTCGAGCTGAGCTTTCTCAGCAAGCCATCCTCCCAGAGGGAGTCGAACCCTTGGAGGGATCATGACATGGTGTCGTGACCCCTCCAAGGGGAACAGCACCTCAAGGAGTGAGCACATCCAAATCTGAAAAGTGTACGGTTAGCATAGGAACACGGGGGAAGCCTGGCAAAGCCATTTGACAACTGATGTTCTAGGAATCATCACCGATTCCGCTTTCCGAAAGGTGAATGCTATGGACAAGAAACGCATTGTCACGCTCTTCCTGATTGTGCTCATGGACACGGCAGGGGCAGCTACGATTGTTCCCCTCATCCCCGTCTACGTCCTCGCGCAATTTTATGCCACGCCTTTTCAGGCGGGCCAGCTGCTTGCAGCGTACTATGCGGCACAGATGCTGTCGGCGCCATGGCTGGGCAAGCTGTCGGACAGCTTTGGCCGGCGGCCCATCCTGCTGCTGAGTCAAACTGGGACCATCGTGTCCTACCTCCTGATTGTCCTGGCGGTTCCCTTGGGCGCGCTGCTCGATCGCGCTGGCCTGCGGCCTGGGATAGCCGCAGGGCTCCTGGTGATCTTCCTGGCACGCATCCTGGACGGCGTGACCGGTGGCAACGTCACGGTCGCGCAGGCCTATGCCAGTGACATCAGCACACCGGAGCAACGCACGCGTGCGCTCGGGTTGATCGGCGGTGCCTTCGGGCTCGGGTTTATCCTGGGTCCGGCCCTGGTCGGTCTGCTGGCGCTGCTGGCTCCCACCCTGCTAGTGGCTCCACTGCTGGGTGCAGCTCTGGCGAGTGGGGTGACGCTGCTCCTCACCCTGCTGTGGCTGCGTGAGCCGCTCCGCCGCGCAGACGGCAAGGCTATGGGCGCACCAGCTGGGGCAGTGCCGCTCGCTCAGGTGCTGCGGCGCCTCCCGGTGCTGCTGGTGCTGGCACGCGCCCTGCTGATCGGATCGTATATGGCCGTCCTGGCAGGCACATTCTCGCTCTACGGCGACCGGGTGCTGTTTGCCGGGCAGCCTGCCGCCGCGGTGGTGCGCAACGTCGGCCTGATCCAGGCGCTGCTCGGCCTGGTGATGGTGCTCACGCAGGTTGCCGTGCTCAAGCCGCTGGTGAGCCGCCTGGGCGAGAGCAGGCTGGTGCTCTTGGGTAGTCTGGTGCTGCTGGTGAGCGCGATGGGCCTCTTCGTCTTCCCTGCGGTCGGGGCCGTCATCGCCTTCATGATTGCTTTCGGCTTCGGCTACGGGGTCAGCTGGCCCAGCCTGCAATCGCTCATGACGCGCCTGGGACCCCAACAGATGGCGGGCCGGATGCTCGCGTGTTGCAGTCGGTGAACAGCCTGGCCTTGATCCTGAGTATGCTGTGGGGAACCTATATGTTCCAAACCGTGAGCCCGCAGGCGGTCTTTGCGGTAAGTGCAGGGCTCCTGGCGTTGGCTGTCGTCCTGAGCGTGGGGACCCGGCACCACCACCCCGTGCGCGAAGCAGCCGGATCGTCTGACTCAGGAGCGGAGACCCCAGCCGAGGTGGCACCAATGGCCTCAGAATCGGGCCAGTTGACCTAACGGAATGAACCAGCAAACACGAAGGGGATGGGCCAGGTGCTCCCAAACCATAGCAAGCGCCTGCGCTTCTCCGAGGTGGCCCATGAACGCTGACACCGAGGCAGAGCCCACTTGCGGCGGCGCAGAGCAGCAAAGCACGGCCCGTTCCCTCACAGGAGGAACACGACCTTGACCTCTCAATCTACCCCATCGGACGAGCACCAGCCACGCGATGCGGCCTACTGGGCGCAGGATGCGGCCACCTTGCAGGTGGTGAGAGCGCCGACGGGAGCGCTCAATCTGAATGTGCAAGGACGCCGGGCCATGAGTCCCCTGCAGGGCTTCGGCCAGCTGTGGCAGAAAACCTTTCGCATTCGTCTGCACGGTGCGCAGGTCACGCCAGCCGAGGTCATCACTACCTGGAAGGAGCGCTTCCCGACCTTCTGGCCGAAGTGGGACCGCTTCTACCTACCGCTGACAGGCCTTGCTCCTGGCGAGGTGGCCCTCATCAACATGGTGATCCCTGGAGATCTCCCTCACGGTCTGCCGCTCTCCACTGGCGTGCTGGTGCTGTATGCCGACGAGGAGTCCTTCACGTTCATGAACCCGCAAGGGCACATGTTTGCCGGCTGGATCACCTTTAGCGCCTACGAAGAGGAGGGCTACACGGTGGCCCAGATTCAGATGCTCATCCGTCCCAACGATCTGGCCTATGAACTGGGCTTTCGCCTCTTTGCCTCGCGCTCGGAGAATAAGTTCTGGCAGTACACGCTTGCCTCGTTGGCAGCGCACTTCGGGGTGGGAGAACCGGTGCAGACGACGTGCGTCTGCATCGATCCACGGGTGCAGTGGTCGCAGTTCTGGAATATCTGGCAGAATGCGGCCATCCGCACGGTCCTGTACCGCATGCTGACGCCGCTCCGCTGGCTGCTCGCCTCTGTCAGCCACAGAGCTTCAACGGCAAGAGCACACGAGATGGCTGAACGAACCTATGGTACAGGCAGCATAGGGAAAGCGACTGGCTCTGGCATGGATAACGGAAGGAACCCATGCCAGGACAGGGATGTCTCACCGGCACCCGTTTCGGAATAGTCTCCATGGAGGGTGCGCAGCGGTGGCTCCGCAGCAGAAAGAAGCAATGACGTGTGCTGGAGAAAGGGACTCCAGCACGTTCTCAAGACAGGCATCGGCCTTGTCTCGACCAGCAGAGCGCAGGAGATTCTTGCATAGAAAGGAAACACAGCATGTCAACCATCACAACGACGCCGCAGCCTGCGATGTCTTCACCGCTGAAGCGTCTGATCACCCGATATCCGTTGCTCGCCTTCTTTGTCATCGCCTTTGCAGGGACCTGGATTGTCACATTGCCCCTGGTCCTGGCCCAGAATGGCCTGGGCCTGTTGCCCTACACGGTCCCGGCGCTTGGGCCCATTTCGCCGGCCTACTGGTTCTCTGTCCTGGCTGCGATCGCAGGGCCGACCCTGGCCTCCTTGACGGTCACCGCCATCACCACTGGTCAAGCAGGGGTGCGGCAGTTGCTGCGGCGCTATGTGCGCTGGCGGGTTGGTCTCCGCTGGTACCTGCTCGTGCTGGTTGGCGTGCCACTGATCCAACTGGCGTTCTCGAGCGTCTTCCTGGGGATCCCACCGCTGACGGCGTTCATCCAGCAGTGGCCGCTGTACTTCACCGCATTCCTGCCAGACACCCTGATCATTGTCGTGGCAGTGCAGATCTGGGAAGAAGGCGGCTGGTCGGGCTTCGCCGTCCCCGCCTTGCAGCAGCGCTTCGGGGCATGGCGCGCTTGTCTGGTGATCGGGCCCCTGTGGGCCTTGTGGCACCTGCCTTTCTTCTTTGTGCCCGGTCAGATTTTTGATCAGAAAGAAGGTGCCATCACCATGATGGTGCAGCTGGTGCTCATGATCATTGTCGCCATCCCGACCAGGATCATCATAACCTGGGTCTTCAACAACACGAAGGCCAGCATCCTCATCGCGATCCTCCTGCACGCGGCGTTGGATGCCAGCAATAGTGGGAATGCGTTCATCAAGCATCTCGTGCCCGCATCTCAACTCGGAGGCTACGGCCTTGGGGCAAATCTGCTCTTCCCGCTCGTCGCAATGGGAGTGCTGCTCATCTTCACGAAGGGCCGGCTCTCGTACAGGCCGGACCATGTCGGGCAGCCAGTAGCGGCGCCGCGACCGGCAGAGGCGTCTTCCGCGAACGTCTGACAGTGCAAAGTGGAGGCGCGGCTGCAAGAACCGCGTCTCCGAAAAGGAGAAGCACATGAAAAGAAATCTCTCCCGAATGCTTATCATAGCCGGTATGGTGTCCCGCCTCATGTTTCGCTTGCGTTGGCGACCACTCCTCACCATTCCAGCAGACGGCATGCGAGCAGGGATTGCTCGGCTGTCCTGGCTCCTTGGGTCATCGGTTCGGGAAAGAGACACGTCGAGGACGATAGACCCTTCCTTATACCTCTTGCACACCAAGTAAGGCGGGGGGAAAATCCCACGGGTTGCGCAACGAGATGAGAGCAAGCAAGCTGTAGAGCACGGAACGGCTCCATGAGCAATCTCGCTCACCTTGTTTCCTCGGCTTTCAATGTGAGAGAAGTTCCGCCACTCTGCACATCCTCTGAATGCAACAAAGCACGTTCCCGAGCCACTTCTGCTGCCGATGTGCATCTCGTTGCGCAACCCGTGGGTATCTCGAAGTAGTCAGGTTCTGCTGGACAGGAACCTCTTGTATACTCAAACGTGCATGGGGAGCGTCGTGTCACTGCACTGAGACCTTCGCAGAGGAAGTGCTGGCCGAAGAGAGGCCACGAGGCTCCACTCGGAGA
>WNGP01003395.1_pt1 | contig 13351 bp, 12 predicted proteins | sample 5407671 | NCBI WGS metagenome assembly WNGP01 (sample SAMN13153381, study PRJNA577476) | soil metagenome | isolation source: 40 cm soil or saprolite under Garry oak tree replicate 2 | place: USA:California | collected 2016-06-15 | reverse complement strand
TGTTGGAAGCGTCCTCACCTTGAGCACACTGGAAACGACGGAGATGGTGTGAGACAGCAGGTAATGAAGGTCTGTATTCGCCTTCATGAAACGGCCCTTGGATGCGGGCCAAACCGCTCTAGCTAGAGGGGTACAAGCTATCGGCGACTGTCGGGGGCACTGGGATTGTGCCTGACGGGCGTAAAGAGGGGACCTACGGTTGGATAAGTGACGTATCGCTACGTGAACGTAGGAAGCGCGATGATCGGTCTCTCGAAGACTGAGCTAGCTGCGGCTGAGGTGATCATCGTGTGGCGGAGCACCCATAGTAGTCGGAGCCAGAGAGAGTCTGGCACAGGGCGAAGGGGTGCAGTCACGATGGACGTATGCAAAGGAAGGCAGGGCTAGTATGTATGCCCGTGATGACCAAACCGGAACATGCGCTCCCTTGCTCCCTGTGAGCAAGCGTTGGGTAACGGTCGTGATGGAAAGCTGTGTGACGCGAAAGTGTCATGCACAGTTTGGGGAGAGGGATAGAGAAACACGCCTCTCGCGAGAGAGGAAAGTGCGCTCCGTCCCTACTCCGCCATCGCCCTTGCTGGCGAACGTCTATCTGCATGAGATGGACCTCCACTGGCAGGAACGCTACAACTCGATGTCAACTCGACAAAGAGAACGCCGGAGGAAAGAAGGCAAAGGAAATGTCCAACTGGTGAGATACGCCGATGATTTTCTCGTGCTCACCAATGGCCCAAAGGCCGAAGCGGAAGCGCTCAAAGAGGAATTTGGAGACTTTCTCCAACATCTCGAATTAACGCTCTCGCCAGAGAAAACAGTGATTACCCATGTCAATGATGGTTTCGACTTTCTCGGATTTCACATCCAGCGACGCCCAAAGCTCTCTGAGCCGGAACGGAAAGTGCTGTATGTGACGCCAACTGAGAAGAGTGTAGAGCGATACAAGGAGAAAATCCGCGATTTGCTCGCAGAACCAAACATCAACGTGGTCAATAAACTGCAAGCGGTCAATCGGGTCATACGGGGATGGGCACGCTACTACCAGTATGTGCAATCATCTTGGGTCAGGCAAAAGCTGGACCATTGGACGTATGAAGCATTCTGGAAATGGTTACATCGGAAGAAACACGGGGGATATGTGGGAAAGAAGGAGTTATATGACAAATATCTCACACAGAGAAATTGCAAGGGACAGAAAACGCTGGGATATGGGCAGGTCTTCCTAGCTCGAATGAATGATATTGCATTTAAGCAATATTATTCACCAAAGGGTGGAATACCCAACCCATACTTGACGGACGATGTTGATCTGACAATTGCAGAAGAAAATCCGATTGCACAGGAGACGTGGAATGGCACCTCGGCACAAAACAAGTACGCCATAGCAAGACAAGACTTGCTGGTCAGACTTGGGCCGACTTGCCAGATGTGCAAGCAAACATTCCTACCGGAACGATTGCAAGCCCATCATATCCAATCTCAGAAGGAGGGAGGCAAACATGGAACGAGCAATTTACGGCTCCTCTGCCATGACTGTCACACCACAACAGAGAACTATGGGACAAGCCGGAAGATATGAGGGAGAGCTGGATGCTCGGAAACGGGCACGTCCAGTTCGGTGGAGGGGGAAAGCCCTATCATCTCTTGATGATATGCTAATTCCCCTATCCTTCAAATGGAACCACCGATGTGTGTATTGTGACGCCCACGATGTCCCCTTGGAACTGGACCATATTCATCCACGCAGCAAACATGGTACGGGTCGCGTGAGCAATCTGACCCTGGCGTGTCACGCCTGTAATCAACGCAAGGGCGATCAAGACATTCGTGCCTTCTTGCGAGAGGAGCCTGAGCGTTTAGCGCGTCTGCTTGCGCAGGTCAAGGCGCCGCTGCGCGACGCGGCAGCAGTCAATACGACACGGTGGGCGCTCTACGAGCGCCTCTCCGCCTTCGGGTTGCCAGTCGAGTGTGGCAGTGGAGGATGTACGAAATTCAATCGGATCACGCGTGCCCTGCCCAAGGCGCATTGGTTGGATGCGGCGTGTGTGGGGAAGAGTACCCCGCAGGTGCTCAAGGTGCGTGGCATCGTACCCTGGAGAATCACCGCCACGGGATATGGCAGCAGGCAAATGTGCCGCATGGATAGCTTTGGGTTTCCGCGTACCGGTTCCAAGCAGCACAAGCGGGTCGAGGGATTTCAGACGGGCGATCTTGTGCGAGCGGTCGTGACCAGTGGCGCAAACCAGGGGACCTACGTGGGCAAAGTGGCCGTGCGCAGCTCGGGCCACTTCAATATCACGACGAGGCAGGGAGTCGTGCAAGGCATTGCACATCGGTACTGTCGGCTCATCGCGCGGAGCGATGGATATAGTCACTACCTGGGAAAGGAGCGGGCGTTTCCTCCCGCCGCGTGAACGCTGGCGGGTCTCCTCGCCCGATTTTTTGATGAAAATAATGCGAACAGTACGATTGATAACTCCTGGTCTACGGGCCAATCAGCATGGCAATGCCGGGACAAACAGAGAAGCAAGAGGGCTGGGATCAAAGCGAAAATCTAGAAAGAAGTGGGTGCTTCTTTCTATTGCCCTATGCATGCTTATGAGTGGATCGATTGCCAGCGTGTTTGGATACCTGTTGTTGAGCGGAATGTATCATAGAGATATGGCGCTGGCACAGACGGGTGTACAGCATTTGCAAAAGGCCGAGAGCCTGTTAGCTGAGTTTCCAAAAAATCCGCTGGACATCGATAAAGTCAATCAGGCTCGGCGCGAGTTCGCCGCCGGGTTGACCCCGCTTATCCAGATAAATCATGAGCTGCAGTCGCTGCCAGGATTCGGTACTGCTCTTCCATTCTATGGAAGTCGGTTAGGCTCGGCACTGCGCCTGTTACCGATTGCCATCGGACTGGCCCAGGCAGGAGTGGCAGGTTGCTCCATACTGAGCCTGCTCATCTCGCGCTTCCACAACCCACTCGATAATCAGGGAGAGGGCCTTACTCAGGCTGACCTCAGCGAAATAGGCCGGAATCTTCACTCGGTTCAGTTAGCGGTGGACGCCGTTTCGGCGCACCTCGATCAATTGCAACCGGCCGATCTGCAAGTTGACCCGCGGATAGGAAAATTGCTGGCCAGGCTGCGCACCGCTCTGCCTGATATTCGAGCAGGCCTATCCGCGGTCGAACAATTCATGGGCGTAGCTCCAGCGGTACTTGGCATTGGCACCCCGGCCAAGTACCTCGTGGAGGTACTTGACTCAACAGAACTGCGCCCCGGAGGGGGGTTCATGGGCAATTATGGCATTGCTACTCTTTCGGGAGGGCGGTTGATCTCGGCGCATCTTACCGACGTGTATTTACTGGATATGCCTTTTATATACTCCGGCAAGCGTATTCCCTTTCCTCCTCAATATCAATGGTTCCCCTTTGCACACTGGAAGTGGGGCTTGCGTGACTCCAATCTCGATGCCGATTTCCCAACAGTGGCCCGTTATGGTGAGCAGTATTATCGTTTGGAAGGGGGGGACGGTCCTCTCCAAGGAGTAATTGCCATCACACCCGCCTCCATGCAGCAGGCTCTTGAAATTACGGGGCCGATTCGCATTCCCGAATTTGGAGAGGTAGTGACCGCGCAAAATCTGATCGATCTCATCCATTACCACCTGCTGGCGGGCAATCCATCGCTGGGGAAGTACTATCAGGGGAAGTACTACACCGAGCTCCTGACCGAGCATATTCTGGCCCGGATACACCAGCTTCCGGCGTCAGTTCTCTCCGAATTCTGGCAATTGTTACTCGATTCGCTGCACTCGAAGGACATACAAATCTACCTCAATGCGGACAAAGCTGAGCAGATTCTGGCCCAGTATCATCTCGATGACTCTATTCAGCGGCCAGCAGGTGAAGTAGGCGACAGTTTGATGGTAGTGGATGCGAATTTTGCTATTAACAAAGCCAGTAGCCTGATCGTCAATTCTTTGAACGACCAGGTGGTCATCAATGAACGTGGCGATGCGCTGCATCAAACCACGCTTACCTATACATGGACGGCAAAAGGTAATGTCTACGGGTCCAGTCTCTATCGAGATTATGTGCGTGTCTACGCACCGAGCAGCAGTGTATTGTTGAAACAAGCTGGGTGGGAACCTCAGGGTACAAGCAGCGCCTTCGGGAGTGAAGTATGGGCAGGCTGGTTCGAACTCCCCTATGGCCAGACCCGCTCCATTTCCCTTACCTGGATGGTACCGCATGCAGCGAAAAACGACGCCAACGGCTGGCATTACCACGCCCTGATCCAGCGTCAAGCGGGAGCCATGAGGATGCTGCATCTGCAGATAACGTTACCTCCTCCATGCGCGGTGCTAAGCAGTACAGGAGGAGCGCAGCTATCTCGCAGCAAACAGGGGGCAATGCTTGTCCAACCGCTCAATGAAGATCTGAACGTCGCTGTTGACTACACCTGTCGGTGATGTTGCTTCGGTAACTTTTGCCCGTATCGACAGTAAGAGCTTGTAGTTCGGTTAATTGTGATGGAAAGCTGCCCGCTTAAAAGCTGCTAATGCGGCGGTTTTTGGAGAACCGTTGAGATTATATAACCCGAAGTCACCAGCCTTCTTGTTATCCTGCCAGCTGAATATGAAAAGAGGCCCTGTCCATGCCCAGGCATGTGCTTGATTGAATGCTTGTGTTATTTGTTGCGCTAATGTCGTATCTGTGCATGCTGCAGGTCGACCGGCATCGGTACCTGTTGGACAGCCAAATTCCGTTATCCAAATCTTTTTATTACCGTCGCCATTTTGCTGCATGACAGTGTAGAGGTTTGGTAAGCCATGACAAAAAGCATTGGAAGAGGGACAATGAGTCGGAGCAGGCATGTCAGGATAACTATAGGGATGCGCGTTCACAGCATCAAAATATCCTTTCGCGCCGGCATCATACATAGCTTGAAGATATACATCCGGTTTGCTCGAAGAATCGAGACCTGACATCAATACGCTAGCTGAGGAATCTGCAGCTTTAATAGTGGGATAAACAGCTTTGAGTATTAGTACATAATCAGGTGCAGTAATTGTGGGAGTATAGGTATTAACTTCGTTAAGAATCTCGTAGGTGTTCACACCTAAAGGTTTAAAAGTGTGAACCGCCTGCGTGCCAAAGTTGGCAAATTCTGCTGGCGTTGCACCAAAATCTTCCAACAAGACATCAACGTTAATACCGGCAGATGCAGCATCTTTAATAAACTGGTAATCGAAGGAACCGTTAGGGTAATAGTCGAGACGCAACCATTCTACTCCATCACTTTTCATCTGATTGATAACTGCTTGCTGTCGACTACTGTTCATTTTTCCAAAAGGATCTTCAAAACCGGAACCAGGGCTGATACCGGCTGCCCCATGGTTACTTATACTTGAAGTTGCTGCATGCTGTTGCGTTTGTTGAAGTTCATGGAAAAAAAAGACAGTAAGCAGAAAGGCAAGTACCAGCAATCCAATCAGAATAAACCTAACAAGTGCTGAGCGAGTGACAGACATACCTAGAGCCTATTTCAAAATCATGCCCAAACAGAGCATAAGAGAGGCAATAGTAACGAATCCATGGTATATTGTATCATTTTTCTTCCAGTGAATCAATGCTACATTTCCCAACTTGTGTGCCCTTCCAGGGGTGGGCGAGAGATCAGGACGACCAGCATGGTAGGCGGCCAATGCCACCCTGAAGGTGGCGGTCTAAGTCAAGGCCACTTGAGCGACTATGACCGCACAGCGGAGGGCATTGGAGCCGAAAGAAGAGAAAGATGCGCCCAAAGAATCACTCAGTAGAGACGAGCCGCTCATTGCTAGAATGGGTTGGCAAAGGGAGCATCATGGACAATGGCTGGCGGGAGCAGATCATAGTGCTATGAGCATCGAGCATTTTGCTCACTGCTCTCATGATTCACTTTTTTCACCGCTATCTCCCCTAATGTACGTGATTGGTAGATGCCTTTTTTTAACGCATTATAACCGTTGAGTTCATCTTGTATTCTCTCTTTCATCTCTGGTCGGCGGTACAGCGTATGCATGTCCGCCCGGAATTCGGGAAGATATCGACAGAGCATCGTATCACTTGAGATATATTTGATGGTTCTACCTTCTCTCTTCACCCCCTCCCTTTCGAGAAACGCGTCAGTTCTTCTGATATGCCAGGAACTGGTTACCACACCTATGGTTTTTTTCTCTTTAAATGACTCCGTGTTCAAGAGCTGCGACAATTCACGAGCATTTTCCTCTGTCGTCCGCGATCCCTCTTCCAGGTAAATGCAGGTTTCAGGAACATCATAGGTCATCAATTCTGCTTTCATTACTGCAGCTTCTGTTGGGACATCCTGATCTTCAGGATCGGTTTTCCCGGTAGAGAGGATAATGCAATCGCAAACGCCTTGATGGTACAAGAAGGCAGCGGTAATCACTCTCCCTTGGGCTCCAAAACTTTTTTTCGTCCCTTTGGTGTAGGGAGTGGTGATAAAGCCCCCTCCGCTTTTGACGATATTTCCCCCTAAAACCACCAGGACGTCACAACTAAAAGGAGGATTCCTTTTCCCCTCTGCGGTAAGATGGTGAATATAGCCTTGCGCCTGTTGTGCAAGAAGTGCTGGATTTTCTAGTTTAAGTCTGGCCATAGCTTGAAGAAAGAAGTACTCACGATATCTTTCGAAGCACTCAGAGCAGCTTAGCGTACCGGCCTTCTCAAGTGTTTTATCGGCTGCACACAGGGTATTTCTTGTTGCTGCTTGATCTTGCTCTCTCCTCTCATTGTAACAGAGTCCTGAGAGTATCTCATGCCTCACTTTCTTCCCAGAGATGAGCCAAGACACGTTTGGGAGAACGAATGAGATCGGGACGCCCAGCCTGCTGGGCAGCCAGAGCGACGACAATGCTGGCGGTGTAGGTCAATGCGACCTGCGAGGCCATGGCTGCCCAGCCACTGAGGGGAGGACGTTGGAGCCGAAAGAAGAGGAAGACCTGTCCAAAGAAGCGCTCGATATTGCTGGGCAAACGGATCCGCTGGCCTAAAGCGTTGCGCCGCTAGTTGGCCAGCATTCGGCAGATCATCGAAACAGTCAACGACAAGGGTATGGTGCGACGGAGAAGGGTTTTCTGCGAAAGGAAAACTATTTGTTTATTGCATTTTTCGTGTTCTTCTGGTAAACTCATCTCTGAAATCAATCTCTTCATCTCCATGTATGGGTTTCCTTATCATGGTAGAAAGGGTCGGTCCTGCACAGCTACCCGCGTCCGTGGACCCTCTCTGTAGTACAGGTCATAGTGCTCTCATATGCAGTGCGGTTTGTAACTGTCCTCTTGTACGCTAAAACGTTGTTAGGAGAAACAAGTATGAAAGGATTTTTCAAGTTAAAACCTGCCCTGGCCGTAGCCGCGTTGGTCATCGTCGCCACTGCCATCGTCACGGCTCTTCCGCAGGCAGCATCCGCACAGGGAACATCTTCCGGAGACTGGCCGACGTATTTGCATGATAACGGGCGCAGCGGCTTCAACAGTGCCGAGACCATCATCAACTCGACCTCGGCATCCAACCTCAAGCTCAAATGGAGTTACCAGTCGACCGGGTGCCCCAACTCGCCCCCCGGCAGCCCGCACACCATCTCGACCCAGCCGGTAGTCGTCAACGGGCTGGGGCTGATCTTCTGGGGCTCGTGGGATGGCTGCGAGCACGCGACGGATCTGAACGGCAACCAGGTCTGGACCAACTACGTTGGGCAGACAAGTGCCTCTAGTTGCTCTCCCAGCCCAGTCGGTGTGGCCAGCACAGTCACGTATACCACGATCCATGGGAACAAAACCCCGGTGGACCTCGTGGGCGGGGGCGACGCCAATTTCTACGCGCTCAACGCTAACACGGGAGCGATCATCTGGAAGACGTCACTGGGTTCATCGCCGAGTCACTTCATCTGGAGTTCGCCAGCCGTGTACAAAGGGAGCGTGTATGTGGGTGTGGCGTCCTTTGGCGATTGTCCCCTGGTGCAGGGACAGCTCGTCCAGATGAAAGTGAACAATGGTGCCATCCAGAACATCTTCAACGTGGTGCCCAATGGATGCACCGGCGGGGGCGTGTGGGGCTCACCCACCATTGATGAGGCGGCAGGCACGCTATATTTCGCCACGGGCAATGGTGGCTCGTGTTCGCTGTCCGAACCCTACGCCCTCGCAGTGGTCGAACTGAGTGTATCCAACCTGGCGTTTATCGGCTCCTGGCAAGTGCCTCCCGCTCAGCAGGTGGGCGATGGCGATTTCGGATCCACCCCGACGCTGTTCCAGGCCACGATCAACGGCAGCTCGCAGCAGCTGCTGGGCGTGGCGAACAAGAATGGGATCTATTATGCCTGGGTCCGTGGGAATCTCGGACAAGGACCGGTGTGGCAAACGACGATAGCCAGCGGCGGGAGTTGCCCGCAGTGCGGCAATGGAAGTATCTCGCCCAGTGCCTGGGACGGCAGCACCCTCTACGCGGTTGGGGGCAATACGACCATCAACGGGACGAGCTGCCAGGGGAGCTTGCGAGCACTCAACCCGGCTACTGGCGCCTTCCTCTGGCAAGATTGCCTGACCACCGGTCACGTGTTCGGTGCCGTCACGGCAGTGCCAGGGGTGGCCGTGGTTGGCGCTGGCCCGGATCTCGTCGCGATCGCCACGGCCTCGGGAAATACCCTCTTCACCGCGACCGGCAGCAGTGGCGCAACCTTCTATGGGGGGGCATCGATCTCGAATGGAGTGTTGTACGTGGGAGACACGAACGGGAACCTCTTTGCTTTTGCCCCGTGAAGTGCCAGGAGCTGCGGTCTGACGAAAGTGGAGTGTGAACGCTACTCGAAGAGTGGATCATCCATTTTCCCAGTAGCGTTTACACTGGTTGATCGCCTTCAGAACAACTTATCAACTACTACCATTATTTATTATCTGGTAGACAATGAGGTGCTTTGTCTTATAACTCCATAAATATCGTATTTCAAATTCTGCAATCTTTCTACATTCTGACAATCGGCAGACACTATTCCATGAAAAATAATAGTTAATATGATATTTCCCCAATACTCTCTGTAGCTCTTTATCTGTAATCTGTTTTTGTGTTGCTCCATAATATTTACTATCCAAAAAATATGCATAAAATAATGTTAAGTTACAACTACTAGTCGATTCGCTATCATTATTAGATGCAAAATTGCCTTTCAAATGATAAGTGGCCTGCAATTGGTTGGCCGTTATATAAATATCCCTATCCTGATTCACATGTAAGATGAGCAGCGATACAGGATAGAGCCAAAAGGATAAGAAGACGAGGTAAAAAAGAACTCGTCGTAGTTTCGTACTCCTAACAAAATCAAAAAGATAATATGCACATAGCAATAGAAGTAGTACTGCATCAAGCCACAAAAAACGATCTTCAACGTGCAAGAGTTCAAAGCCGACGGTATATAAAAGCATTGGAAGGGAGACAATGAGTCGGAGCAGGCATGTCGGGATAACTATAGGGGTGCGCGTTCACAGCATCAAAATATCCTTTCGCGCCGGCATCATACATAGCTTGAAGATATACATCCGGTTTGCTCGAAGAATCGAGGCCTGACATCAATACGCTAGCTGAGGAATCAGCAGCTTTAATAGCGGGGTAAACAGCCTTGAGTATTTGTACATAGTCGGATGCGGTAATTGTGGGGGTATAGGTATTAACTTCGTTGAGAACCTCGTAGGTGTTCACACCTGAAGGTTTAAACGTGTGGACCGCTTGGGTGCCAAAGCTGGCAAATTCTGCCGGCGTTGCGCTAAAATCCTCCAACAAGACATCAACGTTAATACCGGCAGATGCAGCATCTTTAATAAATTGGTAATCGAAGGGAATCATTAGGGTAATAGTCGAGACGCAACCATTCTACTCCATCACTTTTCATCTGATTGATAACTGCTTGCTGTCGACTACTGTTCAGTTTTCCAAAAGGATCTTCAAAACCGGAACCAGGGCTGATACCGGCTGCCCCATGGTTACTTATACTAGGAGTTACTGAGTAGTGCTGTGTTCGTTGAAGTTCATGGAAAAAAAAGACAGTAAGCAGAAAGGCAAGTACCAGCAATCCAATCAGAATAAACCGAAGACGTGATAAGCGAGTGGCAGACATATGTAGAGCCTATTTCAAAATCATGCCTAAACAGGGCATAAGACAGGCAGCAGTAACGAATCCATGGTATATTATATCGTTTTTCTTCCGGTGAATCAATGCTGAGGACATCCTGGGAACGATCAGAGTTAGAAAAACGGCTGCTTGCAGGGACGTGGGACCTCTGTGGCTCCCATGAGCAGATCGCGGTGCATCATATTCGGGCTCTGATAGACCTCCAGCGAAAAGGGCAGAAAGACCGCCCCAGATGGATGCATATTAGGGCGGCGCGACGACGAAAAACCTTAATCGTGTGTCGCACCTGTCATGATGCGATTCACGCTGGGCGGGTGAGTGGTCACCAGGCACGGAGATGAAAACACTGGAGAGCCACGTGCTACGGAAACGGGCATGCGTGGTTCGGTGGGGGGGGCCGGGGGAAAAGGGCTTTCACAGTACCTCGCCTGCGGCCTACCCGACTTCATTATTACTGGCAACTCACAAGAACTGCTAGAAAAGGAAGTCAAACCTCTTGTGGAAGACTTCATGAGAGAACGCGGTCTGGAACTGTCGCAGGAAAAGACCGTGATTACGCACATTGAGGACGGGTTTGATTTTCTCGGACAACATGTACGCAAATACAAGGAGAAGCTTCTCATCAAGCCATCCAAGGAAAACGTACAGCAACTCATTGAAAAGGTTCGGAAGATCGTGAAAGAAAACAAGCAGGCTCCTGCTGGTCAACTCATTGTCCAACTCAATCCAATCATTCGAGGATGGGCCTTGTATCACCGGCATGTAGTCAGCAAGGCCACTTTCAATCACGTGGACAGCGCCATCTTTGAAATGTTATGGCGATGGGCTAAGAGGAGGCATCCGAACAAAGGGAAGCGATGGATCAAGGAGAAATACTTCTACACCATTGGCAACCGCAGGTGGGTCTTCTCAGGCACAATAGAAGGAAAGAAAGGGGAAACCCTCCAGGTCCATCTCTGCAAAGCGGCCACGACGCTCATTCGGCGACACCGGCTCATCAAGGGAGAAGCCAATCCATATGATCCCGCCTGGGAAGCCTACTTTGACGAACGTCTGGGATGGAACTGGAACTGGCAACAAGGCGAACTCAAACGGAGAAAACTGATCGCTTTGTGGAGAGAGCAGGAAGGGGAATGCCCGATCTGTGACCAGAAAATCACGGAAGAGACGGGATGGCATCTTCATCACATCCTCTGCCGGGTCTATGGCGGAACGGACACCCTCTCAAATCTGCTCTTGCTGCATCCCAATTGCCATAGGCAGGTACACAGCCAGAAGTTAGACCTGACGGAGCCGAGTGCTGAAAAGTGCCCTAGAGAGGCTTGAGCCGTATGAAGGGAGAACTTTCACGTACGGTTCTCAGGGGGGCTGGGGAGCAGCAATGCTCCTCCGGCTACCCGACCCTATTCTTGTAGTGTGACTACTACAATGATAGGAGCACTGCCTTGCTGTAGCAAGCCTCCAGCCCGGCTCCCTATTTATGACCAAGCCTCAACTAAACGTAACTTCTATGAAGAACCGGGAGAGAGACATGAAGGAGAAAATAAACCAGCTTCTTTTTCCATTAAGAAGTAGGAAATTTCTTGTTGCAGTTGTTGTTCTTCTCCTGCTTCTTACGCTTGCTCTCACTATTGCGGCAGTTCTGAAATCAACTCAAACCGGGCAAGAAGCTGCGGGATCTGCAATAATACAACATTTTTTGTATGTGCTCCCTGAAGGAGGCATCATGTATGTGTACGATATAGATCATAATCATGCATTAGTAAAAGAAATTACATTGCCTCCAGGAGTAAGGTTTATCAGAGGCGTGGGAGCAGATCCAGCAAGCCATGCTCTCTATATCGCATACGGATCGGTCAGCGGTGGAGGCCAACTCATGAAAATGGATTTGCTTACGGATCAAGTTATCGGCTCTTCCCTAAAAAAAGTGAGCCTGCTTGCTTATGGTCGAGAAGAGGATCAGAAGGAGAATGAAGAGGAAGGACGTGAGAAGATCAAGGAGGCAGAGAAGCGAGAACTTATGCGCGACGCAGGACGTGAAGACGCAATAAGTCAAAATTGGCGCGACCGAACATCAGCCTTTTTTGCAGTTTTAAGCAGTTGACCTGCGCTTCAACAGGGCCATTACTCCATTCGGAAGTGAAAGCGGCGCGCACAGCAGCATAATCGCGCTGGATGCCGTGGGCAAAGCTCTTCAGCTCCTTGATTCCGCTGTGTTTGGCTCGTGCAAGCCATCCATCCAGATCCATATCCCGATGCTCGGCCAGCATGGAGACAAACTCTTGGGTCAGGGCATAAGCACTGTCGAGATCGCCGTGAGCCGCACGGATCTGCTCCACCTGCTGCTGTTGCTTCCCGTCAAGCTTGGCCGCCTGACTGATGTACAACCAGGAGGCTCGTGCTGGTGACAGGCGACGTTTGAGGCAGGGTTGGGAAGCAGGATCGACAGGGCCACTGACTTTGGCCCCATCGGCATCTAGGGAAAGCTCGGCTGAGGTTCCCGCCACCTGGTGGTGTTTGCGCACGCTCGTGATGAAGAGCCGAAACAGCGCGTCTGAACCAGTGTAGCCAAGCTTTTTGATTTCCTCAAGCAGCTGCGTACCATTCCAACAGCCAGCCTTCCAACGGTCGAGAATGTAGGGCTTGTAGGGATCGAGGATGCTTCCTGGAGAGGGGCGTCTGCTTCGCTCTGGAAAGGACTCTGAGACAAGAAACTTATGCACCGTATTGCGCGACATATTCAAGCGTAGGGCAATTTCGCGTTCGGAGACGAGCTGCTGATGGAGCGCTCGAACAGCCTCATAGCGGGAGAGACGGTTGGCGCGAGCAATCTGGCTCCGAGACTGGGCAGCCGACGGGCTCCGCGCTCCTGCAGAAGAGCGGCGCGGCTCTTTTGACATCGACCGCCAATACTTCTCAGGCTCCTGTGACTGGGGCGCTTCTGAGAGAGCTGACGCCTGCTGTTTCCCCTGCGTGAGCCTCGGGACGCCATCGGAGGAGACCTCTTCCACTTCCGGTAAGACTTTCTGCTTGCGCGCCATCAGCTCTTTAAGCCCCTCACGCAGGTTTTTCAAAAGGTGGAATTTGTCCGCAATCTGTTGAGCTTGAGGAGCGCCTTTCCTTGCGGCTGCCGCATACTCTCCTCCTCGGTCACGGCTGATGACATCTATTTCTGG
>WNGP01004685.1_pt1 | contig 13353 bp, 15 predicted proteins | sample 5407671 | NCBI WGS metagenome assembly WNGP01 (sample SAMN13153381, study PRJNA577476) | soil metagenome | isolation source: 40 cm soil or saprolite under Garry oak tree replicate 2 | place: USA:California | collected 2016-06-15 | reverse complement strand
GCGACTCCCACACATCGACGACCCGCCAACCGCCCTCTATCGGACCTGCTACGTGAAAGATGAGCCCCTCATCTTTTCTGCCGCCGCGCTGGACAGCCTCTAATGTCTGGTCATATTGCTCTTGAGTCATGCCAGGTACTTCCTGTAAAAACGCGATTGCCATGCTTCTGTGTCTCCTTTCTGTGTTGTCGGTGAGGGCAAGCATATCTTGCCGGTCTTAGTGATACGACGAAAAGACTACCGTGGGACAAGATGCCACGGAGCACAAGACCCCTTCCTTTCTCGGATGGAGGAGGTCTACACGAAACGCGAAAGACGATGTGATCTGAGTGATACACGCTTTCCCGGGCTTCCATTCCTCCTTTCATCTTCCGGCCTTGCGCCATGAAGGGGCCCGTCTGCAAGAGCCAGCGGCTTCCACTTCTGCTGGAGGAGGTCGAGGCAGGCAAACACGATGTCTGCAACTACTATACTCAGGGATATTTCCCAGGCGGTAGGGAATGGGTTCCCAAATTTTTGGGAAATTCTTCCCNNNNTGAGCTGTTTTCCATCAGGAAGCAAGCTTCTGTGCGCGGGGCAGAGGACAGGTTTTACCTCCATGTCTAGCCTCATATCCCTTCGCTACAGGCGAGGCTGAATTGTACCTTGTGTCCCTAGTTATCTGGCACATGGTATGGCTCATGTCCACTTTTGGGGATAGATGAGCTTATCCATCGAATCTTTCTCAAGATTCGTGCTTGTTAACCAGGTTGAAATAACTCATCAATTCACTGATTCACCAAAAGTGGACATGAGCCTCTATTCGGGCAAAAACTAATGACAGGCCATATGCCAGGTTCTCTTTTTCCGTCTATTGTTCCACTGGCTGACATCCACTCATAACTCGTTGGGAGGGTTCCACCCCTGCAGGAAAGCTGTGATATTGGAAGGCAATCCCTGCTGCTCAGCGGCAGAGCGACTGAGCACGGCCTGGGTCGCCAACATCTCCACCAAGCGACGCAACCCGCGCATGAGCGTGATCTTGCCCGGCTTGCGGTCTTTATGTGGCTCCCAGCCTCCTAACTTGGCGAGCAGTTGCACTTCGGTCCACTGGAAGGTGACTGCTTCAACTAACTCAGGTTGTCACACGACAGGCCCAGGAGACTGAGCGTCAGGTGGCTGTACGGGATAGAGCCGTTTGAGCTTGATACGCGCATCCGTCGTGCAGAATTGCCAGTTGACCGTGCCGATCCGCTGGTTGCGATGATCCTGCCAGCTCTGAACCTGCCGACATAATTCCTCAATGGTAGTAATGTTGTGAGCCAGACCTTGCCGTGCTAAGACACTCAGTTCGATCTCGGCAATGTTGAGCCAGGATGCATGCTTGGGCGTGTAGTGGATTTCCAGGCGGTCGATGAGGGCTTTGGCCTGCTCTGGTGGAAAGACCTCGTAGAACGAAGCAGGTGTGTGCGTATTGAGGTTGTCCATGACCAGGACGACTTTCTCCGCTTCAGGATACTGCTCTTCCAGTATCTCCTGCATGAAGTGTGCCCAATCCTTCTTGGTGCGGTGCTCGGTCACTTTCAGGCAGCGTTTCCCTGCCAATGGTTCGTAGGCAATGAACAGGTTGGCGCGACCCTCTTTCTCGTAGGTGTAGTCTTCTCGTGCCACTTGTCCCGGCTTGGCTGGTTCGGGAGGATACTTGTCTTTGACCAGATTCTTGCCCATTTCATCCATGCAGATCCGGGGGACCGCCGGATCATAGGGCTGGCAATAGACGTCTAGCACATCTTCCATGTGATACACAAAGTCCCCGTCTGCCTCTTTCGGAAAGCACCAGGACTTTTTGAGCCAAGGTTTCAACTCGTTTTTTTGAGCGTGGTTCTCACCGTCTCCGGGCTGATATGTTCGACATAGCCCAGGCGTACCATCTGATCGGCCAACAGTTCCAGCGTCCAGCGTTGCCGTCCATCAGGAGCCTGGCTACATGCGAGATGGATCAACTGAGCTTCTCCTTTGCCATCTAGGCAGCGGTGTTCGGGACGTTCGCGGGGGAAGTTGCCGGTCAGAGCTACCTCCAGATTCTCCCGGACAAAGCGTTGTTTGATGCGAATCACCGTGCGGCGACTGATGGAGAGGGCTTCGGCAATTTGCCCGTCGGTGTGGCTGGGTTTCCCCTGACGCTGATCGCTCATCAATAGGACGCGGGCTACAAGGTAGTGCTTGGCCGGGGTGCTGCTCGTATGCACCGTCGTCGAGAGAAATCTTCGCTGTTGCTCGCTCAATTTCACTGGATAGCGGTAGTGAGAGGTTCTCATACTTAGACTCCTTTATGTCCTCTTAGATGCACATGTGCGTTTTCCTCTGCCCAGGTACGACAGACCGAGTCCTGGAGAGTGTACCTCTCCGGAAAGTCGAGGATGACTGACCTGAATGGCAAGCCAGGCTCAAGGGATGCGCGAGCGCCCGGCTAGAGGGCCATCCGACAGGCGCTGTTCCCGTGCGCCCGTGACCGCTGTCCCATCAAGCAGGAGGCTTCGGCTGTTTCCCCCAAGCCAGATAGAAGAACCCCATCCGGAACGGTTGCCGCTCGACCTCGACCAGGGACTGCTGCATCGTGTGCCAGACGATCTGCCAGGGACGCCGTCTGACAACCTCCCCAGTGATGCCATAGGAAGATAAGCGGAAGAAGAACAGCAGGTGGTGTAACCACAAGGGCCATCGGTTGGGCCAAGCCATGTCCAACACGACCCACCGCCCTAAAGGAGCTAAAGCCCGGCAGCCGTTCTGGATCACCAGCTTTGCCTGGGGGATAAAGGTGAGAGCAAAGGTCGAGAGAATGCCGTCCACTTGAGCGGGGAACTCGTAGGAGGCTGCATCGGCCTGCATGAGTTCCACGTTCTTCCAGCCCGCTTCGGCAACGCGACGTCTGGCCTGTTTAAGCATGGCATCGGTTAGATCCACCCCTATGATTCTGCCCTGCGGACCAACCGCTTCCTGCAACCAGGGGAAATTGAGGCCAGTCCCACAGCCAATATCCACCACCAAGTCGCCGTACTTCAAGTGGAGTTGCTTGACCGCTTCTTTCCTCCAAGGTTCTAGCCCATGGATGCCGCTCTGGTCGTAGGCTTTGGCCTGTTTTTGGTAGAGAGCAATGAGTCTGGCGTTCGTTTCAGGCATGCTCTTCATGCTCCTCTCTCTTGTATCGACTTCCTGGAGCAGATGCGTTAGGCCACGCGCGGGTTGGTCATCCTCGACTTTCCGGAGAGGTACACCCTCCGGGGTTCGGTCTGCTCTTAGTGCTATGTTCCTTAAGTGTGATAGATATAAAAAGAGTGGGAAAAGTCGTGAGCGTTGGCTCTGCAAGCTATTTTCTTTTTCTTGACACTTTAAGGAACGCAGCATTAGAAAGTGTTTGGAAAGCACTCACTCTGAGAAACGTCATCCGGCTTCTCAGGCTGATTGAACAGACCTTTCCAAACAGTCTCTTAGCAGCCTGACGAGTGGCCCTCCAGAGGTAGTTGATGGCTTAACGTGTTGCTCACGGGTCAAAAGCGGGACTTCCAGATGCTCGCATCTCCTCTCGCCTTTGGGGACGTCTCGCATGCAGGAGCAGCATGGGCTGGAGTCCCCCACTTTTCTTCTGGGCTTGCGTCATCTCGAAGCCAGTTCCCAGAACGGTCTGCCCTGTTTCACGGTTCCAATGGCAATTGCCCATACAGCGTGTCGTCAGTGGCACGAGCGCGTCCTGTATCCATGCGGTGATCTTGCCTTGTGCGCGCACATGTTCGAGGAGCAAAAGCCTGCCTCCTGGTTTAAGCACACGCCAGATCTCGCGCAGGCCGCGCTCAGGATCATGCACGGAACACAAGACGAGGGTCACGACCACACTGTCGAAATGGGCATCTGGGAACGGGAGTGCTTCGACCAAGGTGTGTGAGAGGTAGATCGGCACGGGAGCATCCGCCAGACTTCGCTCTGCATACGCTCGCATTGCCTCATCCGGCTCAACTGCCTCCACGCGCACGACGCTCTTGGGATCATAAAAAGGGAAATTCTGACCGCCACCGGCCCCCACTTCCAGGACGACCCCATGTGCCTGCCCAACGGTCTCGCGCCGCAAGGGATCGAACTGTCGTTGGACCAAAGGCCGCTCCATCGTCCGGTTGTAAAACGCGGTAAAACGTGGATAGGAGATCTTCTCCACCACAGGAGAACCATGTCTATCGTTGTTCATCGTCTTACACCTCATGGCTATCCATAATTGCTAAAGAGGCCCGTGAGGAGAAGTATCCCCAACAGGACTAGGATCACGCCTCCGATGGTCGAGAACAGAGCGGTAGAGCGACGGATGCGGCGCAGAAACGGACTGACACGATCCACCAAAAGCCCGACCAGCAGAAATGGCACTCCCAGGCCAAGAGCAAAGGTCAGCATCAAGATTGCTCCTTGCACAATGCTCCTTGAGCTTCCTGCGGTCAGGACCAGAACCGCGCCCAGGATTGGGCCAGTACAGGCTGACCAGCTCGCCCCAAAGGCGATACCGATGAGTCCCGAGCGCCACCAGACTGACTCGCCTGGCTTCATCTGAATATGGTAGGTTCTTCCGAGCCACGGAAGAGGGACCCATCCGGTGAGCGCGATGCCAAAGAGGATGAGCAGCACTCCGCCGATGCGCTCCAACACGACTTGATACGCACTCAGAGCGAGTCCAAGCCATGCGGTCACGGCTCCTAGCAGGGTAAAGAGCAGTGCAAAGCCCACCACAAACCAGAGCGCATGCAGACTGACCCGGAAGTTGACGGGAGACTGGGTGCGTGTCTCCTGCAGGCTTGCCCCGGCCAGATAGGACAGATAGCTGGGCACCAATGGCAGCACGCAAGGCGCGAGAAAAGACAGGATGCCTGCTCCAAAGGCTGCCAACAGACCAAGAGCGGTGAAGGTTATCATCGTGTTCCTGCTTTCTTCAAGGTCTTCAAACCTCTTTGTTGTCATCAGAGGCAGGTCAGAAAGGCGGCTCTCTCATGAGGGATGTGCCTGCATCTCTTCGAGCCAGGAGGCAATCCACTCATATTCGTCGCGGATGCGCCTGGTATGAAACGCCAAAACGCGCTGGGCATGAGAGGGCGAGGGGATGATCTTTGCACAGTCCTCCCCCTCGTCTGCCATCTGTTGCAAGCTGTGCAGATACTCCAGACCTCTTTGTAGATAGGTCAGGCGGCTGCGCAGAATCTCTCGACGCTCTGGCACCTCCAGAAAGTCGAAGAAGGCGACACGGGTAAAGAATTCGGCATCTACTCCCGCTTGCTCTGGCCCAAAATCGCGCAAAGAGGCTTGCAGCACCTCGATCCCACGCTCAGTCAGCTCGTAGAGATGGCGATTGGGCTTGCCTTCCTGCACGATGACCTGCCGGGTGACAGCACCCATCTCTTCAAAGCGCTTGAGAGCGAGGTAGAGCGTTTTGTTGTTGAGGGCAACCATGCCACCAAGCGCCCGGTCAACATCCTTTTTGATCTCGTAGCCATGTCGCGGGCCAGGCTTCAGCATGGCCAGGATGACGATTTCACTATACATATGCTCCCATCCTCTATGATACTGTTGCTTATGGGAGCATATCATAGATAACTGGAGGTGTCAAGAGCTTTGCGTGGACTCTCTCCGTTTGATCAGTCTTGACATGGATTCAATATAACTCTTCGGTGCGATTTGTGCTGTGACAATCCTACTTAGTTGAAGCAGTGATACTACATTGTTGTGTGACTGCTGCATTGTTGTATGACTGCACGTCGCGCAGTGTTGCAAGTCGTTGCTCCCGAAGCTTTGTCGCGCCATCTGCTCGGTTTAGAGCGATTTAGACACCCTAGTGGAATCGAGTAAGTTTAGTGGATGAGTTTACTTTCACCACAAAAGTACCCTCTACCCGTAGGCAGAGGGCGGCTTTATGCACACACAAGGTGTATGATGGAATTGACTAAACCACCTAGCGAACATCTCTTTGGCAGATATCGCACCGTTGGTTGTCACCGTCTCGACAAGGGATACGACGTAACCAGGCGTTTTCATGTCCTAAGCCGTATCCGTTGCGCATCACAAGATCAATGCAGTGGCCGCCGTAAAGCGCTGTACTGCACTGGAGACAGGTGTATTGCTGCGTTGCAAACGAGTAGATCACCGAGTTCCTTGACGTGTAGGATGCTGGCGTACCGTCTTTGGGGGGGCTCAGGCTCAGGCTTTGGTGGAGCAGGAGCAGGCGCAGGTGGAAGTGGCGTAACATTCGGGGGCGGAATATTCGGCGCGTGCGGTCCTATACCCGGTGTCTGTGGCGGCACTGATGGAAGCGGGTTTATTATTGGCGTAGGTCGCGGTGGTCGTTGTGTCATGGCTTTTCCCTTTACCAGCGGTTGCTATTGTGCTTTTCCAGCAAACTCTTCAATTGAGTGCGGCGCTGCTCAAAGTAGTTTTTGCGATCCAGGTCATTTAGCACATGTGGTCCAGCCAAGTTGCGCAATACATCTCCACTAATAGGACTCAGTTGTTGCGAGGTCGGCTTCCCGTCAAGCAACATCGGGGTGCCAGGCCCATCTGCCTCAAGGGTGTCAAGCAAGGAAATCAGGCCCAGGATAATGCGCGTCAGCCCATCTGGTGCCTTCTGGTCCAGGTGAAACTCAGCAATAGCCCTTTGACGAAGACCGTACCAGGGTTGTAGCGCAAGTTTTAACTCCTGCCGTGCGCGTCCTTCTTCCTCCCCAAAGTGCTGCTGGTCGAGACTCGCGCCACGTTTAGCACGCGCCAGTTCACTCAGTTTCTCGCCACCTTCACAGTAAATAGCGAGTCCTAAACGCTCATAGATCGCTGTACGCTTGCCTTCAAAGACGGCCCGCTGCGTAAGTAACTCGTTGCGTTCCGTCTCCACAGTAACATTCGCCATTTCAATTTCAGATAGTTCTTTGGCTTCTGCTTTGCGCAACTTGACATCTTCTGTGGTTGCTTGCCTGATTTCTGTCGTGATTTCCAAGCGGCGGTCTGAGCGTTTCTTCATGCCAGTGGTTGTGATAGCTGATTCAGTGATAGCGATATCAACGCGCATGTCGTCCAACTCAATGCTAAGCCGTCCGTCTTCTTCCTGTAAACTCGTGATGTGCTGGCGGCGGGCGTTTTGCGTATCAAGAATATCCTCCACAGACTGGTGTGCTGTCTGCATGAGTAACTCTGCATCTTGGATACGCAGATCCAGCCCACTCATCGCCTGGTCGGCGTTGGCGATCTGCTTCCGCAATTCCTCTGCGGTAGCATCTTTCTCTACGATGGTATCTTCTACGGGTGTGGTGGTTGTAGTGGCTTTCCTGGTACGAGTTCGTGTAGTGGTCAAAAGTCCCCCCCTTTGTGGGTAAATACGAAGAGTCCCCGCTCGTTGCGGGGGTGCACTACATAGTATACAATACAATTGCAGAGGTGCCCCGCCTGGCCGTCAAAATGGATTTCTCCGCCAGGCGACTTGAGTACTCTCTGCCCCAACATTCAGCCAGGCGCACCCGACCTGGCTTTTCTCTTCCCTATCGCTTCCATGAGATAATGATATTGTCCTGTTAACGTTATTCTTTCGTATCGACAGGACTGACCAATCCCGTCGCAGATCCTTACCTGCGGTGGGATTTCTTTCGTCTATGAGATAATGATACTGTCCTGGTTCCTTCCTTTGTGTATATCAGGACGAGTCCCTGCACAGCAATCCTTTCCTAGCATTGTGCAGGGACTCTTTCTTTTCTGGTGCCCACTACCCGCAAAACGCATATTGTGTTCTTGCTCACAATAGCGTATACTTACTCTCATAATGGGTTCACTTAGGAGGTGAGATGGATTTACAAGGATATTGTAAACAATTAGGCTGGGATGCTGCCGAACTGTCTAGGCAGGCGGGCATCAACCCAAAGACTGCTCGGCGTGCCATGCTTGGCGAGGTGATCAGTAGCAGAGTAGCGCGTGAAATTGCAAAAGCCTTGAGTACAGCGCTAGGCAAAACTATCAACGTCGGAGACCTTGAGGGTCTGAGGGTAGGTTAGGAAAGGAACAACAATGGAGAACATCTATGTACGACAGAGTGTAGGGCAAGTAAGGAACACCCCTGTGGGAAAGGAGACGCTGCAAGAAACATTGGTTAGGTTGGGCTGGTCAAACGAGAATATTATTACCATCGACGATGCCGACGCAATCAGTCAGCAAATCTGTAACGAACGCGTAGACATGCATCGACTGTACCAGTTGATGCAACAAAGAAAGCTCGCTGAAAAGGCGCAATATAACTGAGTGAGCAAGGAGGGCAGCGATGCGAGCTATTCAGCCAGGGAAAAAACTCGTTCAAGATTATGGGTTCGTACAGCCGAAATTGCCAACTGATCGGCCAATAGCCCAATACATTCGGCAATCGACGGAAGCCCAGGTACAAACCAACAAATCAATGACAGTGATGCAAGATAACAGGATGCGGCAGTACCTCATAAGCCTGGGCTGGCGGGAAGACCTGATCATCAAGTTTGACCAGGACCAGGCGGTCTCAGGAACAAAGGGCATTTATGAACGAGAGGGCATGAAGATCCTGGCTCGTATGCTACGGCACGGTGAAATAGGCGCGGTGGCCTGCTTTTCGGAAAGCAGGCTATTTCGAGATCTTATGGGCGTCTCCTCATCAACATTTGTCGAACTATGCAGCAAGCACAAGGTGCCAGTCATCACGAAAAAAAATGTTTACTGGACAGGGAACCTACAGGATGTAGTGGCACTCAAGAAAGCGTTCGACCGAGCCGCAGAGGAACTTGAGGACATCAAAGAAAGGCTACTCCCTGCCAGGTTGCGGACAATTGAAGAGGACATCAGCTACGGTGGTCACTGCACGCCGGTAGGTTTTATTATTGCTTCGGAGCTTAACTACGACGGACGCATGCGGAGATTCTATACCCCGTATCCACCTCACGCACAATGTGTGGTCTGGTTATTCAAAAGATACCGTGAGATGGATGGCAACATGGGCAGGCTGCTTCACGAGCTACGGGCTACAAAGTTTGCTTTCCCTGCTTTTGTGGGTGTGGATCGAGTCCCGCATCTTTCCCTGGATAAAGACGAGCACGGCAACTACCCGATCAAGTCATACAACGGACTCCGCAGCCTCTTGACGAATCCGGCATACATCGGGTGGTACGTCTACGACGGCATGGTTGTATCACGAGAAGCGCATCTGCCAATAGTCAGCTATGAAGACTTTGGATATGCACGTTCAAGATTAGCGGCCACAGATTTGAACGGAGAGCCCAACGAAAACAAACCTCCAGTGAATAAGCACCCATATAAGCGCGAACACAGGGCGCTGTTAGAGGGCGTGCTGATGGCGAAGGGTTGCAAAGTCTACGCCATGCACAAAGGGCTGTACGTTGCAGTCAGAGATGAAGACGGCATGACAGAAATAAATATCCCCACCAAGCTGCTTGACCGTGATTTTTCTGCCGGTATCCGCATCTTGCTGGCTGAGCTTGAGCAGCGCCACAAGCAGGGCCTAAAAGACAGTCTACACCAAGCGCTTTTGGATGCCCAGGCAGAAAAATTAGAGCAGACAAACGACTATGAAGAGCAACTCGCCGCTATCGACAAGAAAATACGTGGGTGGGAGTTGGACAAAGTATCCGCACGGGAGCAGGGATACAAAGCTGGACTGGATAAAGCGAACGAGCAACTGAAAATCTTGCACGCAGCCAGAGAAGTCCTAGAAACCAAACAGCAGCAAGCAGGAAACGAGAAAGAGGAACTGGCAGAGTGTATGTCATTATTGGATATCGCTCTACACGGTTGGAATAAACTCAAATTTGAGCGGCAAAGAAGGTTTGTTCAATTGATGATTAAAGTGGTCCGCATCGAAGCGGTTTCATCACACATTGTCAAGATGGAAATCGAACTAAAACCACCATTTAACTACTCGCTTGAGAGTCACGTCTTCCGTCACTTTGGAACCAGATCTGACTGGTCTGATGACGAAAAAGAGATACTTCGTCGTCTCTACCCCAAAGCTGATCGGGCTGAAATACTGCGGGCGCTACCCACAAGGACATGGAAATCCTGTATCGCGCAGGCGAATGGGGTCGGACGCATGAACCTAGAGAGACACACCAGACGTGATACGAGTGGCATTCATGAGGAATTGTCTTGGCAAGACGCAGCGGTTATGCGCAAACTCGGCATGAATCCTGCCATTGCGCCGTGGACGATGGACACCAAGGAAGATCCAATGATGACAGTTGGAGAACAGTACGTTCCGCTTCATGAACTGTTAACCGACGAGGAAGTGCAACGTCGGAGTGGTCTTGGTCCCATTGGAGAGCAAGAGCCACCGCCAGAGCCGGAACTGGAGGAATGGCCGGAGCAAGTGCCAGCGCCAGAAGAAGAGGACAACACTGATTTCATTCCACCCTTCCCATACATTATCACCAAGCAGGAGATCCCAGAAACCCCATATCCGACTGATGTCAGTAAGTCTTCCCTAAGGGAAGCATGTATACTCTTCCTTGAATGAAACCTGTACCGTCCAGCTATGAAGGAGCGCAGCGTGTGAGGAGAAGAAAAGCCCTGTTTATTCCGTATGCGCTCCTTGGTATGGTAGTAACCCTGGCTCTATTGATCACTTTTCATCTCATTGTACCTGCAGGCCTCGCCATTGTAATTCTGAACCCGACCCCGCAGGTCATCCCCGCTCTGCGCGAATGGCAGGGGAGTACAGGCTCCTTTATGATCACTTCAACTTCTCGTATTGCCGTAGATTCCCTCTATGCTGCACAGCTTGAAAATACGTCACGTGTTTTTGAAAACGATCTATTTGAGGTGACGGGCCATCCTCTCCCTATTGTGCCCACGAATTCCCCGGCGGCAGGCGATTTTTATCTTACATTAAAAATTACAGATCCTCTTATCGGCAGCGAAGGATATCATTTTGATGTAGGGGATATCCTGGCTATCAGAGCGAATACCAGCTCAGGGGTCTTCTATGGTACGCGAACCGCTTTGCAACTTTTGCTCCAGGACCCTGGTAGACTGCATATCGCCAGAGGCATTGCCGTAGATTATCCAAAATATAAAGAGCGTGGCTTCGCCCTCGATGTTGGACGTAAGTTTTTCTCCATAGGTGCCCTTGAAGACTACGTCAAGATGATGGCCTGGTATAAAATGAATGATTTTCACCTGCACCTCAACGATAATGAAATCGGAGCGGGCGATAGTCCAGATTGGATGCACAAGTACGCGGCTTTCCGTCTCAATAGTGACCGCTTCAAGGGACTGGCCGCCAGGGATGGCTCCTATACCAGGCAGGATATGCGCGAGTTGCAGGATGTTGCGCGACAATATGCCGTCACCATTACGCCCGAAATAGACACGCCGGCCCATGCCCTGGCTTTCACGCAATATCGTCCAGACCTTGCCAGTCAGAAATACTCGAAGGAGTTTCTTGACCTGGGAAATCCCAAGACGTACACCTTTATGCATACAATCTGGGATGAGTTCCTGCCGTGGTTTGATACAAAACAGGTGAATATAGGAGAAGATGAATACGCTCTAAGCGACGCTGACAAATTCAGGCAATTTATTAACATCAACGATGCCTACCTCAAACACAAAGGGAAGACGGCACAAATGTGGGGCAGCCTGACGAAGATGAAGAGCAATGTGAAAGTTGATCTCCTCTACATCGTTCCCAGGGCCGGTTACTACCATGACTATCTAGATACCCGGCTACTGTACGAAAAATGGGAACCCTACATATTCGACCTTTCCAATCCAGCGCTGAATCTGAGCCCCAACGATCCCCATCTATTGGGCGGCATGTTCGCGGAATGGAATGACAAACTCGGAAGCGTCGTCAGTAATGCCGATGTATATATTAGGGTCAAACCCGCCATGCAGACGCTCGGCGACAAAATGTGGAGCGGTACAACGACAGACATGACCTACGATCAATTCCAGCAATTGGCCACGACCATCGGAGACGCCCCCGGCACAAGTCCCCCATAAGTACCTTCTCCCTACAGGATGACTGTTCACAACCAAATCTGGACCTCCCCGATGTGAGTACTCCCTACAGTAGGAGCCGATTTATCGCGCTCACCGCCGATTTATCGGCCCTCAGGTGTATGGAGTACCAATCTCATAAACGTCCAGCTGAACTCCTCTGGCGGCTCCAGGCACGGAAGATACGTGGGCCAAAGAAGAGCAAGAACAGCACCAGCAGGATGAGCATGATCGCGGGAACAAAGAGGGAGAGGAGAATGACAATACACACAAGGATATCCTCACCGATGCTCAGTATCACATTGAGTAAGCCCGCAGTGGTGATTGTGGAAGCCAGCCGCGTCGTCGCTTTGGCCGTATGACTCATCGCTGCAAGGACCCCACCAAGAAGAGCGAGAACAAGAAGCCCTCCTCCTGTGATATGTATGACGCCTGTAACAGCGCTCACAGCGCTCAATAGATGGCTACTGATTGAACCGGTGCCAATTGGTATGATCACGCGATTGCTACTGGCAGCGGCAACTAGTGCACCTGCGAGGGGTCGTACGAAAGTATGAGTAGCATCCCATGCATGATCGACAACGGGAATTTTATCTGCGACAAAGTCCAGTATTGTAAGAATGACAAGTGCAATGATACACCAGTTACTGGTGATGAAAGCAAAGGTCGGATTCACTTTGTACAAATGAAGCCAGCGTGCGGAAATGGCGAACGAAAGTAGGGGGAAGTAGGCATTGATACCAGATGCAAATCCAAGCCCAAGCGGTGTGCCAATTTCCATCATATTCCCTCTGTCTGTCTATCTGCCAGCCTATCTGTTTTTTTCTCAACAGTTATCTTTATCACGTGTAGCGACGTCCCGAAGGAGACAATTGACACAAATTAATCGACTATAGCGTGAAAGGATAGTAGGATTATCATAGAACTAGTAAGCGAGAGTACCCTTTTGACAACAATCCATAAATCACACACCAACACCCCACAAGACGACGCGTCTTGTGGGGAAGAAATAATCAACCCGGCTGAAGTTGCCAGATCCGCTGGCCTGCGCTACGTCAGCGATACGGCCCCTGGCATCAAACGCAAGCGCGTTGGGAAAAACTTCAGCTACATTGGCCTCGATGGGAAGCCGATTCATGACCAGGAAGCCCTGCAGCGTATTCGCTCGCTGGGCATCCCTCCTGCCTGGACCGATGTATGGATCTGCCCAAGCCCCAATGGACATATCCAGGCGACTGGACGCGATGCCAAAGGCCGCAAACAATATCGCTACCATCCTCGCTGGCGCGAAGTACGCGACGAGACAAAATATAACCATATGATCGCCTTTGG
>WNGP01003387.1_pt1 | contig 13361 bp, 12 predicted proteins | sample 5407671 | NCBI WGS metagenome assembly WNGP01 (sample SAMN13153381, study PRJNA577476) | soil metagenome | isolation source: 40 cm soil or saprolite under Garry oak tree replicate 2 | place: USA:California | collected 2016-06-15 | reverse complement strand
AGATGATCCATCAACTCAGAATTTACGAAATTTTCGAGCACAACAAGGCTGCGTTTCATGACCGATTTCGCGACCACGCGGCGCGGATTATGAAGTCCTACGGCTTTGACATCATCGCAGCGTGGGAATCAAGAACGAATGAGCGCACAGAGTTCGTATATCTGTTGGCGTGGCCCGATGAGCAGGCGATGCTTCGAGCTTGGGGACAGTTTAGGGCCGATGAAGAATGGAAGAAGATCAAGAAGCTTACGAACACTCAGCATGGTGACCTAGTCGGGGTCATCGAGGAACGGACGCTAGTCCCAACAAACCATAGTCCATCTATTCGTCGAACGAAACTCGACAGCAAGTAATTCAGACCAACAAACTTCATTCCGCCTGGATGATATGAGATGAACCGAGATGATTACTTCTGCCAGGGCGGCTTTACATCCTTGATGCGGGAGGCAAGTGCCAAGCCCAGCAGGCTCAACATCACTGCAGCAAAAAGGGCATAGCGGAACCCAGTCACTACGCCTTCCAAAGCGGCGTACGACCCGACGCCGGCAGCGGCAGGAGGATCAAAAGCTCCGGCGATCGTCAATAGTACAGCCAAGCCGAGGGGAAAACCTATGCGGAAAGATGTGCTGACTACTCCTGAAGCGAGGCCCTCTTCACCCGGCTTCGTTCCCGCAACCGCTGCAAGGTTGACAGCGGGGAACCCAATGCTCGCGCCGAGGGTCCAGACTATCATACCGGGTAGTACCAGAAAATAGCTCCCTTGTGCTGATATCACGGTAAGAAGGGCAATTCCCACCGTCGCGAGACCTGTTGAAACGAGAAGGGTACGTCTAGCACCGAGTCGGTTCATGATTCGGGAGGCACCCCATCCGCCCACGAGGAAGAAGATTACTGCGCTAGGTAGGGTTCCGAGACCCGCGTAGAGGGGGGAGTAGCCAAGGATGTTCTGAAGGTAGATCGTGATTATGAACGAGACTCCTCCTACCGTTGAAGTGAGGACAAGCGCTAGGGTGTTCGCGGTGAGTACGGACCCGCGCTTGAGGAATGCTGGAGGTATCAACGGCGACTTAGATCGTGATTCAATTGCAAGAAATGATGCAAGGACGAGCACCGATAGGCCCAGCGGGACGATTGTATCTAGTGAGTCGAAGCCCGAGGTCGCCGCGTTGGTCAGTCCGAAAACTAGTAGAATGGTTCCAAGGGTTACGGTTATGGCGCCTGGCACGTCGAGGCGTTGATTCTTGAGCCAGCCTTCGGTTTTCGGGAGAAATCTCTGGCTAAGTACAGCTGCTACAATCCCGATTGGAACGTTGACGAACATAACTGAACGCCACCCAAAAGCAACGGTTAGAGCCCCGCCGGCGACTGCCCCAGCAGCGAATCCGGCCGAAAGCACCGCGACGAGAACTCCGAGCGCACGGTTCCTTTGGGGTCCTTCGGGGAATATTCGTATGAAAATTGCGAAGGCTGTCACTGTTGACATTGCTGCTCCGATTCCTTGCAATGCCCTGAAGATGATCAGAACTAGGAGCGATGGGGCTAGACCTCCCGCCATCGAAGCGATAGTGAATAGGACAATCCCCGCAGTGAAGATCTTCTTCTGACCGTAGACGTCTCCCGCTCTTCCCATGAGCATGAGAAAGCCTGCTAGGGTCAGCCCGTAGGCACCGATAATCCATTGGCTGTCAGCCAGTGTGGCCAGGAATTGCGTTCGGATGGTAGGAAGGGCTACTTGAACGATTGAGAAATCGATGATGTCAAGAAAAGAGGCCATAATGATTAGGGCGAAAACGAGACGAACGTGCTGAGTGGCCTGTGCGGCGCTTTCGTTAGTCTGTTCCAAGGTTTCCAAACTCCTTCCACGAAAACGCCGTATTTGCTGACCGAGTTTTATCCATTTCAGTCATATTGATCACGCGCTCTATCGGCTGTCTTCCTCGACCGGACGATGCGAAAATTGAGATGAATAATGCCAGAGAGCTAGCTAACACTAATCGTCTCGCATTGGATTCCATGACCGTTCCAGAAACCCAGAGGAACTAGTACAATTTCAGAGAGTTCGATTGGAATCTATCTGGATCCCCGTGCGCCATTGAAGGGACCGCATGCTCAGATTATTTGCTGGCGGAGCTCGCGCCCTTGCCGAAGAAGCTTATCGGCTTTGGTCGAGTAAGATAGATGGGGATGACTACTCCGGCGATGGTTCTTATGATTCCACCTATGAGACCCACGCTGCCCCCGTAGAGGATCTCAGCTACTCCGAGCCCTATCGAGATGATGTAGATTATGATGCCCGCCATCCAAGCCCATCTTGCCCCTGTGTGGAATCCGGCGCCAAGCGCGAGGCCTAGGACTCCGAAGATGATGACTATGTATGCGAGCTCGACTGGTCCCGTGCCCATTCCTGCAAAACGTGAGGCGCCTCCAAAGAGCGATAGCAGACCACCCGCGGCAGCAACGATTGCGACTATCGTAATGCCTATGGGTCTCTGGGGCTTCGGGCTAGACGATTGCAACTGCCGCTGCTAGATACCTGACATGATAAAAGTATTGACGAACTGCATTATTGTCAATGAGGCCCCGAAGTAGTCGCAGGCCGCGGGGGTGTTTCGAATCAACCTGCTTGAGACGGTGTAGGTTGCGTTGTGTGTCCGCGACGGCTTGAAAGTAATAAGATTCCGACCCCAAATCCGACCGCTAGAGTGCCAAGGACCGCAAGGACTGTGACGACGGGCCCAATGTAGACAGTGGTTCCGGGAAAAGTGTGATCGCAGAATCCGATAGTTCCTGATCTCACAAGGGGACAAGACCCAAAATCCTCATTGAGGAATACGACGGCCAATAGAAACGACCCTAGCCCTACAGCGACCAAGGATAGGGATGCGATCTTGATGAGGTTCATTTTGCTCGACACTACGGTATTGAGCACCCACTGTTCGAATAAGATACTGTAACTTATTGATAGGAGAAACAAACTATGGAACGCACATTGCGCCTAGATAACTAACGTGCCGTCTTTCTTTGTGTGCCCACATGGGCTGTCTTTTCCCAGTTCGGGCAGATACTTTCGTCCACAGATTGGACAGATTCGTCTGGGCGGTCCGGCGGGTTCATTATCGTACGGCTTTCTTGGGGCTGGTTGGCCGGGGAAGAGGAAGTGCCCCATTATCGATCACCGAGTCCCTCGATTGTCGGCTGTTTGTGGCAGATGTGTGGGCGAGTGACCACTGCTTTCCCGCATGCCCAGCACCATAGTTGGCCGTGGATTATGACTCCTGGCGGGTCCCCGGGCCTCGGAGTGTTCGCGCCTGGGATTAGGAGTCGGCGGTCTATGTTTGGCATGAGGCTGTTCGGGTTTCTTCCTATGGCTGCGACAGGGTGGTAGGTGGGGGTTTCGAATCTTGAGGCGTAGGCTGCGAGGGCGAACGCCCATAGTCGATCGTCATGTGTCCCGGCGGGGTGTGAGAATTGCAGCTGGCCTGTTTTGGATAGTTGGAATCGTTCTGCGTTCATCTCGTTCGTCAGTTCAGGGTCGCGTGGGAAGTGTAGGTGGCCGTCTTGCATCAGCCGTTTGAAAGAGTCCATTATCTCCTGCTTCTTCGGCAGCGAGAGAAAGACTCCCTGTGCGTTCTTCAATCCTGACTTGACAGCGTCTTGGACAAAGAATCCGCCGAGACCTGTCTCATCAATGTAGATCCGGGAGACGGTCTGTAGCCTCTGGTTCAGGAGGTTCAGGTATCCCGTCACCACGGAGAAGACGGTGCTTGGCGGGAAGGCTGTTTCATGTACCAGATATACGTCCTGGCCAATCTTTTCAACAACTGCGACTGCTGACCGGTCAATTTTCAGACCCAGATCAGCGCCTGCGAAGAACTTCCCAGTTCTTGACAGTCGGCCGCTGATCACGTCGTCCTTGGTGAAGGTCTCAGGTCCTTCAGTTACACAACTCTCAATGAGATCGAGAGGCAAGTAGGCGTCCTCGTCGTCTGCGAAGTCTGCCTCCATCTCACGCTTCCACCGTCCAGGGTCTGTCTGATACTGTCTGCGAATCTTTTCCAGAAACTCTGGATCGATGGGACCGTTCGGCTTCAACGCCTCCTTGTAGCTGACGTGATGGCGCGAAAAATCTGCGAATTGTTCGTCGTCTGTTGCCATTTTGAAGAAGAGACTGTCCTGGGACCCAGGAGTACTCGTCCCATAGAAGCTCCCATTCGTAGTGCTCAATGCGAAGACGATCGCATCATACAACTCCTTATCGTGCTCAATATACGCGAACTCGTCCAGCACAACCACGTTCAAGGTCTCACCTCGGATCGTGTCAGGATTGTTAGGAAGAGCCTCTATCACAGACCCGTTCCGAAACGCGAGCCTCCCCTTCCTCGGCGGACCCTCAAGCACGTCCTGTCCGAGCCTCGACAAGAGTCTGGAGATCTTGTCTACCATCTTCAAGCTCTGCCTCTTACTCGGAGCAACAATCGCCGCTCTGAACCCTTTCCGGGTGAGAGCGTTGAAGAGGACCGCTACTCCCATGGCTAGGCTTTTGCCGCTCTGCCTCGACCAGCGGGCGAGAATAAACTGGCTCTTGTCTCGGAGGAGTTTCTCTTGATAGACTGTGGCTTTGAAGCCTAGACGTTTGAAGAACTCGACCACATCGGTCCCGTCGATTAACGGTCGGTCGCTAGCTTCGTCCCATTCGCGCTTCTTCTCAAGATTCTCGTAGTACCGGTTGATCTTTTTCCCAGGCGATGTTATCATTAATATCTCAACCTCTACGGGTTCGCTCTTCGATCACTAGCGCCATTGGATGCATCTGCGGGTCCAGTGGTCTTTCGCGGAATCCGCCCTGCGGCTTCCAGCTCCTTGAGACGCCTCTCCCATTCCTGGTACTGCTTGTCCCGCAAGACTGTGTTCAGTACTTGGGCCGTGTTCGTGTGCAGCTGGGTCCATTTTTCGCGGGTCTTCGGGTCAAGCTTCTGATTCATCATCATCTCACGTGACATTGCAAGACTCTGATCAAGTTGGTCGATTATCTGGGACCGAAGCTCGTTCTCGTCCCGCTCGGTTCCTTCCACTACGCTTGCTCACCTTTGTCGGTTGTTTGCTTGGAGAGTTTTTCTTCCGTTTCCCGTGCTTCTCTTCTGAAACCTCGTCGGGGTCTAGGGTTCAACGCTTCTTGCCAGAGCCCGAGAGATTTCATAGATATACTGCCCAGCAACCTGATCTGTGCCTGGTCTAGAGTTCCTTCCTTGGACCCCTCTTCCAGACGATCCAAGACGATACGGCTCAGGCGTCGAATGTTGGCCAGCAACTCATCGCGCTGGCCGATTTCCTCAATCTCTTCCGTCATTTTCTAAATCTATCTCTTTTCTTGGGTTGGCCTGCAACATTCTCGCACCGGGCGTCCCGTGCCGTAGTCCAAGCATATTCCAGAACAGCCGTAGTGTCGGGGGATCGCGTCTTGCGGCTACGGCTCTAGCGCAGGGTTACGAGGCTCTTGTTTATGACCGACAGTCAATAGGGTCCTTCGCGACTATTAAGGAGTGTCTACGGAACGAGACCCGAGACCTAGGACAAGCGACCATTACTATTCATCGCCGGGGTGGAGTAGTTTCGCCTTGACTAGCCTGGACCCGCGAAGGATTCCGAAGATGGCTGCGTAGCTAAGGGATGCGTAGAACATAATGTCGAATATGAAGAGGTTCCAATTGTAGACTGCTAGCCTGGGCCCTAGAAAACAAGCGATCATCAGGGGGCTTGGCGGGCAAACAGCTCTCCCAAAGACTATGCTCTTCCAAGGAAGAGGAAAACCAAACTCGAAGAAAGAAGTCTCAATGAATCCGGATAACCACGCTGCCAGAGCCGCGAAGGTTGGAACGGACGCGTACACTAGAACTCGCGAACGGGACCTTTTGCCAGCCACAGCTGATGCTCCTCTGCCCCTGATATCCACGGCGTGGCTCTTAACGCCAGAGCTTAGAACAGGTCGTTCAGATATGAGAACAGCCCAAGTGAGAACCAGCCTCTATACCTTCTTGAGGTACAAACATTGTTGAGTATGGAATCTAATGGTCGCGGTCTAACATTCTTTATGACTCAGGGGGGCTTCACCTCCCCGAGCCTAGAATAGATGAGTGTTTTCGGGACAACGCGTATATCATCTGGACGGGCTGTCTTACAGGGTACGTTTTGGCCGTAGGGTCCTTTCTCTTCCTAGCTTTGTTACTCTCTCTCCTCCTCGGTCCTTCGACTGCGCTCACCCGCGGAATTTCCTCTTCTGTGCTTGCTTCTAGTGCCGACTTCGGCCTATCGGCATCGCCAAGTATGATCAGCATAAGTCAGGGAGGGGCATCAACGTCAACAATAACGGTCTCGGAACAGGGAGGTTACTCTGGCAACGTAACTTTCTCAATTGCCGAAACGTATGACTCTCTGAACATCCGAGTATCGACAACCCCCTCGTTTGTCGTGATTTCCGTAGCTCAGCCCTCAGCCACTTCGATACTGCAAATCTCTACTTACAACGGGGTCCGACCGGGAAACTACACCATCCCGCTTGAAGGCTATGATGGAATTATTCAACACTCTTTCCAGGTTCACCTCCAAGTGACAGGACAGGACTTCGCCATCACTTCCAGTCCCACTCGGTTGACCTTCCCAGTCAGACAGAATACAACACAAACCGCCAGTATCATCGTCTCAAGTCTCGGCGGCTTCACTGGAGACGTGAACCTTACGATCTCCATCGGATCATACTTCCCAGGCGTGACCCAAGAACCTTCCCCAAGCCTCAGTTCAATGAAGGTCTCGATAACGCCCTCGGTGCCCATGTCGTTCCCTATCGCAATTTCAGTCAACTCATCGATGATCGCCGCACCGTACCAGGCACAGGTAACCGGAGTGGCGCATACGACCTCCGGGGTCTCCCGCGGTGGAGGATTCAACATCGTCATTGGTCCCGACTACAACATGACTTCCACCGTAAAGAATTTGATAGTTCACCAGGGTGCGTGGGCTGTCGCCTCTCTGACTTTTATCAGTCTGAACGGATTCGCCGGGGGTGTAAACATGTACGCCGGGACAATTTCGGTGAATCCTCCAAATCCGGATATCCCGATCTATCCCGCTGACACACTTCTCTCCCCTGGAGGAACCAATATCACTCGTATTGTGGCAAAAGCTGATAGTCGTACCGGACTGGGAACATACAATGTCTGGGTCGAGACCACCGCCGACACTGGTTGGATAGCGGAGTCGACGCCGTTCAACGTAACAGTTGAAGGACCGTTAACGGGTGCGGACTTCACGATCTACACCGATCCCGCCCATCTGTCGACCAGCCTCGGGTCTACAGTGACCTCAACTGTCAATTTGTTGGGCACAAATGGCTTCACTGGAGCCCTCAATGTGTTTGCTGCCTATGGAATCGGTGCCAGCCTGAACTCAGGAACTGTTTCTTTGATCCCCTTGGTAAATGTAACCTCTACACTTACTGTCAACGTACCTCTCGATCGCGGCCAGGGCGGAGGCTATACTCTCTGGTGGTTCGCATCCGGAGTGTACTCTACCCTCGTGATTGCTTCAGACCCCACAGGGCTCGCTCATGGAGCGTGGGTCAATGTTACCGCAACTCCCTTCAACGTTGTTGCTAGTCCAGCTACACAAGGGCTGAAGGCTGGTTCGACAGCCAAATTCAACGTGAGCGTCAACGGCATCGGACAATTCAACGACACTGTTGCTCTATCGGCAAGAGTGTCGCAGGCTAATCCGGCGGCTCGAATCGGGGGATCTTCTTCAGACGTGACCTTTTTCATTACAGCGACTTTGAGCAAGAGTATGCTCAACTTTTCGGGCGCACCAACTTCACTCAATTCCAATCTCACGGTAAGCGTTCTGTCAGGAACGCCTGATGGTACATATGTCGTCTGGGTTACGGCCACTTACCTGCGGCCTGAGTACATTTGCTCCTGCGCCCCTAAGGACGCCTTAGCTTTCACATTGCCTGTTCAGGTCCTAGTAACCTCCACAGCAAGCGCTGCGCCGACAATCTTTGGATTACAGCCAATCGAATTCTATGCGATCGTTGCCGCAGCCGGGGCAGGGGTTGCCATACTTGGATCCTATCTTGTAATTCGGAGAGGAAAGCCTACTAGAACCGCCTTCATGCTATGACTTTCGGATATGAAGACACGAAGGAGTACTGGGACGAGATCTGGGACTTCGGTGAGCATAGGCTTGAACACGTTATCCTTGATGGCAGCGACGGCGAAGAAGAATTCGACAAAGAACTTCGCAATAGAACTGTTGGAAAGATCGTCCTAGACATAGGCTGTGGTTCAGGCAAGTTTACTCTGAAGATTGCCAGAAATGCGAAACAGATCACGGGGATCGACATTTCTACGATTGGACTTGCACAAGCCCGGATGAACATGACCAGAACCAGTTTGAAGAATGCAGCCTTTCGTCTCGCTAACGCTTCGCGTCTACCTAGTTCCGCGAACAGTTTCGACGTCGTGTATAGCAGGCGCGGACCTGGTAGTCAGTCAGTGCGCACTCTTTCGGAAGTGTACAGGGTACTGAGAAAGAATGGGATTTTCATGCAGATTGAGATTGGGGAGCGGGACAAGCAGAATCTTGCGAGAATTTTCGGCCACGGCCAAATGCTCCACGTGAAAGGTCAGGTTTCTGACATCAAGAAGAAAATGTTAGCGAGGGTCGGTTTCAGGAAAGTTGTGACACGAGACTATGTCGGAACCGAAGTTTTCCGTGGAATGTCGGATCTCATGGTGAGGTTGCAATCCGCGCCGATAATCCCATCATTCGATCCACGAAGGGCTAGGGAAAAGTTGAGGAAAGTTCGGAAAGAATGCATGACGGACAGAGGCATCGAAACATCCGTACACAGAGTAGTTCTAGTCGCCCGCAAATGAGCGTCTATGGGGAGTGCACATCGACATCATTTGCTTGGATGTACATTTGTTGTACTAGTATCCGGTAAGTGCTCCTTTCCTTCTTGCCTTGTCGAAGAAGGTTCTGAACGAGAAGTAGCCTATTGGAATGTACACCAAGGTCAAGATTAGTATGGAGACCACGGGGAAGAGAAGGGTCGGATCGAAGATGGAGTAGCCTTTCAGAATTGCGCCTCTCGTGATCGAGAGACCATGGGTAATCGGAAAGATCCATGATATTGCTTGGGCCCATTGTGGTAGAGCTTCTACTGGGAACGCGAGTCCGGTGAAGAAGACGAGGCTTGTCCAGAGTACCTGGTTAATGTCATCAGCCCTCTTCGCCAGAAATGTTAGGCCTGCCAGTGCGAATGCGAAAGCGGTCATCCCTGCAAGCGTCAGTAACACCCCGATTGTTGCGGCCAGAATGTTTGGGGCTGCTCGGAGGGTGAAGGAGAAGACTAGGCTCCCTACAGTTAGTATGATGCTTGTGCTGACGAGTGCCATGGTGATGTTTCCGGCAATCTTTCCCAGCATCCAGGCCACCTTGCTGGACGGAGTGACAAATATGGCTTCGACGGTTCCTGCTTGCTGCTCATTCCGAATTCCATTTGCTCCGGACCAGACGGCGTTCATTATTACGGCTTGGAATGCGAATCCGAGAATGACGAAGGGTATGTAGTCAGCGTAGCCGCTTGTTGTCGTGAATGTCGTCAATGCTGAGGGGCCAATTATTTGCAGAATAGTCCAGGAGGTGAGCAGGAAAAAGATTGGTCCAAGGACTTGTAAGCCGACGAAAAAGCCAGCGTTCATGTAACGGAAGGTCTGTAGCATGCTGTATCGGTAACTCCCCTTGAACACGTCAAGGTCGAATGCGTAACCCATGTGGCTCACTCAGATCTTGTAGAGTGATCCATTCCTTTTGGCTTGGGCCTCTACTCTCTTCAGCATGAAATGACCTGCGACGATTAGAATTGCGGTGAAGAGGTACAAGGGTGCAAGGGTGCCAACGAGGCTTATGAGGGTGCCTTCCTGAACAACAGTACTTCTCAGTGCGTTTATGCCATAGGTTACCGGCAGTATGTAGGCGAACAATTGGAATACTGCGGGCAGAGCCGCGACTGGAAAGGCCACTCCTGAAGCATACCTTATGGGTGCCTGGAGACTTGTGGCGAGCTGGTCAGCGGCTCTAGTTAGGACGAAGAAGCTGGCGAAGAATACTCCGACGGCGACCAGCGCAATCATTGTCGAGATTAGGGCAATGATAACCGCACCCCAGTCTGCGATTGCTGGCTGTACCCCGAAGATCACCCAGCTGAGCAAGAATACTCCGACTATCCACCACGCACCCTCCAACAGTGAGCTGAAGCCCGACGCGAGGAGGATTGTCATCCTGTTGGCCGGCGTAAGGAATAGGGACTCAATGGTCCCGTTGAACCGTTCTTCTTGTAGGGATGCTCCCGTCCCCCAGAGCATCCGATTGTAGAGCAGGTAGCCGATGGTGTCGAGTATGATCATGCCCGAGAAACTGGCTATGCCGTATTTTGCATTGAGAACCTGACCCACTTGTTGTCCCGATGCTAGTCCGAGGTACTGGTACACGTTCAGGGCGAGCAGTGGAAGGGGCCAAATGATCGTTGCAAACACTGACGTGCGGTAGGACACGAACTCTTTGAAGTGACGTAGAATGACTCCTTTGAAGGTAAGCCATTCAAGCGCTAGGTTCAATCGCGTAGCCTCCGTCCCGTGAGGGAGATGAATACGTCTTCGAGCGATGGTTTGGATTGTTCAATCAAGCGCACCCTCGCTCCAGCTTTCACCATCGTTTCGGTTAGATGAGGAAGGGTCTCCTCGGCACTCCTTGTATAGACTAGAATCTCTGTCAGTCCGGCTACTGGGTCGATAACGGAGGTCTTGACTTCTTTGACGCCTTCAATCGATTTAACGCCAGAGACTAGGCTTTCCGGGACACTCGTAGCGTTTATTCTGAGAACGTCGATCTTTTGGATTCCAGCTTTCAACTCTGCAGGCGTTCCGCTCGATATGATCTTGCCGTGGTCAATGACCGCTATCTGGTCGCAGAGATGGTCTGCTTCTTCCATGTAGTGAGTGGTAAGCAGGATCGTCTTGCCCTGTTCCTTCTGCAACTTCTCTTTGATGAATTCGCGGACGACAACCGCCGAGTTAGGGTCCAGACCCAGGGTCGGCTCGTCCAGCAGCAATGTCGGCGGATCGTGGATCAGTCCACGGATCAAATGCAATCGTTGCTTCATGCCTCGCGAATATTTCTCGACATTATCGTTTGCACGATCTTCTAGTTCCACCAGCTTCAGCAACTCGTCGATCCTCGGTTTCGCCTTGTCCTCGCGGACTCCGTACAAGCGGGCGAAGAAGAGAAGGTTCTCTCTCCCCGTAAGACGCCAGTAGAGACCCCGTTCACCACCTGTGACTACTCCAATGGATGATCTGACTTCGTTGGCTTGTTTGGCTACATCGAATCCGTTAACGTAAGCGGTGCCTTCATCAGGCAGTAGAAGGGTTGACAACAGTTTGATGGTGGTCGTTTTTCCAGCACCGTTCGGTCCAAGTAACCCGAACAGAGTATTCTTTGGAATCGACAGGTTTACTTTGTCGACAGCTGTGATCAGTTCAGGTCCCGTTCCCCGCTTTGGAAGCGAGAAACGTCGCTTCTCTCGTTTCTTGTCAAAGAACTTGGTGAGTCCAACAGTACTGACCGCTTCTGCTGCTATTGCTTATCACCCTTGAAGAACGACGCACCCATCGCAAATGCTCTGAAAATGATTGCCGGAATATCAGGTTATGCCCCCATTAGACGGGGATATTTTTCCGGGTTACGCGAGATTGAGCTAGTTGCTAGAATGTGATGCGGCTGTAGTTGTCGACCACGGGGGGCGAGACACTTTCACCGGTCATCTAGTTCGAACCGAATATGCTCTGGCTCGTTTTTCATCGTGACTCTGGTCGGGAGCTTGTTTCCCGAGTGGAGCTGGAAGAAGTACTCCTGATGTCTGATATGGCGGGGCCCGACGAAGTGCGTAACTACCCGGATTGAGGCCCTGAAGCTCCAGGTAGCATGACAATGTCAGAATCGGAAGACACTGACATTATCCCTGTGCCAACGAGTATCGTACGTGCGCCCACAGACATCACTACTGTGACTTCATCCATGGCCAAGCCAGTGATCCCGAGCCGGGACTCGCTCGCGAAGGTGACCTACTACAAGCTCGACCTAGATACAATCTTGGACGGTCTTATTCCTGATCCTCTTCCAGAATCAGGCGGCAAGGACAATGCTATTCATCATTTGAACATCATAATCTTCGGGAAACCTAACACTGGAAAAACGACCCTGGCTGAATCGATTACTCAAGCGTTAGCACGTAGGTACGGTCAGAGGAACGTGAAGGCATTGCGTGCGACCCGAGACCTTCCAGGCTTATTCCAGAATATTGACAAACTCTTCGGCCGATTCCGAAAACCTCCGAAGGCAATACTGCTGTTTGCTGACGACATGACGAAAGCTCTGAGGAAGCTTTCTGGGACGGTCGCGGTGAAAAATTCCAATGGACAGTTGGAGAAGATGAGGAAGATCGATTACTGGCTGGACAAATGGTACGATATTCGGGGCGAACTCTTCAAACGTGGAATGCGCCAGGGGCTGGTGGTCATGGTTGCGGGTCTCCACCGTTTCTATGGAGGCGATATCGATCTGCGGGCTGACGCGGACCTGTTACTTGTTCGAAGCACTGGTACGCCTGGGACGTTTGACGCGAACAGGGTCGAGAAGATGCTCGGCCAAGTCGTGTACTACGCTATGCGCCAGCATGAGGTCGACGCGCTACGGGACAGGAAAGAACTAGCATGGACCGCCTTCGTAGCAAAGACAGGCTCCGGGGTCTTCCGCGTTCCTCGTCCCTCAGTCTCTGCAAAATGGTTGATGCGAAACGTCGAATCTAGCGGGAGCTCCCAAGAGCTGGCTATTGAGGTAGACAAGCCTAGGAAGAAATCAGATATCGAGGAAGTTGAGTCCAGGAGGAAGACCGCAGTTGAAGAGAGACCGGCCTTTCAACCGAAACAGAATCTTCAGCTTAAACAGCATCGGAGCAAAAAGGGTCGGCGTGTTGCAATCATCTTTGCCGCCGTTGGCGTTTTGACAATAGCCTACTTGGCCTGGAAATACGTTTGGCCCTTTCTAAGGTAAGATCAGTCCCTCGTTGGCCTGCCGAGCATCTGGACGCGGCCGCAACTCTCTAGACTCTGCGGCGAGGCTTGTTCGTGGACAGGGTTAGCCTTTCCAGAGTCCTATCGCGGCCCCAGCTAGAAAGGCGACTGAGGATATTGGTAACAGGCTAGCGAGTCCGACTGCTTGGGAGGCTACTGGCTGTGCTGCGTTGAAGA